>Ga0070725_10000560_pt1 | contig 24799 bp, 28 predicted proteins | sample tdDd002_FD_69781 | JGI IMG/M metagenome (GOLD analysis project Ga0070725, IMG submission 69781) | Marine sediment microbial communities from the Atlantic coast under amendment with organic carbon and nitrate - tdDd00.2 | ecosystem: Environmental > Aquatic > Marine > Coastal > Sediment | place... | reverse complement strand
TCGCTAATTAAAACCATAAAAAACATTAATGGTGTTTACCCTACAGTGAAACTTGAGCAACGTCCCCTTAATCACAGTGGTGTTCTAAGACAATATTCCTTAAAGACGAAGGGTTAATTTCCCCGCCTGCAAAACAACAATTTTATAGCCATCCAATAGACGAATCTTAAGGACTTAATATGCACATTAGTCAGCGATCTTACGCTGGGACACTTGAGTCTAGTGACTTGCTTGTCGAGGTAGCCCCTTGCGAAGGCGGCCACTTGGAAATTGACATTACAAGCTCGGTAGAAAAACAGTTTGAAGCGGCCATTCGTCGTGTTGTTTCAGCAACATTAGACGAAATGGGTGTGAAGGCGGCGGCTATCGTCGTAAATGATAAGGGCGCACTTGATTGCGTTATTCGAGCTCGAGTACAGGCGGCTGTCATGCGAGCATCGGGCATTGGCAGTAACGATATTATTTGGGGAGCAGTGTAATGGGCCATTTACGTAGAAGTATGCTGTTTGTTCCAAGCTCAAACGCTGCAATGTTGAGTAATTCTTTCATTTACACCCCAGATGCCATCATGTTCGATTTAGAGGATTCGGTATCGCTGCGCGAAAAAGACACCGCCAGAATGCTGGTTTACAACGCGCTTCAACACCCCCTTTATCAAGATATCGAAACGATTGTTCGAGTGAATGGCCTAGATTCAGACTTCGGTCGAGCGGATGTAAAAGCAGTGGTTAAAGCCGGCGTTAACGTGGTTCGCTTGGCAAAAACCGACAGCGTGCAAGACGTTATCGACATGGAGATGGTGATTGCAGAAGCGGAAATCGAGTTTGGTCGCGAGCTTGGTAGCACGAAGATGTTGGCGGCGATTGAGTCGGCTATGGGGATTAATAACGCGGTAGAAATTGCGACCGGTTCGTCGCGCTTGATCGGTATTGCCCTTGGCGCGGAAGACTACGTGCGCGACTTACGTACTCAGCGTACACCAGAAGGCACTGAGCTGCTCTTTGCTCGTTGCAGCATCCTACAAGCGGCGCGCGCGGCTGGGATCATGGCGTTTGATACGGTTTATTCTGATGCTAATAACGAAGAAGGTTTCTTAAAAGAAGCCGAGCACATTAAGTCGCTAGGTTTTGATGGTAAGTCACTCATTAACCCAAGACAAATCGAAATGATCCACAACGTTTTCGCGCCATCGCAAAAAGAAGTGGATCACGCGCACGCGGTGATTGAAGCGGCGGCCGAGGCGGAAGAGCAAGGCTCTGGTGTTGTGTCACTTAACGGAAAAATGGTGGACGCGCCGATCATTGAACGCGCCCGTTGGACGCTAGAACGCGCAAAATCCGGTATCAAACAGTAAGGCAAGCTTGATGAACAGTAAAACTATTGGCGACACGAAATTAAATAACCTAGAACTCAAGCCATTTGTTGGCGCACATGAGCTTACGCCGCACTTGCTAAACCGAGAGGGCAAAAAAAGCCGTAAATTGTTTAAAACCGTTCAAGACGCGGTGCGTAACAGTGGCCTGCAAGATGGTATGACGATTTCTTTCCATCACTCGTTTCGTGGTGGCGACAAGACGTTAAACATGGTGATGGACATTGTGGCAGAGATGGGGCTTAAAAACCTGACGCTTGCTTCAAGCTCATTATCCGACGTTCACACGCCGTTGGTTGGTCACATTAAAAATGGCGTAGTGAGCAAAATCTACACTTCGGGTTTACGTGGTGAACTGGCCGAGCAGATTTCTCGTGGTCTGTTAGAAGAGCCGATTCATATTCACTCTCACGGTGGTCGTGTGCACTTAGTGCAAAGTGGTGAGCTTGAAATCGATGTCGCTTTCCTTGGTGTTTCCACATCGGATGAATTTGGTAATGCCAATGCGGTGACGGGTGACTCCCGCTGCGGATCACTTGGTTACGCTCAAATTGATGCTCAATATGCTCGTCATGTGATTGTGCTGACTGAACAGGTGGTGCCATTTCCAAATCAGCCCGCCTCTTTGGCACAAGACCAAGTTGATAGCGTGGTTGTAGTTGACCAAGTGGGGGATGCATCCAAGATTGGTGGTGGTGCAACCCGTATGACCAGCAATCCGCGTGAACTGCTTATTGCCCGTAAAGCGGCGGAAGTGATTGAGCACTCAGGCTACTTTAAACAAGATTTCTCGATGCAAACTGGCTCGGGCGGTGCGTCTTTAGCCGTAACCCGTTTTCTTGAAGAGAAGATGGTACGCAATAAGATTTCTGCAAGCTTTGCTTTAGGTGGCATCACCTCGACAATGGTTGACCTGCATGAAAAGGGCTTAATCCAGACATTACTCGATGTTCAGTCGTTTGATGCCAATGCGGCGGACTCGTTAGCTCGTAATCCGAATCATATCGAAATCTCGGCAAACCAATACGCTAACCCATCTTCGAAGGGCGCGGTTGTCGATAGACTGGATGTGGTCATTTTGAGTGCCCTTGAGATTGATACCGAATACAACGTAAACGTCATCACCGGCTCTGACGGAGTGATCCGCGGTGCATCCGGTGGACACAGTGATACCGCGGCTTCTGCCAACCTAACAATAATTGTTGCTCCACTTGTTAGAGGCCGCATTCCTACTGTGGTGAATTCGGTATTAAACACCGTGACGGTGGGTAGCCAAATTGATGTGCTGGTGACCGATCACGGTATTGCGGTGAACCCAGAGCGTGAAGACATTGCAGAGCAATTGACGCAAGCGGGCATTCCGTTGATGACCATAGAGCAACTGCAAGCTCGTGCGGAACTATTAACGGGCAAGCCAGAGCCAATTGCGTATCATGACAACATCGTGGGTTATGTGCGTTATCGCGATGGTTCGGTGATCGACACCATTAAGCAAGTTAAGGAATAGCCTATGTATAGCGGGCCGAAAGTTACCTTGCCTCAACTGCTCGATAGCCGTGAGCAACGCGCCTTTCGGCAAAGAGAGTGGCTTAATGAGCACTCTCTGCCGCTGATCAGTTTTACCATCAACATGGTGGGTGAGGTCAAGCAAAACACCATATCTGAGCGCGCGTTTAATGCTGGTTATCAAGAGATCTTAGATGAATGCTTGAGCCAAGACATGGCGATTGTGCGCTTAGAGAAATACACCGCCGTCACAGGTTACGAATTGCTGATAGTAGCCCAACCTAATGATGTAAAAGCGCTTAAGCGCGCCATGGTGAGCATTGAAGATGCTCACCCGTTTGGGCGACTGTTCGATATTGATGTGATCGATATTGATGGTCGTCCCCTTTCTCGAGATTCCCTTGGATTACCGCGGCGTTGCTGCCTAGTGTGCGAAGACGAAGCCAAAGTTTGCGCCCGCAGCCGCCGTCATTCCCTTCCTGAACTAATAGCTAAAATGAGCGAGATAATTGATGATTGCCAATAAAACGATTCAGCTGTTGATGGACGATTGCAGTTTATATCAGCGCTCAAGCGAAGGTGCCCCGCAGCTAAATATCTGCGAACTTGCCGGTAACCTTGCTTACCACGCCATGATGTTAGAGGTGCATTTAACACCCAAGCCGGGTTTGGTTGACTGCGCATCAAGCGGCGCCCATAGCGATATGGATATCAATACCTTTATCCAAAGTAGTGATGCGCTGCGCCCGTTTATGAAGCAGTTTGTGCGAGTTGGTGCCAGCATGGAGAACCTTCCCGCTAAGTCATTACTACCGGGGCTTAGAAAGGTTGGTATTCAAGCCGAAAAAGCGATGTTTCACGCCACTAACGGGGTGAACACCCATAAAGGCATGATTTTTACCTTGGGTCTCATATGTGGCGCGGTAGGCTGGTTACACCGTAAAGGGCTTAGTTATGACTCGCTACGAGTGAGGGCGGTGATCAAAGAGTGTTGCGCCAGCTTGGTGGCTGATGATTTACGCAGCTCAACCAAGATCCCAGCAACTGCGGGTGAGCGCTTATATCAGGAACTTGGCTTAACTGGGATCCGAGGTGAAGCCGCGAATGGTTACCCAACCATTTATCAATTTGGCTTGCCTGTTTACGAAAAAGCGATCGCAGCAGGCCGCTCTGAAGAGCAGGCTATGTCGCAAACCTTGCTCTCATTGATGGCCAAAAACAGCGACAGTAACTTAGTCAGCCGCGGCGGATTAGAAGGATTGGATTACGTCCAGCAGCAAGCGAAAGGGATTTTGTGCGGTAGTGCGACCGAGTTCGAAAGCAAAATTACTTGGCTGGATCAACAGCTGATCGAAAGGAATTTAAGCCCAGGTGGCAGCGCCGATTTACTGGCTGCGACTTGGCTTTTGGCTCAGCTCAATATCTGCTCTGCCCACATGGGGTAGGGTGACACTTTTTTACAATAAATCACTAGAAACAAACTGTTAGAAAGACATAATCATTATAAGTACGTTTAGAGAGGAAGACATCATGCTGTGTTTAGGCATTATCGGGAATTTTTCAGGGCACCTAAGTGGTGCCGAAGATGTGGCGGAGCATGACCTACCAAATGGTATCTTTGTGATCCATTGTGATCACCCAGAAACCCTATCTAGCAGCCCATCGGCACTCTACCCGCCAGCAGGTAGCCGCGTTGATATTGAACCGGAGTTTGTGCTGCGTTGTAAGGTGAGTTACGAAGACGGTAAAGTGAGCGCGATGATGGCGACTCAAATTACCATTGGTAACGACTTTACTATCCGTGAGCTTGAAGGCTCAGACAAGATCTCTCAACGCAAAGCATGGGGAGAAAAGTCAAAAGGCATCAATCAGAAATGGTGGGATGTGTTAAGACTGAGCCCAGACAACTATGGCGAAAACCTAAAACTGGTATCCTACATCGAGCGTGATGGAAAAATGCACTTAGCCACACCAACGGTTGATTGTACGGAGCTTAAAGTATTCTATTGCCACTTAATGGCCTGGATGACAGACCGTATTAACCATCAGGAGGATGATGGCATGTACGAAGCAATTCTGCCAACGCTTGCCGAGCAAGGCTATCCTACCGACTTAATCCTCTATACGGGCGCACCGAACTACACCCAGTGGGGTGAGGAAAACTTCGTTCAAAAAGGGGATAAGGTTCATATCGCGGCCTACAACTCCGACTTTATTACCGAGCAAAATGTACAAGACATGTTTGTAAACCAGAAGAGTATTAATAACGAAGAGTTACTCTCTTTTTCACAAACGGTGGTTTAAATCGGTATTTTTTTGCTCGACGGAAATGATGCAGTGAGGGCTTGGTTTGGGCAGGCTTTCTAACAAAAAATAAAAAGGAGCAATGACAAATACGGAGGAAGTCATTGCTCAAATTCCAACAAAAATCCCTACAAGGACTATAAGCTTAGTTCTGCTGGAACTACACTGGCTTGCTCGTCGAGCTCAATTTGGTTCTGGAAACTGTTGCTGTGTTCTTTGCACAGTGGCACCACAAACAGTACGTCATCTGAGTACGCGGCTTGGTTAACCAATACGCCGTGGTGATGCTCTTTCGTGCAGTTCACTTCCGCACAAAAACAGTATTGGCTTTTGTTAAAGTGTTTCCAATAACTCAACCAGTGTTGCTTTGATTCTTCTGTAAGATTTTCGTTAAATGCGTTAGTCACAATCATCGCTTTATCCTGTTGTTTGATGCGTTAATAGCGGATGTGTCTATAGTATTCCTTCCCCTCAAAAGCGTTTATGAGCCATCCCCCAAGTTATTGCGCGTTTTATACACTTAAATGATTTATATGAATTAAACCTATCTTGATAGCATTTATCGCTAACCAAGCCCATTAGACGAAGTATCTCTGACTAACTATGATTACTAAGAAGCCTAAGGCCAAGAGGAGTCATATGGCCAACGTGTGGCGGAAGAAAAGCATCTATTTAAAGTCAATCAAGCAACTTAGTTTGGTGGCTCTGCTCGTATTGCTCAGCTCTGAGTACGGCTTGGCTCGCCAGAAAGTCGAGGTTTATGGTGATGATAACTACCGGCCGTACTCCTATATCGAAAACGGTAAGCCACAAGGCATTTATGTAGATGTATTAAAGTTGGCGTTTTCTCGTATGCCAGATTATCAAGTGACGATTAAAATGTTGCCTTGGAAGCGCGGGATAAAATACATAAAAGAAGGCAAGGGCTTTGCTTTGTTTCCCCCCTATTACACTGAGAAACGCGACTCTTGGATGCTGTTTTCCGAAACGATTTTAAAAGAACAGGTCGTAGTTTTTGGCCTGCCAGAGGCCCTGCTGGGGCGGACAAAGTGGCCAGAGGACTATTACGGCACCAAGATAGGGCTGACAAGAGGCTATAACCCCTATTCAATGGGAGGATTTGAGTTTGGCGAAGCGGTGAGGCTTGGCCACATTACCATTGAAGAAGCCACCAACAGCGATAGTAATCTACGCAAGTTAGTACGTGGTCGTATCGATTTTTATATTAACGATCAAATGATTGATACTCGGCCATACCCAAGCGTGCGACGCGGGATAGTAGCCAACACCAACTACGGTTATTTGGGCTTCACCAAACAAGAGCAAAATTACCCCCACCTTAAACACTTCAAGCGCCAATTTGACGCCGTGATCCGCCAAATGAAATCAGAGGGAATAATAGACCTGATTATTGAACACCATAAAAAGTAACCCTATTCCCCTTAACAGGACAGACACGTTTCTTTAAAGGGACAGACACTCTAACAAGACAGATTTGTGATTTGTTAACGGGACAGAGACGTTAGCGGTGGCTTCCTTAATGGGACAGACACCATAAGGTTTATGGTGTCTGTCCTTTCAAGTTATTCTTGAACAAGCTTCATTTCCGCGATTTGCTTCTCCAGTTCCATGATCCGGAGCTCAGCTTCAAGGTCAGCTGCACGCTTTTCAGCTTCGGTGCGGTTATCTTGTTTTGCTCCTTCTGCTAATACATGGTTGCGCTCGGCATGCCTCGCGTCTTCGGTGTCTTTCATTGTGCCACCCACTCCGCCCGCAACGCCGCCAGCGATAGCTCCTTTAACAATTAAGTCGGGTTCGCCAGTTAGCAGTCCTGCTGTTGCTCCAAGCAGAGCTCCACCCGCGGCGCCTTTGTTCCTCATAGCATTTTCGTTTTCATTATCAAAAGCTGGTGAAGCGCATCCTCCTAAACTTAGGGAAAGAACTGTAATAAGGGCGGCACTTTTCATGGAACGTCTGGTCATGGCGATAGTCTCTGTTTGAGTTGATGATGAAATAATAACCAAACAACATATAACAATCGATAAGGCTAGCTTTGTATAAGACATCACCATTGCTTATGTGTCTAAAAGGCTGAAGGTGAAGTGATGAGGGCTTCAGCGAGCAATAATATTCATAATACGGTATGCTTTGCGAGGTAAAAAATAATGCTAAGCAGGAGTAAGTAATGGAAGCCGTACAGCGCATTTTGGACTTTATGGTAGAAGTCGAAAAACTGAAAGATGTGATCCGAAAAACTCGCCCAGTTGGCCTCGAGCGATATGAAAACTCCGCAGAGCACAGTTGGCATGTCTGTTTAAGCGCGTTAATGCTTAAAGATCACGCCAATGAACCGATAGATATTGACCGCGTGATCAAGATGCTGCTGATTCATGATTTAGGCGAAATCGATGCTGGCGATAAGATTATTTATAGTAGTGAAACCGCCGAGCAAAAAGGCAAAGAAGAGCAGGGCGTTAAGCGGCTTTTAAGCTACCTATCTGATGAGCAATGTGCAGAATATCTCGCGCTATGGCAGGAGTTTGAACAGGGTGACAGTGCGGAAGCGAAGTTTGCTAAAGCCATTGACCGTGTGCCGCCTTTACTGCACAACATCAACGATAATGGACGCAGTTGGCAGCAAAATCAGGTGAGTAAAGAAACGGTATTTGGTTTTAATAGTCAGCGTATTTCGGCTGGGAGTCACTCTTTGTGGCAAGCGGTAGAAGCGCGACTAAATCAAGTTGTAAAGCAGGGTATATTGAAGTAACTTAAGTAAAGAATATTATGATCAGACAAGCACAAGCTCGCGATTTAGACGCCTTGATAGCGTTATTTCGTGAAGAAAACAGCCATAACCACAATATTGCTCCCGATCGAGTTGGGCTTACCGAAGCCGTGCTCACTCAAGATGAGCTGAATGCAATGATAAGTGACCAAGCGAGCTACTTAGCGGTCTACGAGTTAGACGGTACCCCGGTGGCAGCTCTGCTTGGCGTTTATCATCAAACTGAAGCAAAACGCTGGGTGACCAAGCGCCGCTATGTCTATCTCGAAGAGTTAATTGTAACCCAAGCGCAACGTGGTAAAGGGATCGCTCGCCAACTCGTCGATGAATTTGAAGACTGGGCTTGCAGCAAAGGCGCGAGTTGTATTGACCTTCATGTATGGCAGCACAACGATAGCGCCATCAAATTTTATCAAGGGCAAGGTTTTTATAACGAGCAGTGCTTGATGAGTAAGAATCTAGAATAATACTAATACTCCATCCCTTCGAAGCAGGCAATCGCCTGCTTTTTCTCCACTCCAGTTAATGGGACAGACACTTCTAGCTAAACAGGACAGTCATGTTTAGCCATTAAACAGCATTAGCATTAAACAGGACAGACACACTAAGTATTAGTAACCTATAAACTCATCATTTTCAAAGAGACTTTACTTAGCTCTTACTTCTTAACTTTGCCCATGCGAGCACCTAGAAGCTCGGCTACCCTTGATACAAATTCACCAATAAGCATCAAGATGACTAGGCCAAGAAGCGAACAAATCTGTTTAGAAACGACCCGATTTTATCACTGCACAACCCGCTGCGTACGACGTGGCTTCTTATGTGGCTATGATGATTATACTCAGACCGATTATGAGCACCGTCGAGCCTGGCTAGAGCAGCGTTTACAACAAGTCGCAAGCGTATACTGCATAAAGCTTTGTTCCTACGCCATCATGAACAATCATTACCATACCGTGCTTTATGTCGACAAAGAGCAGGCGATAGCTCTGACGGATAGAGAGGTCCTTGAGCGATGGAAGCTTTTATATCGTTTGCCCGCGACGGTTAAACGAGCATACGAAAACGATACTTTAACAAAATCAGAGCAACGTTTTGTGGCCGATAAGATAAACGAATGGCGTATCCGTCTTTATGGCATTGGATGGTTTATGAAAGAGGTAAACCTTCATATCGCCAAAAAAGCCAATCAAGAAGACGAGTGCACTGGGCATTTTTGGGAGGGGCGTTATCGAAGTCAGTCATTGCTAGACGATAAAGGCGTTCTTAGCGCGATGGTGTACGATGAGTTAAATCCAATACGTGCTGGCATGGCTGATATGCCCGAAGAGTCGTTGTACACGTCATTGGTTGCGAGGTTAAAGAATCAGAATTTACCCTGTCTTCACCCATTTCAAGATGCTGCAATAACTTCTGATGAGGCACATATACCATTTAACTTTAGTGATTACGTCGAGCTAGTTGATTGGACTGGCCGACAAGTTCGTGCTGATAAGCGTGGTGTTATTGATAGCACCCTTCCTCCTATCTTACAGCGTTTAAACTTAGCGCCAGCAGATTGGTTAGCAGTAACGACGAGTATTGAACGCCCGGGGGCGACGATGGTTGGCTCAAAACAAAAGGTGAAATCTACGTGTACTAAGTTGGGCCGACAAAGATCTTCGGGCTACCATCTACCCAATTAAGTCGTAACATAACTCCTTTTTCCTTTCTTATCTGTTGGTAAGGCTTTGCTACGCTTGATGCTTGGTAAACGATAAATAATCGCCTTAGTAACACCCGTAAAAGCAGCTAAATCTCAATATATTCTCGAGTAAAATTGAAATAGAACTTCAAGTAACCTTAACTGCGCCTTAATTGGCGTGTCTGTCCTCTCAGTGAAGGGACAGACACTTCAGTTAATAAGGCCGACATCCAACTTGATGCGTCTGTCCTTAGAAGAGGGGGGGGGAGTCACTACCTGCGGTAGTTATTTTTTGTATTTATGTAGCCCTTTAACCTTAAACACCCAAACCGGGCCGATGAGCAGAAATAGAATATCATCAAAAAAGGATGGTTTTTTTCCTTCGATTTTATGACCGATAAACTGGCATATCCACAAGACGACAAACAGCCCAAGCGAAATCTCAAAAATAGGCAGATGGTTATTTCCAAGCACAGAAACAATACCAATACACACCAAGCTAAAGGCCGCCATCATGAGAAAAGTGATGGTAGAAAGCATGGCGTAGAAAACCAGCGTGGGGATCAATGCGATGACGACCCAGTTTAAATGCAACCCCATAAAATCAAAGCTCGGAATACTCCAAATAAGGCCAACGATGGAAAAATAAATTCCTGGAACGGCGACTTTATGAATGCGGATATTGGTCGGGTTTTGATGGCTCTGCCCATAAGCCTCAAGCCACTGATTTAGTGAACGCATAACTAACTCCATTTTCTCTAGCTGTTTATCAACTTGGCAGTCGTTCGGTAAAAAGGCAAATAGAATTTGTTTAGATTGCGACTTACATGATGGTTTTTCAATTCTCTATAACTAACTGGTATAAAAGAATTTTATTCTTTTCAAGTGAGTGGGGTATAGCTTGTTAACGTGCCGCAATAGAGCATAGGAACTATCAAGGCAAACCAATACATCTACTGCTATTCTGATAGATATGTCAATTAATAATGTTCGCTTTAGAAAACTAAACCTAATTTACTCACATTGAGTGAAGGAGTGCAAAAATGAGCCTGAAACTCACACATAAAATCACCATCGCCTTTTCACTTGCATTGGCGTTAACTACCGCACTATTGACTTCGATTTCTTATTTTCGCGTTGAAGGACAAACTCAGGTATCGATTGCAGAGCACACATCTAGCTATAATCGTCTTGCTTCTCAAGATATATCCCGTTGGTTAGAAGCAAAGCGAGATGGTATTTCCGCTCTGACAGCGGCGATTGAAAAGACAGATACCGATGACGATATTCTTCGTCACTTGCAACAAGCACAAGAAGCTTCAGGTTTCGATCTAACCTATCTAGGGCTTGAGTCTGGCGATATGTATCGTAACAAGGGGCTCAATACCGTGGCAGGTTATGATCCTAGAATTCGCTCTTGGTATAAACTCGCAAAGTCGTCTCGAGAGGTTGTCGTTACGGAGCCATTTATTGGGGCGAGTACCGGTCTTTTGACGATAACTATTGCAAAGGCGCTGTATCGTAACGGTGAGTTTTTAGGTGTTATTGGCGCAAGTGTTAATTTGCAAACGCTGACTGGAGACATTACCGACATGGCAGTTCCAGGTGATGGCTTTGCATTTTTACTATCAAAGAAGGGGACGATCGTTGCGCATCCTTCAGAAAATCTACGCAATAAACCTTATCAAGAACTTGGCGCAGATATGCCAATTAATGACATCGTAAATCAAACTAGTAATCAACAATTAGAAGATGTGCTCATAAATGGCGAGGTCTATTTGGTGTCGAGTGCACCTGTGAGTGGTAGTAATTGGACATTGGTAATGGTAGGTCAAGAGCAGGTGTTGCTTGAGCCAATAAAGCAAACCACGTATTTTTTGGTGGTGCTCGCAGTTGTCATGATTGTGATTGTCGTCTTGATTTCTATGCCCCTAATTCAAGCTCTGCTTTCTAACCTAATAAAAGTTTCAGATGCCCTTAAAGATATATCAAAAGGTGGGGGAGATCTTACCCAGAGGATCAAAGTTCGCAGCCGTGACGAAGTCGGATTATTAGCAGAAAACTTTAATTTATTCGTTGATGAACTACAAAACTTGCTCGTTAAAGTGCAAGAAGTGACAGAACAGGTGAATTCGCAAGCCTCAATAGCCTCTGAGTCGGCAACGCAGCGTGCCTTGCGAGCGAGTTCTCAACAAGATGAGGTCACTATGGTTGCAACTGCAGTAACCGAGATGGCCTCAGCGACACAAGAAATAGCTAATAACTCGGAGCAAACGGCAAACGCTTCTTCAGAGTCCGTTAAGATAAGTGCACGAGGTCAAAAAGTTGCAGTTACGTGTCAAAACTCTATTAGCGACTTGGCAGGCCAAGTTAATGATGCAATGGATATAATATCGGAGCTAAATCATCATGGTCAGGAAATTAATTCCATAGTAAATACCATCAGTGACATCGCCGAACAGACTAACTTGCTTGCATTAAACGCGGCAATTGAAGCCGCTCGTGCTGGTGAGCAAGGTAGAGGTTTTGCGGTGGTTGCTGATGAAGTTCGAGTACTTTCACAGCGAACACATAAGTCTACCGAAGAGATCACCGCGATGATTTCTACATTACAGTCGACCACAAAGCAGGCGGTAAATGTGATGGACGAATGTCATCAGTTAGCGCAAACCAGTGTAGCTGATGCAAAAAATGCCAGTGACTCGTTTGAAGAGATCTCGGGGGCGATCAGTAATATTAGCGATATGTCGACTCAAATAGCCACAGCGGCAGAAGAGCAAACATCAGTGACCGATGAAATTGGCAGAAATACCGACGCCATTCGTGAAGTCGCAGTAGAGTTTATGACGGAATCAGATAGAGGCACCCAGCAAGCCGGTGAACTGACCGCGTTGGCGGATCAATTGAGGCGTCTATTGGGGCAATTTAAATTGAGCTGATGCTATGAGGGATGAATAGGACAGTCTATGAGATATAAAGGTGTGCAATTTTTTGGTGCTAGAGTCATCGCGGTATGGCTGTTACTGATTGCGCCATTTGCGAATGGTTTTAGTTTTACGACGTTCGATTTTGCCCCCTTTAGCTATCACGATCAGCAGGGAAAAGCGTCTGGCCCCTTGGTTGAACTGATCAATTTAGTCTGCATAGAAATGAATGAGGAGTGCTCGTTTAAGTTAGTGCCTAATCGCAGAGCAAAAAAGATGGCGGCATCAGGACAGACTGGGGGGATTTTTCCCTTGGGTTGGAATGAGGGCCGTCGCGACGATTATTATTTTTCAGTCCCTTTGCTGGTAACAGAATACGGGCTTTATGTACCCAGTAAACATAAAGGAAAACTTAATTCGCTTGAGGGATTACAAGGCTATAAGGTTGGTGTTTTTGGGCCATCGAATACTTACACCTCACTGTTAGAGTTGCAAAATCAGATGGTTGAAAAAGGCCTTAAGCCAATGAATATTATTGTAAAAACCGATGCAAATGGCCAAATAATTCAAATGCTCGCCAAAGAGCGTTTTGATGCCTATTACACCAATCGCGCGGTTGCGGAGCACCGTACACACCAGTTTTCAGTAAAGGGAGTGGAATACGCTTGGCATCACAAAAGTGTGATGTACTTTATTGGTTTCCCGAGAAGAACCACCGATCCTGAGTGGGTGCGGCGCTTTAATCAAACGGCGTTAAAGATAATTCAAACAGAAAATACCTTTCAATGGATATTGGAGCAATATGGGTTAGAGAGTGCTCCAATCTCTGAGCAGTTACTCATCACACACGGCATTCTTCATTAATTCTAGTCGAGATACTAAAATAACATTTCTAGCATATGACAAAAATAATCCACTCGACATATTGGCATATGCCAATTATTGGCGTATGCTAAAAACGAATCAATCATAGGAGAACCCATGGCTAGACCTAAAAAATGTCGTCGTATTTGTGGAAGACCAGCCCACAGCTGCTTTAAACCCAATGGGGTTCCCATGAAAGAGTTAGAGCAGATCGAATTGTTGCCTGAAGAGTTTGAAGCGCTGCGTTTAGCGGATCAACTCGATCTCAGTCAGCAAGAGGGCGCCGACCAAATGGGCGTATCTCGCCAAACGTTTGGCAATATCGTCAAACAAGCGAGATACAAAGTGGCGACATGTTTAGTAGATGGAAAAGCCTTGGTTCTTGAACAGAAGGTAGAAGAGTAATGTTTGCAATACCCTATAACGATGAGCGCCTCGCGGGTCACTTCTCTAAAGCAGAGCAGTTCTTATTTGTCGAAGGCGATAAACTGCAAGTTATTGATAATCCGGCTATAGAAGGGCAAGGATGTTCGGGCAAGAAATCGCTAATGGCACTGTTTGAGCAGCAAAATGTCGATAGAGTGATCGTCCGCAACATCGGCCAAAAAATGCTGGCCAAGCTGTTTTCTGCGGGAATTCGAGTGTTTCAAGCGCCGCCACGCACACCCATTGAGCAGGTGCTTACCCGAGAGTTGCCGGAGTTTACCCATGTATCACAAGCAAGGCCGTCGAAAAATGCCGCTCGCGCTGGTGGTTGTGGCAAGTCTCACGGCTCGGGTGGCTGTCATAAACAAAAACCGCCGTCGCTGCTGTTGAAAGGACAGACACCTCAAGAGTTGCGAGGACAGACATCAAACTCCGGCGCTGGTCGAGGTCTTGGCTCAATGCGAATTAACGCGCTTAAATCTCAATAGGAACAGGTTATGTTTACCGTTATTGTTACCTTTGCGGCGTTTGTTTTGGTCATTGTGTTGATGGCGGTTGGCGTGTTGTTTGGCCGAAAAGCGATTCAAGGCAGTTGTGGCGGCTTAAATACCGTTGGCGTTGATAAGGTTTGTAATTGTGAACAAACGTGTGATGAGCATCGTTTGTATCAAATATCTGAGCCGAGTGAGCGAGAGTAACGCATAAAACGGAAAGCTATCTTGATGGCTTTCCGCTTGGTTATTTATAGCGAGTAGTCAAAAACAATAATATCTTCCAGAGTAGGGCGGAACACCTCTTTGGCTTTAAGGTGTTCAGGGTGAGTCAGATAGGCAACCCGCGCCGCATCATCGCAAAACGTCATCATAATGCAGTGACTGTAGCCTTGGTTCTTTCCTTCTGGGCTGTCATTTTTCCCCCATTCGACATCACTTAACCCGGCGACCGTTTGAACCATATTAGTAAACGCTAACCGCACTGCTTCGAGTTGTTCGCTGCTGCAGTTCGGTTTAAATTTTATCAATAGTATATGCCTGACCATCTAAGAGTTTGTTCCTTTTGCTATTTCGCTGACTCATTACACTGACGCGGAATGAACCATTCCTCAAACTTATTATAAATTACCTGTGCACATCGTCACGTTTATCGATATTGCAAACGTTTAGCTAGTTATTTGATTTATTTTTGGGCGTAAAATATATAGTGCTTGTTACCGGGTGGTGCACTGATTAGTATGCCACTGGTTTTTACACCTATAACAATAAGGTTTCCTATGTTAAAGAAACTCTCATTAAAGAATAAGCTGGCGATCTCTGCCAGTATGGCCATTATCCTGGGGGGGATTTTGGTTGAAGCACTTTCTTTTCGTGCGTCTTTGCAAAGACTGGACGTTGAAGTAGAGCAACGTTTAGAAAGTACTTCTGCGTCTTATAATCAATATGTATCGGATTGGATCTTATCCAAAGAGCGTGCGCTCAAATCCTTATCTCAAGAATCTAAAAAAGAAAGCTTGGTGACTCACCTTAAGCAAGTTCGAGATTCTGCATCGTTTGATAACGTGTTCCTTGCGTTTCCCGATGGTTCGCAACAAAACGCCAACGGCGTAGTGCTGCCACCAGGCAATGACGACCCGCGTCAATGGGGTTGGTATACCAATGCTGTTGCGAACCCGAGTAAAGTATTCATGGATAACCCAACCGTTGCCGCAGCCACTGGCGCGAACGTGGTTTCCTTGGGTAAAGCGATGCAATTGCACGGCGAGCAAGTCGTACTCGGCGCAGACGTTGAAATTACAGATATTCTCAATAGTTTAGAAAAAGTGATCTTGCCTGGGGAAGGCTACATGTTCATCGCGACCAACAAAGGCACGGTGTACACTCACGCAGATACTAAGCTACTGAACAAAAATATCAGTGCGTTGGGTTTGAATTTCTCAGATGTGCAAATGGCTATGGCGAGTGGTAAAGATACTCCTATCGTGCTAAACGGCCATGATTACGTGCTTTATGCCCGCGCGATTGAAGGCACTAGCCTAGTGACGGTGAGCGTGGTTAACCACGACTCCTTGGTAGCGCCGCTATTTGATGCTGTGCTTGGTCAAATTTTGGTGACTTTCGGTGTGGTGATTGTGTGTACCTTGCTGTTTAACCTGCTGTGCAACATTCTCTTTCGCCCGCTTAATCACGTATCGCAAGCTCTGGCACAAATCGCCAATGGTAGTGGTGATCTAACCCAGCGAATTCATGTTGAAAACCAAGATGAAGTAGGCGAGCTTGCGCATAATTTCAACACCTTTGTTGGCAGTTTGCAGCAGTTAATTGGTCACATTCGCGGCCAGTCTGAGCAACTTAACGGCCAGTCAGATCAAAGCGCTCAGCGCGCTAATCGTTCGGTGAACGAGCTAAACCATCAGCAGCAAGAAATTGCCATGGTGGCGACCGCAGTTACCGAGATGGCTTGTGCAACGCAAGAGATCGCTTCTCACGCCGAGCAAACCGCCAAAGCTGCGCAAGATTCTGCGACCAGCACCAATAACGGTCACGCGTTAGTCGTTGATACCAAAGGCTCGATCAATAGTTTGGCGGATGAAGTGAACCAAGCGGGGAATGTGATCAGCGAGCTTAACCAGCACGCTCAAGAGATCTCAACCGTATTGGCAACCATTCAAGGCATCGCCGAGCAGACTAACTTACTGGCTCTTAACGCTGCGATTGAAGCGGCGCGAGCGGGTGAGCAAGGGCGTGGCTTTGCGGTGGTGGCTGATGAAGTTCGCGTGCTATCTCAGCGTACCCACTCTTCAACCGAAGAGATCAAATCGACCATCGATACCTTGCAGCGCACAACGGGCCAAGCGGTAGAGTTGATGGAAAGCAGCTCGAAACTGGCGCTGCATTCGGTAGAAGATGCTGATAGAGCAACCCATGCTTTAGAAGAGATCAACTCAGCTGTGGCGTTAATCAGCGATATGGCGACGCAAATTGCCACCGCTGCGGAAGAGCAAACTCACGTAACGGGAGAGATCACCCAAAACGTCACCTCAATTAAAGATGTGACCGATCAGCTGGTGGTTGGCGCGCAAGACAGCTTAACGGAGTCGAACGAGCTGAAAAGCCAAGCTGGTGGCTTAAGTGAAAAGGTCGCGACGTTTAAACTGGCGTAATTTTCAATAAGTACACGTTACCAAAGCAGCAAACTCAAACGGCGCCCAGAGCGCCGTTTGTTATTTTATTACCTTAGTAATTACGTTTAACGCGGCTTTTTCGGCAGTTCACTTTTACTGATATAACCATCACCGTTGGCGTCAATGCGGTCAAAGTCATTTGCCAGTGGGCCTCTTACTTCACTTTTAGATAACTTACCATCTTGGTTCCGATCCATCTGAGCAAACGGGTCACGTTTCGATCCCGTCGTTGCTTGGCTTTGCCCGCCCTTCATGCCTTTGGTTCCCTCAGAGTTTGGCGCTTGCATCATATCGCTTTCGTTACCTGTTAGGCTAAAGTGAAACAGTGAACGTTGCTCGGTATCTTGGCTATCACTCCCATTCACCATCACCGTATCGCCACCCGTTACACAGCGCACCATATTGTCGACTCGGATAGCATCGCCCTGTGGGCCATGACCCGTCGGGTATTGGCTGGCGTCACCTTGCTTGGGATCGCTTCGTTGAGAGCCTGCGCCATGAACGTCAATCCAGGCATTATTCATGTAGCCAAGCGAGCGACCAAACGCCACATAAGCGCCCGACTTTGCATTGTTCATGTTCGCGTGGGTGGTGCTACTCCAGTAGTTACCGTAATCGATTTGTCCCGCTTCGTTGGTGATGCCGCTGGTATTGAAAACCGAGTCGATGGCTGCGGTAGAGGTGGTTTGTGGCGATTTGGAATAATCGACAATCGACTGCAACTCTTTGACATTCGGTAATCGCCAGTCCGAGCTTCCAGCCAGTTCTAGGTTTTCGCAGTAACCAAGGGCGCTGGAAAAATCCATACTCTGCCCACTATCGCCTTGTTGCCAAGTCAGGCCCGTCGCGTTATCAATAACCACCCCGTCTTGAGCCTGGAACTCATTTTGGCCGTAATTAAGGTTGCCGCGAACCACTAACAGATAGAAGGTTTTGTCGCTGCCATCCCTTGGTGATTGCAGGCCATAACCTTTGATCCTGCCATCAATAAAGTTGACGCCAAACACCGTTTCATCGCCTTTCATGGTGGTGGAAACGTATTTGGTGCTGCTAATGTATTGGCTGTCAATCAACCTTTCTCCCGCCGCCATATCGCCAGCGTTAAAGTCAAAGTAGCCGATATCAATAAAGGGGAGCAGGCTGTAATCGCCCGCGCCATTGAGCCCACTTGGGTCTTGGCCATCAAATAAAATCAGAGAATAGAGCTCTTTAATTGTTGGTACTCGCCAGTCGCTGTGCCCACCTAACGTGAGTTGCTTGGCGTAAGCCTGCGCTTCATCGTAACTAAGCTTGTCGTCTGCGGTGATTTTGCCGTCACCGTTAATATCTGTAGTTTGAGACCACATTAAACCAGTCTGGTTATCACTAACGGTGCCATCGCCGTTATTGGTATAACTCGGCGCCAGCCCTTGGTATTGCGCGTCTTGACCATAAGTCGCCTCACCGGAGGCAGGGCAGCTTGATAGATTTTGGCTTAAATCAGAACACACCGTTTGGTTGGTGTCGACGATGGGGTAGCTAAGGCTACTCGCGGCAAAAGATAAGGTGTTGAGCGAGCAAAGGCCAACCAGTATTAGCCCACGGGTTAATGTTGATAATGTGCTCATGGCTTGTTCCTCGTATTGGGTTATTTATCTTAGTTGATGAAACCAATATAAAAACCAAATGCGGAGGAATTATGGAGGAAATGAGGAGTTGAAAGACTAAAGGTAAAAAGCGCGAACGAAGGGTATTCGCTCGCGCTTTAGGTATAGCTTACTTATCTTGGTGCTGCTGGTATACCGAAGTGAGGTATTCGTCTTTTTCCTGCCACTGCTCATTGAGCCAATTGTGGAAGCGGCGTTTAAACGCTTTATCAGTGAAATAGTCGCCGTTGACGTTTTCATCCATCGGGTGCAGTTTCACGCGAACCACAACGCTGGTTAAATTGCCCTTAAGCATATCGATAAACGGGGACTCTTGGTTCTCAGGGTAGGCGAGGGTTACATCAACAATGCCATCCATAATATCGCCCATTGCGCTTAACGCAAACGCAAGGCCGCCGGTCTTCGGTTTTAAAAGATGCTGATATTTTTGCTTACCGCTCGAAAGTTTTTCTTGAGTCGCGCGAGTGCCCTCAACAAAGTTGACCAAGGTCGTCGGGGCACGTTTAAACTTCTCGCAAGAGGCTTTAATGGCGTTAAAGTCGTCATTGCGGCGCTCGGGATGACGAATAAGGTACTCACGAGAGTGACGTTTCATAAAAGGCATATCTAAGCCCCAACACGCCAAACCAACAAACGGCACATACAAAAGATCGTGCTTGAGGAAGAATTTAGTTGCCGGAATTTTATCTTTTAAAACAGAAGACAAAATAACAATATCTGCCCAGCTTAGGTGATTCGACATCATCAAATACCACTGCTGCAGAGACAACTCTTCACTTCCTTCAATTTGCCACTTAATACGGTTATTCGCATTTAGCATCCATAAATTTAGGCTAGCCCAGAGCCAAAACTGTTTATTTGATAAAACAGTGAGGTATTTTTGCACCGGTTTAGCAGGAATAACTAATTTAATGATGGCTAACAGGCTGACGATGAGTGCAGTCCAAGCGGTATTCAGTGTTACAAACAGCACGTTTACGGCCATGCGAAGGTTGTCAAACATTGTTACAGATTCTTACAGCGGGAAAAAAGCGCATTATACATGTTTGATGGCTATTTCCGCCCCCTTTACAAAAATTATGAGAATTTATTTTCTTTCGATGTAACTCGAATGCGATGAGCATGCAGTAGGAGACTGCTCTGATGATGCACCAGAGAACATTAATAAAATGAATTAATTTAAATTGCATATAAGGTCGAGATAAAAAAAGAGTTGCGATGTCTGTCCCCACAAGGTTGGTTATGATTTAGTACTATTTTGTTGAATGGAATCTTGATGGGGAAGGAAGAGAGCCAATGTACAAAGCGATTGTATTATCATTGATATCATTGAGTGTTCACGCCGGGATCAATAGTGGCAACTACCCAAGTTTTGCTTATTCAGGTTTTGGTTCGGGGAGAAATCTCACCAACACCGACAATATCATCACCTACGCGATTGAACAGCGCCACGCAGTGCCGCTCAACTATAACGGGCAGTATTTAGGTGCGCTGAAACAGGTCTTTGCCGAGGCATATGCTAACGACAGTTATGCGGCTAAAAAGTTGGAATCTACTCAGTTATTGGTGGCAACTAAAAAGGCTATCGCAGAGTTTGTTTGCGAAGAATATCGCTTTCGTCATCGCAAGCCAGAGCGCGACGGGTGCGAGGGCTATGTCAGCGACGACAGAGCCAAACAGCCGATGCCATTTATCAGCGGCAGATTGGCCGAGCAGGGATTGCAAATCCACCAAGATGATCGAGACAAAGGCGTGAGCTTTGAGATCTCCCTTCCTGCTTCAAGTGATGTACCCCTATCGCACACCTACGGAGCCGTGCACGAACTCGGTTCTTTCTTTGGTGGCTTAGCCGATAGCAACAGCCTAGTTTTAGGGCTGAGGATGAAGGCGTACCACACCACCGAATCGGGAAGACGAGAGGCGCTCATCTACCCCAATAACCTGATTTATTTTGTGATTTTGCCTACTGCTAAGGCACTAGCAAACCAAGCTAATGAGCAAGAGGCGGTGAGTTTTGCAACCTCACAAGCAAAGCTCTTGGTGGTGGATAGTCGTAAGTAGTGCCATTGAAAAACGAGAAAAAGCGCCTTACTGTAAAGTTTGGCGCTTTTTGTTGTGAGTCATATAACGCTATACCAGTTAAGTTGCGTCGTTACTTTTAAGCCGATTCACTTTGCACTTGAGGCTTATCACTCTTTGCTTGCTTAACTTGGTTGTGTGTTAGAAGGGTGATGAGATACGTGCCTGCGATAGTCGCCCAGATAAAGAATACTGACATAACACGAAGGATCAGGCTCAGCCAGTCTTCCTCGTCCCAATAAATTGCAGCCAAACTGTGTTCTGGAAAGCTCATGACAAAAAACGCCGCAAAAAGCATAGTGGCGCAGAAAGAGAAAAAAAATACTGTATGTTTAAAAGAGTCCATAACGATTGTGTCCTATAAATTGAAGGTTAAGTGGTAGCGAGGTATCGCCACCACTTATCAGGCTATTTCACTGAAAACATCATCTTCTCAGAGTCCCTTTGGTACGTTTTGGCAATAGCCGCATAACCGCCGTTAATATCATCTTCGAAGAAAGGAGCCACTGCTTGCTCGTTGATGGTGTCTTTACATCCAGACCAACCACCAAAGAAACTGGCCGTTTTAAGAGAAAAACTACTAATGTCGTTTAAATCATCACAGGTGAGTAACTTGCGACGGTCACTGGCTCGGTAAAAGGTCAGTAAGAACTTGCCAGGTTGAGATAGAGTCACTTCAGCTTTTGCGCCAGAGTAGTTGTTATTTTCGTCGATAAGAGTGAAATCCAGAGTGGTGTCACTGTCTAATTGCATTCTTTTTTCAGCCTCTTGTGCCGAAGAGTAGAACAAGGTTAGGTGCTGCTTGTTTTTTTGAGAGAACCGGACGGCCACAGCCTGCCCATATTGAGCACGCTGAGCATAGTAACGAGGCACACTAAACGAGTGGTAGAAAAGCTTATAATTAAGCGTCCCTTCACTGTCAAATGAGTAGCTACCCACATTCATCATATTCGATGCAGCAGAAGCGCAGTTTTCATAAGACTCACGGCCACTCAATGTTTGAGATACTGACCCCCCACTAAAGCGGATAGCGTGGCAGTAAATACGGGTTTGCCCCGAGCTTTCTTCGTCTTCAAGAAGGTAGAACCAAGTTGGCCCTTCAAGGCCGACGGTTGCTTCTTCAAATGGAGGTTGAATATGGCGAAGGCGCAAAGCAACACTGGCTTTCTCATCATGATATTTATCACTTGCGTAAATGGTGATGGTATGACGATCTTCGCTGCCTTTTTGTGAGGCTAGCGGTGTTCCTGATAGCGTTAATGTTCCGTCTTTTTCAGTAAGTTCTAACCCAGCAGCTGACGCCGTAGTTTCCCAGCTATAGATGATTTCATCCGCTTCAGGATCGGAGAAAAGTGCAGAATAATCAAGCGACGCACTAAAAGCATCACCTTGAACTAACTGCCATGCTTCAACTTCCAGTATTGAAAGCACTTCAGCCCTCGGGTCAAGCACTGGTAACTCATTGTCTGTGCTTACTTTAAAATGAATAGGAACGCTTTTGGTTCCCAAAGGGCTGCCTTGAGAATCTAAATCGGTCGCGTTGAGATAAACCGTCCATTGGCCTCCCTTTAAAAGCTCTGCGGCCTCAAAATTTAGCGTACTCATATCTTCGCTCAACGAGAGTGTGATTTGATCCGCAACCACTAAGCTCTGTGAAGTGCCGTTTTCAGGGCGAACGGAAAGCGAGTAACCTAATGAACTTCTATCTTCATCATGGAATAGTTCACCATCAGAATCCGACAGGCTAAATTGGTAACTTAGCCCTGTATCACCAGCTTGCAGATTAAGTTTTGCTGTCTCATGGTTAAGGCTAGCCGCGAGTGGGCCGTTAATACGTAACTTATGGTTTTCGGTGAAGCCACCTTGAGCTGTGTTGCTCAGTTTTGGTAAATAACTTAACTGGTTTACTTGCTCGTCGCTCATTTGTTTCACGGCAGATACGGCATTGTCGAGGTAAGTATCCGCATGTTGATCGAAGTCGTCGTTCGCTAACGTTTGAGTGATAAGCTGGGCAAATTTATGCAGTTTTTTTTGCCCTGCGGCAACGAAGTCGTCGGCAATCTCTTCTTCTTCTATCTCGCTAAGAGATTCTGTTAATTTTTCGTAGGCTTGCTCAAAAGGGATGTCGAGCTTTTGCGCCGATAGTTTGGCAAGGTGTGTGAGTGGTGAAATAACATCAGAGCTGCTATTACCAATAAGGGTAAATTCTTGGCCAATTGGCTCTTGGGGAAAGTCCATGTCATAACTGCTTAAGTCTGCCCACTCCGGTTTTTTTTCAGCGATTAAGCGTGAGAGTGGAGAACCAGAGACGACAGTCATTGCGCCAACCTGTACCAACCCAGAAGACTTTATCGTTGCCTGACCATTTTTGTCGGTAAGGCCAAGCAGAGGCTCATTACCCTCCCATATTGCGTTGTTATTTAGATCATTAAAAAGCACCGCATTGTGTAGGTAGCCATCGAGTACGGTAATACTCTTGGTAGGTTCAACAGGGTTAGTAGTAGAAGAGCTGCCACCTCCGCCACCACACGCACTAAGTGCGCCACCAACGACCAAAGCCAATAACGTTTTTGCTGTTTCCATTTGATTTACTCCTTTTTTGATGTCACGCCTAGCTTTAAGGGGGAGTGTATAAGCGTTTGTTTTTTATTCACCAAAAATGAGAACTTGCACAGGGAGTAACCAGTTGCACAGTGACTAGGCTAATGGTTTACTAAAAAAACACACGATTACATTTGTCCTCACAATGGAGTAATTAGGTAGCAAAGAGGATGGCAAACAATGAATCTAACTTACACACATTACTGGCAACTAAGGTCGATAACCTTTTACCTATTTGGTGTCGGATTTTGGGTAATGTTCTCATGGTTTTTGCTTAGCGCTATTTTGAAGTGTGTCGTGGGAACAATATGGCTAGATTCGGCGCTTGTGATGCTCTCATCAATCCTCTCCTTGCTGCGAGTAGAAATCTTCTCAGAGTGCTTTAATAAAAGCGTGCTGCAGTTTTTAGAGCAAGTGCTAGTTGGCTAAACCACGAGAAAAGGAATGTCATGACGATAATAGCAACGGATAAAAAGCCTGTTGAGAATTGGCTTTTAAGCAAAGAGGGAATCAAATGAATCAGGCATTCACTATTCATTGGGCAAAAGTTCGTAAAGCCATCTTAACTCCCCTTATTATTAGTTTAGAAAGTGAAGAAACCCCGGAAAAGGCCTTAGCTAGTTTTAAAAGCGACCCCTTAGATACGGTTTGCTACTCCTTGAGAGCCCTGCATTATCTAGAATCTTCTGGTGACGTATGGGAGCTAATGGAAATCGCGACCCCAAAGTTGATTCAAGTAGCGAGTGAAAGGCAGGCTTTACAAGCCGAACCTAACACTAGACTTGAATCGGGGGTGTTCTATAACCAGTTGAAAACCGTTCTGAATAATGCTCAGGCCCAGTTTTTATTCAACGCCGGATGCACTCGCCAGTATGTTTTGAACCTCTCTAACTGGTATCGAATATACCCCTTGGTTAAAGCGCTTAACCAAGAGTGGGAAGGCAGAAATATCTCGCCAACCGATGATGTTTATATCCAAGCGCTACGCAAAAAAATTAAGCAAGAAAAGGTCAAGTGTGCTCGGCGAGCCAGTCGGTTGCTCGATATCATCTTAGATTTCTATTATGAGCCAGCCGTAGCGTTAGATTTTGAACTGCCATCATTAGATCTAGAGCTCTCTGAAGTCATGGGTTATAGCCAGCAACTCATGCGATTAAATCTTTGCTTTTCAAAGCTTGGTGATTACAACGCTGAAATGTACGCCATTGTCAAAATGAGCGTTATTGAAGAGAAACAAGACAAACAGATTTACGATGAACTTGCCATGTCTAATACCAAGTTTAGATCTCGTAAAACGAAAGGATTGCAGCTTCTAGAAAAGTGCTTAGAAGAGCAAAGCTTAGATGTGCTATCTAGTTTGAAAGGGGAAGCATAATGAATAAGCAATCATTACATACACTGCTTTGCGCGGTAACCGAGCAACAAAAAGA
>Ga0070725_10000554_pt1 | contig 24856 bp, 26 predicted proteins | sample tdDd002_FD_69781 | JGI IMG/M metagenome (GOLD analysis project Ga0070725, IMG submission 69781) | Marine sediment microbial communities from the Atlantic coast under amendment with organic carbon and nitrate - tdDd00.2 | ecosystem: Environmental > Aquatic > Marine > Coastal > Sediment | place... | reverse complement strand
TTCATCAGTAAAGCTACGTCTTGTCTTAGTTTTCTTAGCCATCAAAATTACCTCCATCTAGTCATTTTATTTATTCTATATGACCTTAAGAAAACTGTCCAATTTATTGTAACCTATCCATGGTAAAGTGAAGGAAAACCTCTTTTCTTGTTATTCTTATTGGATAGGGATAAAAAACAGAAAGTAGTGATAGAAAAATATGGTCTAAAAGGTGAAAAACTAGAGTTATAACTTAAGAGGGATGGTAAGAAGAAAGTATATAGCCTTTATAGTTCTTATGGGAAATTAACCTTTAGGGAGGGATAGAAAATAAAAAAGGATACCCCTAAGGATATCCTTTTAATTTAAAACTTACTTTTTTAAGTTAGGGAAACCAGCATCTAAAGCTTCATTTAACTGAGCTAAGATATCTGTATTTTTTTCAAAGAAAGCATCTACATCACCAGAGATAACAACCTCCTCAATAAGGTCCCCTCCTGCAATAAGGTTTACAATGTTCATATCTTCTTCAGATACCACTTCTCCAAAGATAGTATGCTTGTTGTTAAGCCAGTCTGTAGGAACATGAGTAATAAAGAACTGAGATCCATTTGTTCCTGGTCCTGCATTAGCCATAGCTAATAGTCCTGGTCTGTTGAACTGATACTTTTCATCTGGAGCTACTGGAAACTCATCCTTGAAGTTGTATCCAGGTCCGCCTGTACCTGTACCTTGTGGACACCCACCCTGTACCATGAAGTTGTCTATAACTCTATGGAACTTGAGTCCGTCATAATACCCTCTCTTAGAAAGGTTTGCAAAGTTTAATACTGTAAGAGGAGCTACCTCTGGGAACAAATCAAGGTTGATATCACCTTTATTTGTTTTTATTTGTACTTGTAATTTGATGTTTTCCACAATTCTTACCTCCTGATTAAGTTCTAATTGTTTACCGCCTCTAGCTCTATTTTTTAGATTGAACACAATAAAACCAATTAATAATAGTGTTAAAACTATACGTAACATATATCCTCCTTATTCTAACATATATATATTTAAAATTATAGTGCATTAATTCATAGTTTTTCTAAAAATCTCCATAAGGTCATCCTTGGAAATAGTCCCATAGATATCACAAGGCCAGATTTTTTCCACTCTCACCTTGAGAGAATCTATTTTACCCTGGACAGCCATAATCTTATCAGAGATCTTACTGTAAGCCCTTCTTATTTCAGGCATCTTTTCTACAATTTCCATTTGTTCCTCATCCTGGACAGCTTCACTAAGAGCAGCCTCTAAAACAGCTTCCTGATCTAAAAGGTCCTCAGCTTTTTCTAAAAGCTCACTTTTCTTGCTTTCTAATTCATCTACCTGAAAGTTATAGAGGTTTTTAACAGCTTCAGCACCGGACTTTCCTTTAAGCTGCTCTCTTTTTTCAATCTCCCTTTCAATATAGCTTAGTTCAAAGCCATTTTGAAGCATTATATCCACAAGGGAAGACTCAAGAGACTTCAGCTGATCTCCTGAAATGTTTTTTATTTCATCAGAAGTAAAAGCACTATAAAGCTTTTCATACTTTACAAGAACCTTATTCTTCAGTGTTTTAACACCCTCATAATCCTCTAGTTCCCTATACTTTTTTATCTCATCATCTGTTTTTTTTAGGACCTTTAAAATAACTTCAATTCCAAAGTCCTTAAATTCATTAAACTCCATTAACTATCCTCCTAGCAGCTTATCATTAAAATTTTATAAATTAGATGGGATTACAACTTTATACTTTTAGCTGCAAGTACTCCCATAGAGCAGGCAGCCTGAATATTATAACCACCAGTATCTCCATCTATATCTGTAACCTCACCGGCAAAGTAGAGACCTTTTATTAGTTTTGATTCCATAGTTTTAGGATTGATATCCCTTATGGAGATACCCCCTGTAGTAACCATTGCAGTGTTATAATCTCCTAGTTTAGTAATCTCAAAAGGCATCTCACAAAGAGAGGTCAGAATATTATTTCTTTCTTTTTTATTAATCTCGCTGAGTTTCTTATCATCCCTTATATCTAATAAGATCATAAGTTTTTTAACAAACCTTTCAGGTAGGTTTAATTCATTAAGAAACCTCTTTAAACCTATCTTTCCCTGGTCTGCAGATTTTTCTAAAAATAACCTATTCAGCTGTTCTCTGTCCATCCCCAGGTAATTAATATTTATAATATCACCCTTATGGATAAACCTTGAAAAATCTAGGATTAGTGGGCCACTTAAGTTTTTGTGAGTAAATAGTAGATCACCAGTTGTTTCACCGACTTTTTTATTATCTCTGAATAGCTTCAGGGTAGCAGATTTAAAACTAATCCCTGAAAGATCGCTAAAGGGGTAATCCCTTACAAAAACCGGAGTAAGAGCAGGTTTAGGTGGGATAAGGGAATGACCTAGTTCCTTAGCTATAGGATAGCCGTCACCCTCACTACCTGTTGCAGGATAAGACATTCCTCCAGTGGCTAAAAGTACATTTTTAGCCTGAAGGGAACCTTTTTCAGTTGAAACTGAAAAGTTGTCATCCCCCATAGGTGATAATTTTTCTACTTTTGTATTTTCGATAATATCAATATTGCTATCCTTGCATACTGAATAAAGAAGGGTCACAACATCCACAGAACTGAAGGTTTCTGGAAAATACTTACCACTTTCTTCCACAAGAACAAGGGGAAGGTTATTTTCAGCAAAGAAGGTTTTCAGATCCTCGGGTTTATAATTATATAGGGATGACTTTAAAAACTTCCCATTATCTCCAAAGTGCTTTAAAAAATCTTTTGGTTCCCCAGTATGGGTAAGATTACACTTCCCGGCACCGGCAGTAAGGATTTTTTTACCCATCCGGTTCTTTTTTTCTAAGATAGCAACCTTCAATCCTCTCTTGGCAGCGTAGATAGCTCCAAAGAGACCAGCAGGACCTCCACCTATAACAATTAAATCATATAACATAAGAACTCCTTTATACATAATAAGGGATGGTAATAAATCTTATCATCCCTTATTTTCTATAAGACTATAGTGTGAAATATAAATGCCGATCCTCTAGGACCGGCACCTAAACACTTAATCTTTTAATTCTTTCAATTAGTTTTTCAATATCTACTTCAGTATTAAAATCTACATCATAAATTTTAAAGTTGAAGTATCCATCTTCTGTTTCAGGGACTAAAAGTCTGGGACTATGACTTCCGTGGAAATAGTCATAGATAATGACCAAAGTCCCCCGGATGTCTCTATTATCGGTATAACCTTTAAACTTAAGAGCTCTGTCTTTTTTTATCTTTAAGAGCTTTTTTACATAATCCTCAGACCGCTTTTCATCTAAACCATCTATTAGTTTATTTAGAATAGGGCAGAGCCTAACTCCAAGGATAGGTGTTACATCTCCCTGAGGGGAGAACTTTACAATAGTCATAAGGCATCACTCCTATTTAATAAATGAGTAATCTCCTTCTTCAATAAGATCTTTCAGCTTTTCAAAATATTCATTAACTTCAGCAGGCATCTTCTTTTTAATAGAAAGGTTCAGTCCCTTGGAAGTATATTTTAAAATTACTTTCTGAGGTTTTATGTTCTTCTGAAGTTCCTTTAAGACCTCTCTTAATTCTTCTCTGTTAAGGTCACTATACTTTTCAACTACTTCTTTCGGAGTTAAAATGTCCTTTGAAAGAACAACAAGTTTATTTAAAAGTTCTGCTTTATCTGCTCCTAAGACTTCGATGATATCTCTTATTTCTTCAGGATAGTTGATAGCATTTTTAATCCTGTAGAAAGTTTTCTTACTGATATTATACTCAGTAAGGATATCTTCTATCTTTTTATGCTTTTTTGCAGCTTCTTTATTAAACTTAAAAGATTGCTCTATAATACTAAGGTTTTTTCTCTGAATGTTTTCATCTACTGATATAGAATCAAGAAGTTCATAGGGAGTGTTTTTTTCAAAGATAACAACTCTATCCTTCCCCTTAACCTCTCTACCCTCTTCATAAAGTTCCTTAATGGCAGAGGATCTTCTCAGACCACTAACGATTCTGTATGAAGTACCTTCAGTTTCCTGGAGATAGATAATATTTAAAAGACCTATCTTAGATATACTTTCTTTAAGTTCATTCAGTTCAAGGGAACTAGAATCAAGAGAAAGCCTGTTTATAAAGGTAATATCTGAAAAATCAATTTCTTCAAGGAGTTTTTTCTGCATATGTACGAGTCTTCCATACTGCTTTACTACCTTTTCTTTTTTTATTTCAAATTCCTTTTTTTTATTTCCTCTGCTAAGGAGAGGGTTATTTCCTAGTTTACCAACCATATTTAAACTTCCTCTCTTTCAAGGATCTCCTTACATAATCCCATATAGTCTCTAGCTCCGTTACTTCTTGAAGCATATTCAAAAATATTACTTCCATGAGATGATGCTTCAGTTACCTTAACATTTCTTCTGACAAAAGTTTGGAACATCTTTTCTCCGAAAAATTCTCTTAACTGGCCTATAACCTCTGTATGAAGTTTAATTCTTCCATCTACCATTGTAGCGAAGACTCCTCCGATCACAAGGTCCGGGTTCATTCTGCTATTGATAAGGTCAACAGTATCCATAAGCTCTACAATACCTTCTAAAGCATAAAATTCCGTCTGTACAGGGATGTATACTTTATGAGTAGCAATAAGAGCATTGAATGTAAGATTGTCAAGGCTTGGAGGACAGTCTATGATAACATAGTCATATCCATAAACTTCTTTTAGTATTTCTTTTAATATATTTTCTTTACCAGGAATTCCTGCAAGCTCTAAATTAACTTTAGACATCTTGATATTTGTAGGAAGAATATCCACACCATCTTTTTCAATAATTACATCTTCTAATGCAACCTTTTGATGTCCATAGGCTCTATCCTTCATTAGGTCGTAGATAGTGCAGCTAAGAGCTCTTTTATCTATTCCCACTCCTGAGGTCAGGTTTCCTTGGGGATCAAAGTCTATAAGTAAAACTTTTTTTCCTAATCTGGTAAGACCGTAGCTTATATTTTGTGCAGAGGTAGTCTTTGCTACCCCACCTTTTTGGTTCAATATAGAAATTACCTTCATTATCTTCTCACCCGCCAATTTTTATATACTATTTACTCTATATATTAGCATATATTATTGTGATTTCAAAGGAAAAGAGATAGGCAAAAAAATAAAAGAAGTGAAAATGCTTTACAAAAAAATAAAAAATGGACATGAATTAAATTCATGTCCATACATATGCATAACTCCCCTTTTTTAAAGCAGGTTGATTATATCAAAATGAAATAAAAATATCGTTGATACAATCTTTATCTTCTATAAAAATACTATTTCTCTACTTTAGGTGGTCTTTGTCCAAAGTATTGGTAGAAGTGACACTTAATACCACCATTGTATAGTTTTCTATTTTTTGTAGCTTTCTTTTCAAAGGCACCTTCGAAATTTTCATATGAAGTGATGATGTAGTAAGACCATTTAGAAAGTCTCATCTTACAGATGTCTCCTAAAGTCGAGTAGAGTCTTTCTACCTGCTCATCATCTAATAGTCTGTCTCCATATGGAGGGTTAGTAATAAGGCATCCGTACTCTGCAGGTGATTCCAGTTCCAGCAGGTGTCTTGTTTCAAATAAGATATCATCTTCTACCCCTGCAAGTTTAGCATTGTTTAGAGCTATATTTATAGTATCAGGATTCATATCTGAACCATAAATTCTAACTTCCTTGTCATGATCCTCATATGAATAAGCATCATCTCTGGTATTAAGCCACAGTGATTCAGGAATAACATCCCATGATTCAGAAGCAAATTTTCTATTGGAACCAGGGGCAATATTTCTGGCAATCATAGCACCCTCTATGGCAATAGTTCCTGTACCACACATGGGATCCATAAGGGGTCTGTCTCCACCCTTCCATCTGGAAAGTTTAACAAGAGCAGCAGCAAGGGTTTCTTTCATAGGAGCTTCATTCAGATCGGCTCTGTATCCTCTTTTATGCAGTCCATCTCCGCTTGTATCGATCATAATAACAAAGTTGTCTTTATTACCCTGGATCTTAACTCTGTATAGTCCGCCCTTTTCACTAAAGTAGTCGATCTGATGCTTTCTTTTCATAGCTTCAACCATAGCTTTTTTTGAGATAGCCTGGATATCTGATTTAGAGAAAAGCTTACACTTTACTGCACTAACCCAGCTTACAGGAAACTCTCCATCCACAGGGATGATAGAAGACCATTCAATCTTTTTAACCTTTTGAAATAACTCTTCAAAAGTAGTGGCCTTAAATTCACCCATCTTAATAAATAATCTGTCAGCACATCTCAGCCATATATTCAGCTTAGGGATATCAGTGATCAGAGCATCGAATTCTACTCTACCATTAAAAGTCTGTACATTTTTAAAACCAAGATCTTTTATTTCATCAGCTACAATACTTTCAAGTCCCATAGAAGCCGAAGCAATAAGTGTCACTTTTTTCATAATAATTACCTTCTTCCTAAAATTATAGTTATTGAATGAATTATTAACAAAACCTTTTGCCTGTATAATTCATATCAATACAGTATAGTTTATTTCTACATTAATTATCAAAATTTAAACTATAATAGTTCCCCCTATTCTATATAAAAATATAGATTGTGTCAACAAATTGAAAAGGCTGATGTAGGGGAACATCAGCCTTTTTAAGGGGGATTAGGGAGAATCCATATCTTAAGATTCTCTTGTATCTGTTTAACTATTCTGTATAATCATTTTTTTTCCTTCAAAATTTTTATTTTTTATTAGTTTTATAGCGACAACTAAAGTAAGTAATTCAGAGATAAATGCAACCGGCCATATAGCCCATCTTTCCACAAGGAGTGGAAGAAGCAGCAGGAAGAAGGGTACAAAAATAATTCCTCTTAAAAGAGAGAGAAGTGCAGCCCGCCTTGTGTCTTCAAGAGCTGTAAAATACCCAGAGGTGACAATATTCATTCCACCTATAATAAAGGCAGGTGAAAAAAGGTAAAGAGCTTTCAAAGTAAAATAGATATTTTCCCTATCTGATATAAAAAGAGAGATGATGTGTCTACCGGACAAGTATACAAAAATAGCTGAAGTGACTCCAATAATTAATACACTTTTTAAAGCGGTTCTAAACAGTTTATTTTTTAACCTATTATTATTCTGACCATTGAGAAAGCTGACAATCGGCTGCATCCCCTGGGTGATTCCAAGCATCGTCATAAGAATAAAGCTGTTGATATACCCTATTATGGTAAAAGCAGTAAGCCCCTGGAGTCCATAGTGTTTAAAAAGAACTTTATTGAAGATAAAGATAGTAAATCCCACAGAAAATTCTGTAATAGAATCAGGGATGCCTATCTTTAATATGGGGATAAGTTTTTTAAATCGGAATTTAATTTTTTCAAACTTTAAAACAGATTTTTTTTTCATAAAAAATGACAGAAGGATGATTCCCTGAATAAGCTGGGCACTACCTGTAGCTATGGCAGCTCCCCTCAGTCCCATAGGAAAGACGATCACTAAGATATAATCAAGTATGATATTGGTCACAGCAGCAACTGCAACAACTGCCATGGCGACTCCGGGCTTTCCCTCTACCTTTATAAGGACCTCAAGGGCATAGGATAAAAGATAAAAGGTATTGAAAAATAAGATGGTTCCCAGATACTCTACAACAAGAGGAAGCATCTCTCCCCTTGCTCCTAAAAAATAAGCGAGCTCATATTTAAAGATGATACCCAGACCACAGATAACAACTCCAAGCCCCCCTAAAAAGATTAGTGTATGGGTAAATAGTTCTCTGGAACTTTTAATATCATTTTTACCCAGGGAGCTGCTGATGAGGGTAGAAGCCCCTATAGATGTCATGATAGAAAGAGCAAAGGTGAAATTAATAAAGGGCATGGAGAGGTTCACTGCAGCCAGAGCCTCAGGTCCCACTCCTCTTCCCACAAAGATTCCGTCAACTATACTATAAAATGAAAAGATCCACATGGAAAGAACCGACGGGAAAGCATATCTAAAAAGCGTGACCTTCACTCCCCTGTTTTTTAAAGATAAATTTATATTCATAAAATCCTCCTTATTTAAAGTATAAACCCTGGAACAGTTCTAAGGTCAAGAGAGGTAGTGCTTTTAATTTATTGACTAATAAAATTAAAGGTGCTACTTTCTATATAAGGGGGTAGTAATGAAATACTATAAAATCGGGGAGATTAGTAAACTTTATAAGATAAGTACAGATATTTTGAGGTACTATGAAAAGATAGGTTTATTATGTCCGGAAAAGAAGGAAGAAAATGGTTACAGATACTACAGTGCCAGCCAGATATGGAAGCTAGGGACCATAAGGGCACTGAGAAACCTGGACGTAGGTCTGGATGAGATAAGAAAATACTTAGGGGAAAGAAGTATTCAGAAGAGTTCAGAGATGATTGATTTTCAGCTGAAGGTAATAGATAAAAAGCTGGATGAACTGGATGAACTGAAGAATCAGCTTCTATATAAAAAGGAATATTTTAAAGTTCTTGAAAATAATATAAATTATGGTGAAATAGAAGAGGTAACCTTTCCTTCAAGAAGGGGATTTAAAAGATATAAAGGTGTTGTAACCGACTGGGAAATAGATCTTGAATTAAAAAAACTCAAGTATAATGCCAACTCCTCCGAGGGAGAAAACTTTGCTCAGAGTAAGGTAGGAGCTATAATAAAAAAGAAAAATTTTGAAGAGGAAAAATATCTCCACTATGGGGGAACCTTTTTACTGGACAGGTCCGGAGAAGAGATTATAGAGGAGGGAAGATACCTAAGGCTGACCTTTAAGGGAGGCTATAATATGTCACCTCAGTGGTATAAAGAGATAAAAAAATATATGAAGAGAAAAGGTCTTGCTATAGCAGGAGAAGTTCTTGAAATATATAAGATAGATATATATGAAACAGATACTGAAGAGGAATTTATAACAGAAATACAGGTTCCTGTTAAATAACACAGGGAATAATAAACTTTTTTATTGAAATCTATGTCAAAATAGATGGGTTCTAGAATAGGATGTTTAAATTTAGGTTTAAATATAGTATAATAAAAGAAAAATTGGAGGAAAAGGGATTAATTATGAGAAAATTATTTACAATAATTATTGTTACTATAGTCTTGGGGATGTTTACAGGTTGTTCATATCTAAAAAAAGCTGAAGCAAGAAAAAATGCAGCAAAACTAAATGATATCAGAGTTACATTTGTTACTACTCAGGGAGAGGTTAACTTCTTCCTATATCCAGAGGCAGCACCTATAACGGTAGCTAACTTTATAAACCTTGCAAAAAGAGGATATTATAATGAAAACAAGATTCACAGAGCTGTAGATGGATTTATAGTTCAGGCAGGAGATCCTACAGAGACTGGAATGGGAGGACCTGGGTATAACATACAGGATGAGGTCGTAGAATGGCTTGACTTCTATCAGCAGGGAATGTTAGCTATGGCCAATGCAGGACCCGGAACGGGAGGATCGCAATACTTCTTTACCCTTTATCCGGCAGACTGGCTAAACGCTAAACATACAGTGTTTGGTGAAGTAGTCTCAGATGCAGATCTTAATACTATTAAGAAGCTAGAGGTAGGAGATGTAATAAGAGATGTGAAGTTTAAGGGAGAGGCAGAATTTTTCCTTTCTCTGCATAAGACTCAGATAGAGGAATGGAATGTTATTCTTGATGAAAAATTCCCTGAATTAAAAGATTATCCTATAAAGGATCCAGAGGATTTTGGAGATCAGGTTCTTCAATACAGAGATGAACTTGAAAAGATCTATACTCCTAAGGAAAAGGAAGAGGATAATAAAAAAGAGTTCTTTATACCAAGAACAATAAGAAAGATTGAAAAGGGAATAAAAGACAGAAAAGCAGCTGATATTCAGGTAGAGGAAGCATTAGTGGAAACAGACGCTATAGTAGCAGCTCCAGTACCGGTACAGCTCCCAGAGGTAGAAGAGGAGGCAGTACCTGCTCAGATGCCGGAGATCACAGCTGAACCAGTACCTGCACAACTTCCTGAAATAGAGGAGACACCAGAAGTACTAGACTCTCCAGATAAGGTAGAGGTAGAAGAGGTGGAAGCAGATTTAAATGAAATAGAATCACTGGATGATTTAGATAATACAGAGAAGAGCTTCTGGGATAAGATGAAGTTCTGGAAAAAAGATGATAAAAAAGTAAAAGAAATAGGATAATAAAAAAAAGGCTGATTTTTCAGTCTTTTTTTTATTATCTAAACTATATAATTAACTTCAGATTATATGAAAATTTTTAAAATATTTTATACTGGATACTCTCCCTTATAATATCAAAGGGAATAAGTTCTTTAACGGACTCCTGAACATACTCATCTAAATCATCTCTTTCCTCTAAGACTATAGCAACTTTTTTATTTAAAAGCTCCACCCAGAGGATATCTCCCTTATATGAGGTTTCTACAACTCCCCACTGACTTTTAAACTTCTGGTTAGAAATTCTTTTCAGAGCCAAGGAACTTTTAACAATTTTTAAGATCTTTTTTTTAGTAGTGTCTAAATTCATATTCTCCCCTTAATATCCTTTATCAATAAAAATATACAACAATATGTGGTGAAATTCAAATAACAATGAAATAAAACAAAAAAGTTATCGAGAGATCAGCGCAGTTGTTATGAAAAAGTATAGAGGAGAAACCGATTAACTATAAATTAATGAAAAAATAACTGGAAAGGATTAAAGTCTTTTAGCTTTCCTAGTAGATTGTAGCAATTTCCCTGAAACTAAATCTTCTTTCTCTGGGATAAAGTTCCTTGCCTTCCAGGGGATATCCTAGGGAGATAAGCATGGTAACAACATCTTCCTCTTCAATATTGTAGAGTTTTTTAACTGCTCCCTCATCAAAACCAATCATAGGATGGGAAGATACTCCCATATCCTGAGCTGTATACATTATAGACATAGCAAGAAGAGATGAATTTCTCACAGCATAGGCGGTCTTCTGATCCAGAGTGGCAAATAAAGATGAGTTACAGAAGGATAAAACTCCCTTTAAACTTTCCTCGTCCATGAGTCCGTTTTTAATTTTTTCATCCCAGACAGGATTATCTCTTTCATAACCACTTCTCCTGCCTATGATGGCAAGGGTGACAGGAGCTTCCGTTACTTTCGGCTGCTTACATGCTTTTTTAAAGAGTTCTTCTCTGGCTTCTTTTGATTTTATTACAACTATCTTCCAGGGTTGAGTATTAAAACATGATGGAGCCAGGGATGCTTTATCTATAATACTCTCTAAAAGTGAAATCTCTAATTCCTTATGGGGATCAAAAAACGTTGCTGATCTTCTTTCTGTTATAAGCTTATTAAATTCCATTGGATATACCTCCTCTTAGATTCTTCAATATATGTTTACTTAAAAACACATAAAAACCTTTTAATTGTTAGTAAGATTAATGTATAATTTTTAAAAAGAAGTAAAGAATATAAGGAGTTAGTATGATGAAGAAAATAGTAGTATTGGATGGTTATGCTCTAAATCCAGGTGACTTAAGCTGGGAGCCGCTGGAAAAATTAGGAGAAGTAAAGATATATGACAGGACCTCTGGAAAAGACATAGAAGCAAGAATAGGTGACAGTGAATTAGTGATAACCAATAAGACACCTATAACGAGAGAGCTTCTTCAGAAAAAACCAGATATAAAGTATGTAGGAGTACTGGCTACAGGATATAATGTAGTAGACATAAAAGCCTGTGAGGAGTATGGTGTGGTAGTTACAAATATACCTACCTATGGGACTCAGGCAGTGGCACAGTATGTATTTGCACTTCTTTTAGAACTTTGTCACAGGGTGGGTCACCATGATGAGAGAGTAAAAAAAGGAGTATGGAATAGATCTGAGGATTTCTGCTTCTGGGATTTCCCTTTAATGGAACTTTCAGGAAAAACAATGGGACTTATAGGATATGGAAGGATTGGAAGAGCAACGGCTGATATAGCTTCGGTATTTGGTATGAGGGTATTGGTCTATGATATAAAAAAGCCAGAGGATATGAATAAAAATACAGAGTATACAGACCTAAAGACATTATATGCTGAATCAGATGTAATAAGTCTTCACTGTCCTCTTACAGATAAAAATACAGGGATGATAAATAAAGAGAGTATAGGTGTAATGAAAAAAGGAGTAAAGATAATAAATACCTCAAGGGGACCTCTTATAGATGAACAGGATCTGGCAGATGCTTTAAATAGCGGGAAGGTATCTGGAGCGGCCCTGGATGTACTCACTGTGGAACCAGCAACTCCTGATAATCCATTGTTATCTGTAGATAACTGTATTATAACTCCGCATATTGCCTGGGCACCAGTGGAAGCAAGGGACAGACTTTTAAATATAGCAGCAGATAATCTAAAAGCATATCTAAAGGGTGAAAGATTAAACAGAGTAACAAGATAGGAAAAAATAGATAAACAGGGGGCAGCAGATGTATAATTTTGATGAAGTTAAAAGCAGAAGAGGAACCAACTCAGTAATGTGGGATTGTATAGAGGAAAAGTGTGGGAAAAAAAATGAAGATATCCTTCCTGCCTGGGTTGCAGATATGGATTTTCCCAGTGACGGTATAATAACAAAAAAGCTGGCAGAAAGAATAGCAACGGGATATCTTGGTTATGCAGGGGAACACAATGCCTATAAAGATGCATATATAAAATGGGTGGAAAAAAGGCATAATTTAAAGGTAAAAAAAGAAGATATAAATCTTATTCCGGGAGTAAAGGTGGGAATAAACTGTGCCCTTGAAGCTTTGGGAGAAGAGGGAGATGGTGTTATAATTCAGTCGCCGGTCTACGATCCGTTTTTTACCATAACAGAGGCCAGAAAGATGAAGGTAGTAAAAAATCCTCTCATATATGATGACGGAAACTACAAAATGGATTTTGAGGGGCTTGAAAGGGCAGCAAAGGATAGAAATACAAAGTTCATGATCATCTGTAATCCCCACAACCCAGTGGGAAGAGTATGGACAAGAGAGGAACTTGAGAGGGTAGGGAAGATATGCCTGGAAAATAATATTATGATTATTGCTGATGAGATGTACAGTGATCTCACTGTAAAAAAATATACTCCGCTAAACTCTATATCTTCTGAGGTTGCTGAGATTACTGTGGCTCTCAGCTCTCCTAGTAAGACATTTAATATTATGGCTTTTAATATAGCCAACCTTGTGGTATTTGATAGTGAAAAGAGAAAAAAAATAGTAAATAAAGTACTGGCAACAGGTCACGGGCACCTGAATCTTGGAGGACTCTACGGTGGAGAGATAGCTTATACTCACTCTGAAGGATGGGTAGATGAAGTGATGGGCTATATCAAGGAAAATCACAGCTATATAGAGAAAAAGCTGACAGAGAAATATGAGGGAATCAGAATAAGCAGGTGTGAGGGCGGGTTCCTGGCCTGGATAGACCTAAGAAGCCTTGGTTATAGCAGGGAAGAGATAGAGGAAAGACTGCTTGAAAGAGGAAAGGTTCTTCTTGGACAGGGATATGTCTATGGTAGTGAGGGAGATGGGTTTATCAGGGTAAACCTTGGAGGAACCAGGAAGAAGATAGAGGAGATATCTGAAAGAATAATAGAGGCTTTAAAATAAAAAAGGACAGGAGCTTAATTGCTCCTGTCCTTTAATATTTTACAAGACTTATATTCGTCCTTACCGCTGGACCTATAAGTACACGAGCAGTCTAGCGCCTGACATCTCACAGATAGGTAGAAGCTGGCTTCAAAGTACTCTCCTTCAGCAAAGGGGCACTGTAAAACACCGTGCTTTTTTATAAGAGTCTCCCTCATTAAAGGTGTCATATTTTTAACTAGCATATTTCCTCCAGAATCCATTTAATAAATAAAATTATATCACTAAAGGGAGGTATTTACAAACTACATTGCAGTTTTAAAGATAGACATGATCTCCTCTAAGGTTGCCTGTTTAGGGTTTGTAAGTCCACAAGCATCTTTTATCTTATTTCAACTTATTTAGTGTTTAGAGACCAGTTATAGCCCATAAATTTTATTTTTTTATCCCGGGGAATATCTAAATAAATATAGGGGTCTCCAAAGTCATCCTTGTACCACTTATATAGTTTTGAGATATAATAGGTATCTTCCTCTAAACGTATTCCCTTGCTTTCACTGGCAAGGAACCTTCTTTTTTGCTCCTCCATCTGTTCCTGAACTCTGTCAGGAGTATAGGCCTCCCTTTTTAGGTCTGGACAGGACATAGAGGCACAGACTATGGCGTAGTGGATAAGACTGTCCCCGGTTTTACGTAAGATCTTGTGTTCAATATAACCCAGCGAGTAGCTTTTATTATCTATTGTTATAACTTCTCTATCCCATACAGGCTTAAAAAAACTTCCGGCATCTTTTATACTTTTTAAGGGATGATTATCTAAAACCATCTTAACAGCAGCTATATTATACACGTTTATCCAGAAAGATTTACTTTCATCTGGTGAAAGACTAGTGTGGTTTATAGTTTTTAGTTCATCTAAAAGGGCTGTCCACCTTTTATCGTTTTGGATACCACTATAATCCACAAGGACAGCTTCTATACCATCCCTACTTCCCTCCCTTGAATAATCCTTTAATATCCCATTCCAGTTATCCCTGTAACTCCCAAGGGACAGGGTGAATGAAAATATAAAGATAAGAATAACCTTCCACATAAAATAACCTCCCAAAACTTATTTGATATCTAGATATACTGTTTCTTTATAAAAAAGTTCTAAATAAAGTTTAAAATTATCATCCCTCAAAAGTTATAATGATATCAATTACCCTTTATCCAGGGGATATCCCCCATAGTTTCTGTAAAGGAACTACCATTCATAAAGTCCCTAGGATTTTCCAGATTCCCGCATATTGCAGGGTGATTATGATATATTATTTTACCATTGAAGATATACTTTATAAATTTTTCTGCCTTAGCTCCCCATATGAGATATGTAAGTGAGGAGTTTCTCTCACCAATATAAACAAGGAGCTCCTCAGTGAAGGTTTTCCAAAGCTTAAGGTGGGAACCGGCTTTTCCGATTTTTACAGTAAGAGCAGTATTTAAAAATATAACTCCCCTGTTATTCCACTCCTTAAAAGCTCTGTCAGGGGGAAGAATTGGAAAGTGGTTCCCTGCTATACTTTCTCTTAAACTCTTAATATCTAAGATCTCTCCATAATAACTTTTATAGATTAGTTTAAGCATATTTTTAAGGGAGGTGTTGACCCTCTTGTCGCTCCATGAAGAGTAGGGAACTTCAAAGGAAAATCCTGTAGCAACTCCCTTCTGGGGATAGGGGTCCATCCCTAAAAGTAAAACTTTTTTTTGGTTTAAATCATATCTGAAAACTTTAAAGATATCATCTTTTTTAGGAGTGTAGTCATCCCCTATATTTTGTAAAATTTTATCTACAGCTTCAACTCTTTCCTCTGTGAAGAAGTCAAAATATGAAGTATGGATATTGTTTTCATTTAAAAATTCATCTCTTGTCATCTGGCTTACTCCTTTATAAGTGCTATTAATCTATGCTGGATCTCCCCATAGGTCATATCAGACTTAGAGGGGAGGGTCTTAAACCTTTTTACCTGGGCTATTTCAAAATCAGGGAGGGAACCTCTCCTTATTATATGAGCTTCAAATAATCCGCCATAGTTTATACCTTTATCACTCTCTACAGAATAATCAAAGATATGAGTAATATCATACTCAAGGGCTCCTGTTTCTTCAAAAAGCTCTCTTTTAGCAGTATCTATAATACTTTCTCCCACTTCATGGTGACCCCCGGGAACCTCCCATGTATTTCGGTCAGAGTGTTTAACTAAGAGATATTCCCCATCTTCATAGGCTATAATTACAGCATACTTTCTATACCTGTCCTCTACTTTGTGCAGATCAACCTTCAAAACTGATCACCCTCCTTAAGAATTTTTTATATACTTTTCTCTTAATGATATAACAATTTTTTAAATAATTAAAGAGTGTTAAGAGGATAATAAAAAGAAAAGGATTGTAAATATCCTCAATATAAAGTATATAATTTATATTGAAAAAAATAAGGGGGTAGGAAAAATGAAAATAGATTCAAAAAATATAACAAATTTACTGGTGGATCTGCTGGCTATCAACAGTCCGTCTGGAGATACAGTGGAAGCAGTGGAGTATGTAAAAACATACTTTGAAAAACTGGGTTTAACAACCAAACTGACAACTAAGGGAGCTCTGGTAGCTACTCTAAAGGGGAAAGATGAAGAAAATCATGTGGCTGTATCGGCTCACGTGGATACTCTGGGAGCTATGGTAAAGGAGATAAAGCCCAGTGGCAGATTGAAACTTACTCAGATCGGGGGATATCCGTGGGTAACTGTAGATGGAGAATACTGTACTATATCTAGTCTGGGAGGAAAACACTATACAGGAACAATCCTTCATGAAAAAACATCTTCTCACAACTATGGAAGTATACCGAGAGAGGATGTACGTACTGAAAACAATATAGAGGTAAGAATAGACGAGGAAGTTTTTACTAAAGGAGATACAGAAGCCTTAGATATTCAGGTGGGAGATTTTGTATACTTAGATCCCAGAACTAAAGTTACTGAGAGCGGGTTTATAAAGTCTAGACACTTAGATGATAAGGCCTGTGTGGCAGTGCTTATGGAGGCTGCAAGAAACCTTGTGGGAGAGGATATTGTTCCGTCTAAGACTACACATTTTTTCATCTCTAACTACGAGGAAGTAGGTCACGGAGCTTCAGGAGTATTAGATGAAAAAGTCAAAGAACTTATTGCAGTTGATATGGCTTCACCGGGGATAGGACAGCAGTCCATGGAACAGAGTGTGACTATATGTGCAAAGGACAGTTCAGGACCTTATGACCTGGAGATCAAGAAAAAACTAGTGGAACTCAGTAAAAAAAATGAGATAGATTATAAATTAGATATCTATAATCACTATGGATCAGATGCCAGTGCAGCATTAAGGGCCGGGGGACAGTTAAGACACGGATTGATAGGACCAGGAGTAGATGCATCTCATGCATATGAAAGAACTCATATGAAGGGACTGGAAAATACAACTAAGTTACTCATTGCTTATATAAAATAGAAAAAGAGAAAAGACCTGGATTTCCAGGCCTTTTCTCTTTTAATTTATAGAAAATTTAAATAGTTTTCTTAAGAATTTTTACTCATATAAGTAAAATAAGCTTTACGATAGCTCTCATATACCTTTGCATCATAGCACACAAGGAATACGGTATCTAGCGCCTCACCTTTATCCTCTAAAAAGCTGCATATAGTTTCCACTGCAATGTGAGATGCCTTGTCTATTGGAAACTTATGTGTCCCGGTACTGAGGGAAGGAAATGCCAGGGTTTTGATGTTTAGTTCAAGAGCTCTTGTAAGGGAATTTTTATATGATGATGCGAGGAGTTTTTCTTCGTTAAAAAATCCTCCTCTCCAGATAGGGCTCGTGGTGTGGATAAGGTGCTTAGCTTTTAAATTATAAGCACTGGTTACTTTAGCTTCTCCCACAGGGCACCCATGAAGGTTTTTACAATCCTCCTCTAAATCTTTTCCTCCGGCCTTTCTTATAGCATTATACACCGCTCCTCCTTCAAGGAGAGTTGCACTGGCAGGGTTAACGATAGCTTCAACTTCTTGTGTTAATATGTCGCCCATGATAATATCAAGTTTTTTGTTCATATATACTCCTAAAATTTAAAATTTGAATCCATACTATTTTCTGTGTCTATCTAAAAAATCTTCTCTCAGAAGAGCAAAGTGGATATGATCCTCCCAGTTGTTATTGATCTTTAGGTACTTTCTAGCCATGCCTTCCTCTGAAAAACCTATTTTTTTGACAACTTTTTGTGAAGCTACATTTGAAGGCATTACATTCACCTCAACCCGGTGAAGCTTTAAAACATTGAAGTAGTAGTCGAGAGATTTTTCCATAGCTTCGGTCATATATCCATTATTTTTTTTAGAGTCATCAAGTTTAAAGCCTAAATATGATGATTCAAAGGAACCTCTGATTATATTACCAAAATTGAGGTAACCAATGAGCAGGTCGCCCTCCTTAAGGTATATCCAAAGTTTAAGCCGGACCCCGTTTTCAATCTCTTCTTTTTCCAAAGAGAGGAGTCTTTTATGATATTCCTCTGAAAAAAAGTCATCTCTTTTAAAGCTTTCCCACTTTTTGAGAAATGTTCTGTTTCTCTTATGGTAAGATGTAACTTCTTTAGCACTGCTTTCATCTAACATCTTTAGGTAGAGCCTTTCAGTCTCTAGTACGATCATCTACCGTCCCCCTTTTGCAGTCTGATAGTCTATATAATCTTATTACAGTGTTTCTATAAATTTTCCTTCTACAGGATGATTTTAAGATATTTTACCATATAATTCAAACATTTTAATCGATTTACATATATATTTAATTAATAGTGTTCAAAAAACCCACTAAAACCTTGGATACTGCTAAATAAAAAATTAATAAAAATTAATTAAAAATTATCTTCATATTAAAAGTAAAGGGGTAATCTTTAACAGATTATATGAAAAGTAGTTGGCATTAAAAAAAGGGACTTTAGTTGTCCCTGCAATCAACAGATACTCTCCCCCAAGGGCTCGGCGTAGTGTCGAGCCCTCCTTATTTTTTGGATTAATCCTTGTGGTGGTGGACATCCATCTGTGGAAATGGTATAGAGAGGTTGTGTTTATCTAAGGTTGGTTTAACCTGGTCCAGGATCCAGTAATATACATCCCAGTAGTCTTCGGTTTTACACCATGATCTTACAAAAATATTTATAGAGCTGTCGGCATATTCTCCGATAAGTACTTTAACCTCAGGTGTTTTGAGAACCTTTTCATTGAGAGAAACCATATCTCTTAATACCTTTTTAGCTACTTCCAGGTCATCGCCATAACCTACAGATACAACGATATCAACTCTTCTCACCTGTTTTGTACTATAGTTTATAATAGGGTTTGAGATGATATTTCCATTTGGAATAGTGATTACCTGATTATCAAAGGTAACTATAGAGGTAGAAAAAACATTGATAGATTTAACTATTCCGCTCAGTCCTCCTGCATCTATATGATCATTGACAGAATAGTTCTTAAAGATCAGAATTATTATTCCGCCAGCCAGGTTAGATAGGCTGTCCTTAAGTGCAAGACCTACTCCAAGACCCATAGTTCCCAGAAAAGCCAAGAGGTTACTACCCTTCATTCCTAAAAAGACGAGACAGAGTATAACCATAAAAGCTTTTATGCCCAGTGTCACAAAGGATTCAAAGAAACTTTTTAATGATTCATCCATCCTCTGGTAGTATTTTGTTTTTTTATAGGATGCTAGTAATTTCTCAAGAAATTTCTTTCCTATCTTGTAAAGAATCATAGCAATAACTAATTTGACTGAAAAATAAATTGCTTTTACAAAAAAATCTATAAGAAACTCTTCATTGAAAAGTTTATGTACAACCTTCATACCGAAAGCCTGATTAACAAATTCTTCAGCTTTTTCTTTAACTGCGTTTTCCATGGAATCTCCTTCAATTTTAGTAATATATTTCTAGTCTCTAAGAGCGAGTGGCATAAGAATATATCTGTAGTTTTTATTTTCAAACTCTTCCAGGATAAACATAGAGCTTGAATTAGTAGCTTTCATGATGACATTTTTATCGATCTTATCGATGAAGTCATATACAAATTTAATATTAAGAGAAGCCTTAAAGTCATCTCCCTCTTTAATTGTATCAACCTTCTGAACCGTCTTTGCACTTCCTGAAGAAACTGTCATAGTCAGTTTGTTTCCTGAAAAATCCATATATGAACCATTTTTAGTTTCCTGATTTCTCTTAGCCACAGTCATAACTTTTTTTATAGATTTTTTAAAGTCCTGAGTGTTTAACTCTATAGTTTTTGTATGTGTCATATTGCTGAAGATAGCCCTGTACTCAGGAAATGGCATCTCAATAAGTCTTGTGGAGATGTAAGTATCGTTCCACTGAAGAGTGAAAACACCATTTTGTATACCGGCAATGGCATCAACAGGCTCACCTTTTAGGAGTTTACAGATAACAGAAACACTTTCAAGGGGGATAGAGATCTCCTTGTTTAGGTTGCAGTTAACCTCTTCCACATAATGAGTAAGTCTGTATGAATCAGTGGAAATAAACTGAATCTGCTCCTGCTCACAACTTACTCTTATAGCGTTGATTGCTAAGTTATCAAGAGTTGGGAAGGCAGAGAACCTAACCATTTCAAAGGCATCTACAAGTTTTTCACCTGAAAGAGTAAAGAGTTTTTCGGTTTCTAATCTATCAACTACAGGGAAGTCATCTACATTTAATATAGAGAACTCAGCTCTTTGAATAGTAAGCTTGTTTTCATCCACACTTATCTCGATAACATCCTCATCTAAAAGTTTTACATATTCCAGTACCAGAGGGATTTTAAATGCTACACTCCCCTCCTGGCTAACCTCTGCTTCCATCTGAGTAATATAGTTAAGCTCCAGGGTAGTTCCTGTAAATTTAAGCTTATTGTCAAAGGCATCAAGTTTAGCTCCAGAGATAACAGGTCTGATACTGTTATCCTTGATTATACTGGAAAGCTCAGAAAGAGCTTTGATAAATTTGTCTCTATTTATGAGTAATTTCATTTCATCCTCCCAAAAAATCGTTTATAAAAGATTATACTATATCTGATGTTTATTCTCAAGAGTTTTAGAGGCACATCTCTCCCATAAGACGGACAAACATTTCTGAGAAAAACTGTTCATTAACCAAATAACTTGATTTTTTTTGGAAACAAATGTAGAATGTGGATAAAACCTAACAAAACTAGACTTTTAGGACATAAAGGTACAAAAAAATGATACTGTGTAAGGAGGAAAGATGTCAGATAAAGTTCTTATAATAAATACCGGAGGAACAATAGGGATGGTTCATAGTGAAGAAGGTAATCCTTTAAGTCCCTTAAGGCCGGCTGAAAACTGGCACGAAATAGCTAAGGAACACCCTATATTAAACAAATTTTCTACAGATTACTATCAGTTTACTCCCCTTATCGACTCATCGGATATGCAGCCTGAAGTATGGGTAAGTATTGCAGAAGTAATAAATGAAAACTATGATGATTACAGAGGTTTTGTTGTTTTACATGGTACAGATACAATGGCTTTTACATCTTCGGCTCTTTCGTTTATGCTGAAAAATCTGGATAAACCGGTAGTTCTTACAGGATCACAGGTGCCCCTTCAAAAACCAAGAAGTGACGCTCTTCAAAACCTTGTAACAGCAATACAGATAGCGGGGAATGAAGTGTATGGAGCCCGTATAGTACCAGAGGTGTGTATATTCTTTAGAGATACACTTTTAAGAGGAAACAGAGTAAGGAAGATGGATGCAACAAATTACTTTGGTTTTTCTACTCCTAACTATCCAAGTCTTGGAGAAGCAGGAGGAGATCTTAGAATTAGAAGAAACAGAATACTTGCTCCTAAAAAGGAGAAGTTTTATATAGATACAGTTTTAGAGGACAGAGTTGTTCTTATAGAGATATTTCCGGGACTGAGACCGAGCTACATAAAAAATATATTTGAGAATAATACAGATATAAGGGGAGTAGTTTTAAAAACTTATGGAAACGGAAATGCTCCTACTAACGATGAGTTTATAGAGGTAATGGAATATATTAATTCAAGAGGAATAGTGGTGGTAAATATAACTCAGTGTACCACTGGAACAGTTAAGATGGGATTATATGAAGCCAGTGCCAGGTTGTTAGATGCAGGAGTGGTAAGCGGATTAGACCTGACTCCAGAGGCAGCTATAGCAAAATTGATGCACCTTCTTGGAAAAACAGATGATGTGGAAGAGATAAAAAAGATGATGCAGATAGATATTTGTGGAGAACAGACTTTAAATCACTACGACTTTGAGTATAACCCCAAGGGGACTGGAAAGGATTGTAGTTTTACCTTTGACATACCAAAGGTGATAGCAGGGGATGACCTTGTGGAAGCTGTGATAAGGATTAAAGGAGTTTCACCTGTGGATAAAAGTACAGAAGAATTAAAAGTTTCTATAGAGTTAGACGGAGACATTCCTGTCGAAAACCTTAGAAACTTTAGATCATATAAGGAAACTGTGAAAACTAAAGAAAATTTAGGAGATGATATCCTGCTTAGCTTCAATCACTGTACAAAAAAGTTAGTAGATAACTGTAGAGTGATAAATGTAAGATTAAAATCAAATACAGAGATAGAGTGGGGAAGTATTACTTTTTCAATCTATTCAGAGAATTAATAAAAAGCCACTGGATTTATTCAGTGGCTTTTTTGTTTAAGTTAAACCTTTAAATTACGGATGTTTAGTATTTATAGAAGTAACTTCCTCCAATAAACTCTTTAAGTATAGAGTCGTCTGGAACACAGTCATCACCTATGTCTTTAAAATAACTTATAAACTTTATAAGACGACTGGCTTCTTCAAAAAATATGCTGGTAACTTCTATTTTTTCAAGCTCCTTCAGAGCATATTTTTTTAGTATTCCCAGCTCATAGACAAGATTTGAATCAAATATAGCATCAGCTTCCTCCTGAAATGGAAAGATATTATTTTGCTCTCCCCGCCTCACAGAGCTCCACATAGCTAAAGTTCCCTCTGCCCCTGTCCCTCTTGATAAGGAATCTCTGACGATCCTTCTCAGTTTTCTGACTTCACTGCTTGGAATTCTGTTGTGATCATCGATATTTAAGGTGGTAAGGCAGCTTATATAGATCTTGAATTTCAGATTTTTATCAAGGTGTTTAGTGAGTGCATCATTGAGACCATGTATCCCCTCTATAAGTAGCACTCCTTTTTCAGGTATTTTTACCTTCTTTCCAATACTTTCTCTCTCACCAGAATGAAAGTTATACCTTGGGATTTCTACACTCTTACCAGCTATAAGATCGGTCAGCTGGGAGTTTAAAAGTTCAAGGTCAAGAGCTTCTAAGGCTTCAAAATCTTTTTCTCCATGTTTATCCAGAGGAACATACTTTCTACCTCTGTAGTAGTTATCAAGGGAGATAACCACTGGCTTTAAACCATTAACTCTGAGATGGATAGCCAGTCTTTTGGTGAAAGTGGTTTTTCCTGAAGAGGAGGGACCAGCTATTGTAACTAGTTTTATATTTTCTTTATCTGCAATTTCACTGGCAATAATAGCTAACTTTTTATGGTGGAGAGCCTCATTGACTCTGATAAGCTCATAGACTTCTCCGGTTCTTACCTTTTCATTCAGTTTCCCCACATCCTCCACTTCCAAGATATCTCCCCATTCGCTGGATTCGTGAAAAACTTTGGCGAGCTTAGGATGATCTGTCCCCATGGGAATCCTATGGGGGTCGGTTTTAAAGGGGTACTTCAAAATAAATCCTCCGTTATAGGGTACCAGGTCAAAAAGGTTGATATGCCCGGTACTGGAGTAGATACCATTGTGGAAGTAATCATAAAATCCCCCCATCTCATAGATTCTGAGATCCAGCCAGTCTGAGTTTTCTATCAGTCCCATGACATCAGGTCTATGGGCAAAACAGTCCTGTTTTTCCAGATCACAAATAGGCATAGTAACTTTATTTATAGGAATATCCTCATTTATAATTTCTCTCATTCTACCCTTAATCTGAGCTATATCATCTTCAGTTACTTTGACATCACGATCTATCTCCCCGTAGATTCCTCCATTTAGAGAGTGCCTTATCTTGATAACAGCATTGTGATCAAAATCATAGGCTGCCTTAATAAATATAAATTTAAGTGTAGTAAAATAATCTCTTTCGTTAAAAACCTTCATAAGCAAACCTCCTAAAAATTAATTTTTATATCCTAAAACTTTAAGAGCTTTTTTTTCACAGGTAATATGAAGAGGGAAAGCAGGGCCCTTTTCTCCGTCGATATCTGTTCCGATATCTTCAAAGGAGTCGATTGTTAATTTATTAGTAGTAAAGTGTATAACTCCCTTGGGACTCTCTAAATGTTCTCCCCTTATAAATTCAAAGAAGGAAATAAGTGTCTTAGGACCAATATCGCCCTTAACTATAACAATATCAAGAAGACCATCATTAACTTCAGATTTATATGCTATATTAAGGTTTCCGGCACTTTTACCATTGAAAACAAAAACTATAAGAGATGGGTCGCTGAAGGCAATGTTCTCAGAGTTTATAGTGATATTTAATTTTTTGAATCTTGGTATTTCAGAGATACCGCTGAAATAATAGGCTAACTTACCCATGGTATTTTTCATATTTACATTGGTTCGCTGAGAGACCTCGGTAAAGAGACCTAAACTGGCGACATTAACAAAATAACTATCATTAACCTTCCCCAGGTCTACTTCCTGTACCCTGGAACTTATGATCTGTTCGCAGGCTCTTGTGATATTTTTTGGCATCCCAAGACAAAAAGCAAAGTCATTGGCTGTACCTGTGGGAAGAATAGCTATTGGTATATCGGCACCGAGTTTTTTCATTGTATTAACAATGTTATTAATAGTCCCATCGCCCCCTGCTAAAAGGAGGTATTCATACTCGTCAACATCATCGAATGCTCTTTCTAAAGGCATTGTTTGACTGATTCTAAAGGGAATGACCATATAGTTGCGCTCTTGATATATTCTAAAAATATTATCCAAATTTTTAATTATGTTGTTGTCTCCTGAATAGGGATTGTAAATTAACTTAATCTTTTTCATAGTTCCTCCTACCTTATGAG
>Ga0070725_10000552_pt1 | contig 24934 bp, 24 predicted proteins | sample tdDd002_FD_69781 | JGI IMG/M metagenome (GOLD analysis project Ga0070725, IMG submission 69781) | Marine sediment microbial communities from the Atlantic coast under amendment with organic carbon and nitrate - tdDd00.2 | ecosystem: Environmental > Aquatic > Marine > Coastal > Sediment | place... | reverse complement strand
TCAAGTCGTCTCGGTCTGGTTGCCTGCTGGAATTGCGCTATTTGGTTGCTATATATGGTCATGGCGCTTTATTCCTGCAATTTTCATCGCATCAATGGCGTTTAATTTATCCAATCATGACATTACACAATTAACGGCCAATAGTTGGCGTGAAGTCTTCACGATTGCGTGCGGTGCGTCATTACAGGCAATCGTTGGTGGCGACCTTCTTCGACGCTGGCTCGGTAACCCCCTAGATTCTAAGTCCGAGCTCAACTCCCTCGCATTTATCATTTTTGTTGGTTTAGTCACTAATTTTATATCGTCTAACATCGGCGTTATGGCCCTAAGCGCTTTTAGTATTGAATATAGCCCCGAACGCCATTGGTATAATGTGATGAACTGGTGGTTGGGGGATTCACTTGGGGTCTTGCTCGGCACGCCTATTTTATTCTGTATGCTTAATTTTACCAAGAAAGACAGGCAAGTACAGAAAGCGCGTGGTGTGATAATGGTGACTACATCTATCATGTTTTTCTCGGTGACCATGACTAGCCACTACCTAGCGGCGAGCAGTCAAGAAACCACCAAAAACATGGTTTCCCACGAACTTAAGTTGATTGAAAACTCGCTCTATCGTGAAATAAACAAAAGCTTGGCCCATATTCAAACCCTCGCGAGTTACCTACAAAATACGCCATTAGTATCCAAGCAGGATTTTAAGGGCTTCGCTGAAGGCTTAATGCGTGAACAATCAGCGATTCAAGGTATGTCTTGGAATGTTATTCTCGAACAGAACCAAGTCGAGAAATTCAACAAAGACTTAAAAGGCCTTTATCCGTTTTCTAACGTCGCCGTTTCAGGAAAGCCATTGTTCGAGAACGACCATCTTGTGGTGGTGAAGATGATCACGCCGGAAAAGGGCAATGAAGCGGCTATCGGCTTTAACGTTTACTCCAATCCAGAACGCCGCTCGGTACTTTCAAACCCAGACTCACTATTTAAGCCACTTTCGACTCCCATTATTCAACTGGTTCAATCCGAACATAAAGATCCAGGTTTTCTTCTCTTTGCTCCCGTTTTCGCCGTGCCAGAACTGACCTTTGTCGACGATGTTTCGATCCCTAAGCGTCAACTTATTGGTTACGCAACCGGTATATTTTTAGTCCAACAGATGATCGACATTGCCATGGAGAAGGTGCCGGCTGGCCTGTTCTTATATGAGGTTATTGAAAAGGACAGTAGCCATGTTTTCCTCGGAAATACGGGTAAAAAACGGTCGAGTTTAGTAAAACAAGAAAATCTTCATACCATATCGTTAGAGGTCGCGGGGCAATCTTGGGCCATGAACTTAGTCGCTCGAGATAATTTCTTGCTCCATTATCAAGAAGAGTCTACCCGCGCGATGATGTATTTGCAGTTCACTGTGGTGACCTTTCTGATCTTGTTCATTCTTATCACAAACAATCGTCGGATCGCGTTAGACACCATGGTTATCGAGCGCACAAAAGAACTTGAGCACGCTCGCAAGCAATCTGATCTAGCTAGCCAAGCAAAGAGCCAGTTTTTGGCTAACATGAGCCATGAAATTCGTACCCCGTTGAACGCAGTGATAGGGTTCTCTTCTCTGGTGAAACACTCTGACGACCCGAAAGAAGTTGCTCTTTATTTGCAAAAAATTGAGCTCTCTTCTCGCACTTTACTTAACATCGTCAATGATATACTAGATATATCTAAAATTGAGGCAGAAAAGCTCTCCTTAGAATCGATCCCATTCGACCTCAACCAATTACTGCATCAAATCCAAGTAATTTTTGAATCCAGCTCGGAGCAAAAGAATCTGGAATGGACGGTCACCAACAACGTACAAAGCGAGCAGTGGTTTAAAGGCGATCCCACTCGTTTAGAGCAAATACTGATTAACCTGTGTGGCAATGCGTTTAAGTTTACCCAGCAAGGGGAAGTTGCTCTATCAGTAAGGCAAAAATCGCAGCGCGAAGGGCGCAGCCTAATTGAGTTTTCAGTTATCGATAGTGGCATAGGCATCTCGAGTGAGGAACTCGATTCGCTATTTGAAGCCTTTAACCAAGCCGATACCTCAACATCTCGCCGATTTGGCGGAACCGGGCTGGGGCTGACCATATCTCGTGAGCTCGCGCGGTTAATGGGCGGTAATATCACGGTACGCAGCGTAGAAGGGGTTGGCTCCGAATTTATCGTGAGTTGTTGGTTTGACCAGACCCCAGCGCAAGCACAAATTAGCAACGATAAGTCCATTCATGACTTGTCTGGTTTGCGAGTCTTAGTCGCAGAAGATAACGCGGTAAACCAAATGATGATCCAAGCTATTCTCAACCGCGCAGGTATGAATCCTATCTTGGCCTCAAATGGTAAAGAAGCATGTGACTTGGTTAAATTAAATAAATTCGATGTGGTGCTGATGGACTTTCAAATGCCAGTTATGGATGGTTATGAAGCCACGCGGCAAATTAGAAAAGACTACCCAATAAACGTATTGCCTATCATCGCTCTTACTGCCGATGTAATGCCTGAAGACAAAATTAAGGCCATTGAGTGTGGATGTAATGATCACATGCCTAAGCCGATTGAAGTGAACAAGCTTCTTGAGTGCTTAAACGAGATAGCGGAACAGCAAAAAGAGCTGGATCGTCAGTATTAAATAATTACCACCAGTAAACATTATCATTATGTCAATCGAACACTTGGTCGTCATCTTAGGTAAACGACTACAACAAGACACACTTACCGCGGAAGGGCGCTCTCGCGTTTCTGCATTAGTCGACTTTGTTACACGCAACGCGAGCCCCTCAATGGCCATTGGCTTTTGCGGTGGAGTGACCAAACACCAAACTCGCTCCGAATCCGATGCGATGTACCAGTACTATCAACACCTTCTTACGCAAAAGGGGGTAGATCCCAACATCGTTCCCGTGCTTCTTGAACGCGAGTCAACCAGTACGGTAGAAAACATCCGTCAGCTTGCCAAAGAGTTACGCTCAGCTCAGTGGATCGAGCCAGAAGGCGAGGTAACAATCACTTTTGTGTCGAACGACTATCACTTGCAACGCATCTTTGAGATCCAATCTTTGCTCGATGAGCAAGGGCTACTCTTGGTTCTTAAACAGGCGTGTTTGTCGTCTGGCTTGAGAGTATCCATCCCTTCACAATTAGAACAGCATGTTTGTGTGCCTTATCCTACGACCTCATTTACCGGCGAGCTGTTTCTTACCGTTGAAGCACTCACCACCTATCGCGTTTACTTAGAAGGTGTTGTTGCCGGTAGCTTTAAGCACGAGCTAAGTAGGGTGCGAGCCGAACCATTCGCCATTGCTTGGCAAGCCATATCAAAAGCACGGCAATTATTGGCGAGCGAGCAGCAACTTTACGAAGAGCGTGGCGAAGTCCTAAAGGCAGTGCTCCCAGCCCTAGAGCAGTGCGTTAGCCAGACAACCGCCGACAAATCAGTACAGCAGATCAAGCCTTGGTTAGCATGCTTAGATACTAATTTGACCATGCTCAATCGAATGCTCGATCCGGAAACAGACAGCAATACTCGCTGGTGGCGATAGGGTTTTGCTTTATTAAACGGGTATAAAAAAACCACGCAACATGCGTGGTTTTATATCTATTGAGCTAATAGCTATTTGTTGTGCTTGTTGAACAGTTCCCACTCTTCGATTTCGCTACCATCAGGCATGACGCACATACCGATTTGACCTTCGGCAGTATCAACGATTTTTACGCTACCGCCTTGCTCTTCGCAAAATACCGAGGCTGGATTCGCCATATTTGGCATATCAACCGCGCCTTGCTCTGGGTGGTTTTGACGGTAAAACTCCCACTCTTCGATGCGATTGCCATCAGGAAGCACACAGATGTTTTCTGAACCTTCGGCTTCGAGTTTTCCGCCTTGCTCCTCACAAAACACAGACGCCGGATTCGCCATACCCATCATAACGTCGTCTCCTTGAGCATCTTGATTTTGACGAAAGTATTCCCACTGTCCGACTTCCGTTCCGTCGCTTAAGATACAAATACCATGTTCGCCTTCTAAAGTAGACACAGTTTTTGTCTCACCACCTTGGTCAATACAGTAGGTGGCAGCAGGGTTGGCCATACCAAGCATTGGAGTATCCTCGTTTGCGAATGCGTTAGTAGCAAAGAGAGTAGCGACGCTTAGCGATGCAACAAGAATTGATTTTTTCATTATTTGCTCCAAAAAACAGTTAAATCAGTGATCTATTAAATAAATACAGCCAAAATTGCGGAAAAATAGAGCTAACAGGTCTATATTAACATGTGTGGCCTGTTGGCTATGGCTTTAATTATTAGTACGGCTTTATCTTGCGAGCAAATATATCGAAAAATGTTTGCCAAGAATAGAGGTACTATGTCAAATCTATGTCATTTCCCTGATGAATGACTATTGGTAAAAACAGGCAAAAAGGAAGAATAATGTCTGATAGTAAGTTTCGTTTAGTGACCCGAAGTGATTTCGATGGGCTGGTGTGTGCTGTCCTGCTAAGAAAGCTGGACTTAATAGACGATATTAAATTTGTTCACCCCAAGGATATGCAAGACGGTAAAGTGCATATTACCGACAATGATATCGTGACTAACTTGCCCTATGTTGAGCACGCCCATTTAATTTTCGATCACCACCTGTCTGAAACCATTCGTAATGAAGACGACCTAGAAAACCATATTATCGACCCTGAAGCACCGTCTGCAGCGCGCGTCGTATGGGAGTACTATGGGGGGTTCGACACCTTCCCGTTAGAGTGGGGAGATATGATGGAAGCGGTGGATAAAGCTGACTCTGCTCAGTTCAGCCGTGACGAAGTGCTAGATGCGCAAGGGTGGAACTTACTAAACTTCCTTATGGACGCCAGAACAGGCTTAGGCCGATTCAGAGAGTTCCGAATATCCAATTACAATCTGATGATGGATCTGATTGAGTACTGCAAAAATCACACCATCGACGAAATACTCCAACTACCAGATGTAAAAGAGCGTATCGAGCTTTACCGTGAGCACAGCGTCAAATTCGCAGACCAAATCCAGCGCAACGCGACGGTTTACGACAACTTAGTCCTACTCGATCTTACGAATGAAGAAGTCATTTACGCAGGTAACCGATTTTTAATTTACGCATTATTTCCAGATTGTAACATTTCGATTCATAAGGTGTGGGGCTTTCAAAAACAAAACATAGTTTTTGCTACCGGTAAGTCTATTTTTGATCGAAGCTCTAAAACCAATGTTGGCGAACTAATGCTTAAGTACCATGGCGGCGGGCATCAGGCTGCTGGCACATGTCAAATAGACGAAGAGCATTCTGCCGAGGTTGAAAAAGCGCTGATAGCGCAAATTACTGCAGACGGCTAAACAAGAATAATAACACGTCAGGCTAGCGGTACTTTTAGAGTACTACCACCAATGCCCCCAATGAAAACTGGGGGCATTTACCATTTGGGCTTTTCTTTGCATTTCATCAAGATTACACTCCGTGCAAAATAACAATCATCGAGCCATATTATGAGACACCTGCGAATTACGACCCATCCTGATATTGAACATCTAGACGACAAAACCATTTTCCAGCGCAAAGCGGCTAGGGCAATTGTACTCAACGGTGAAGATATTTTGCTTCTGTACACCGAGCGTTATCACGACTACACCATACCAGGTGGCGGTTTGGATCTAGATGAAGACGTCATTGCGGGCATGGTGCGCGAGCTAGAAGAAGAAACTGGCGCTAAAAACATTCACGATATTCATCCTTACGGGATCTACGAAGAGTTTCGTCCTTGGTACAAAGATAACGCCGATGTGATGCACATGGTGTCTTACTGCTACACCTGTAAAATTGATCCTGAACTTGGCGAAACCAACTACGAAGATTATGAAGTTAAAAACGGTATGAAAGCCGTTTGGATCAATATCCATGAAGCCATCGCGCACAATGAGAAAACCATCGCAGAAAGCGACAAAAAGGGCATGAGTATTGAACGCGAAACATATCTGTTGCACTTAATTGCCAAAGAACTTCTGACCAAATAATCGCACATTACAGCAAATCACAAGGCGCCTAACGGCGCTTTTTTTTGTCACAAAAACAACAGCGCAATATTGTACAAAACTTTTCTTGCACTATTTGCTACTTAATAGAATCATGAATGAACACCAACCTATCGCTGTCACTGATGTAAACCATGCGATAGGGGGAAGGAACAGTAGTGAGGTTAAGATCAAAAAGGAAATAGCGACGTATTGCCGAGCCAGCGAGTTAGGAGGATTAGACCTACTTGACGCCCAATATGAGAAGCAAAACTTTTCTCGCCATAGCCATGAAGGCTATACCGTTGGCGTGATAGAAACTGGCGCGCAACGGTTTTTCCGCACTGGAGGAAATCATATCGCCCCACAAAACAGTATTATACTTGTAAATGCGGACGAGGTGCATAACGGCCACTCGGCAAGTGAGGGTGGGTGGTCGTATAAAGCGATGTACCCACGACCTGAACAGTTTGAATCGCTCAAGAATGAGCTTGATTTTCAATTTACTGGTGCGCCTTATTTTTCTGAGCCTGTGGTTTATGATCCGTACTTGGCTACGCAACTACGACTCGTCTTTCACACCTTACAGCATAGTGATAGTAAATTACTCAGAGAGACATTAGTTTTTGATACGCTCACTAAGTTAATGTGCCGGCATGGTAAAGCGAAGCCGCAGTTGACCTCCCTTTCTACCAGTAAACGACAACTGTTGTTGGTAAAGGAATTTCTGGATGACTTTCCCGAGGAAAACGTTTCTCTCGATGAGCTCGGAAAGCTGGCTAACCTAAGCCCATACTATTTAGTGCGGGCGTTCCAAAAACAGTTTGGTTTGCCTCCCCACGCGTATCAGATTCAAGCGAAACTGCGTAAAGCGAAAAGCTTGCTCCACCTCGGTTCTAAGATTTCAGACATAGCGCAAGATCTTGGCTTTCACGATCAAAGCCACTTTCATCGGCACTTTAAACGTGCAATGGGGGTTACTCCCGGCCAGTATTTAAAAGGCTTATAGGCAAGAGTGTACAATTTACTCACATATTAAAATGATGTAATAGCAGAAACGTTAAGCACGAAGAACTACTATGGACAATCAAGAAATAACTTTAGCCCCAGACTCCCCCAGTAAGCTTTGGCTACAAGGCGCCATTCGGATGTTACCCCTTAGTATTGCGGTTGTACCGTGGGGGATCCTCGCCGGATCATTTGCTATCGACTCTGGGTTAACGGCAATAGAGGGCCAAGCGTTCTCACTAATTTTGTTTGCAGGTGCCGCTCAGTTAGTTGCCATGGGGATGATAAAGTCCGGTGCAACCTTAACGGCCATGCTGATCACCACATTTTTTATCACGTCTCGCCATTTCCTTTATGGGGCCACAATGCGCGATAAGGTAAGCCCTCAACCTCTGTACTGGAGACTTATTCTCGGTTTTTTACTGACTGATGAACTGTTTGCATTTTGTGGTCATCAAACGGTAAAAGAGTTCAAGCCTTGGTACGCGTTTGGGGCTGGGTTTAGCTTTTATCTAATATGGAATTTGGCAACATTTTTTGGCATTGTCGCGGGTACGGCAATACCTGATCTTAATGAGTTTGGGTTGGAGTTTGCGGTTGTGGCTACTTTTATCGGTATCGTTGTCCCCCTAATCAAGAATATTCCCATATTGGTCAGTGTAGTCGTGGCTGTTGTGTTATCGGTGGTTTTAGCGGCACATGACATTGAGGGCGGGCTCGTCATTGCGAGCATTGTCGCCATGTCCGCAGGCTATGGCTGCGAAAAGATAGGATGGAATTGATGGTCTACTTAACGATATTGGCGCTAGCTGCGGTGGTGTTTTTGAGCCGCTACTTATTTTTAGAGCCACGGCTCCCAGTTCGGCTTAACCATAACAGCCAACGATTTCTTAGTTATGCTAGCCCGGCAGTGCTAACCGCAATTTTGGCACCGATCGTATTTATGCCTAATGGTGAGGTGCTACTTTCTGCCACTAGTCCATACATTTTAGCCAGTGCCTGTTGCGTACTGCTCGCGTGGTGGCGAAAAAATGTATTGCTTACTACCTTAGTAGGAATGACGTTCTTCTTGTTACTTAAAGTGTTTGGTGCATAAAACGTGCTCTGCCAATCGAATACTGTTACAGCCAATTGATTTCTATGTAAATAAGCTAAACTGATATTAGGGATAAGCAATACCTTCTCTTTTCGTTTTTTGCGCTTGTTATACGGGATATTGATATGTTGACAGTATTTCTAGAGTCATGGCTTTTCGGTTTTGTGGTAGCGGGCTTACTATGCGTGTTGGCCGGGTTTGCTGTGCTCTGTGTATTTGAACGCTATTCAAATAAACAACACTTAATGAAAAACGTCATGCTAGAAAGGACACATTGGCGTAAGCAACTTAGGGATGAAGTGTCGGAGTTTTGTGCGTTGGCAACGAAACATTACTATGACGTACACGGTTTAGAGTCTGACGCTGCCAATGAGGTTTTTGCGCGAAATGTCGAGCGTCTTGTGAAACTGCGGGTGCAAGTGAGGCTTAGGCTCAACCCGCTAGAAACCATAGACAGTGTTGACACCAAACTGGTTCGTACTATGAGTCGAGTAGTTGTCCAGTTTGAAAGCAAGCAGTACGATAACCTACATCGTGAATTATTTAGAATCGAACGTTGCACTCAACGTGTATTAAAATCCGAGTGGGAAAAGTCTAAGCGAGAAGCAAGAACTGGCCACTTGCAAGGTAGCTAAGAATAACAACCCATGAGTCAGCAAAAAACGTTGTCCGCCATGCTCCCCTTATCAAGAAACTTGACAACCATGGTCAAGTATTACGATAATCCGCCCCGTTTATCTAATTAATTCACTCTTGCTTACCATACCTTACTCATCGTAGGGGGAGGCTAAGCTAAGATGTTCAGCGATACAAAGGACACCATGGCCGTTTTAGAAGTACTTACCGCACCCGATCCAAGACTTAAAGTTCAAGCAACACCTGTAACAGACATCGCCGCTGTTCAGCCTTTGATTGACGATTTGTTAGATACGCTTTATGCCACAGATAACGGTGTTGGCCTTGCGTCTACGCAAGTTGGTCGTACTGAAGCGGTGGTTGTTATCGACATATCTGAAGAACGAAATGAACCATTGGTGTTGGTTAACCCAGTTGTGGTTAGCGGTGAGAACAAACAAATGGGTGAAGAAGGCTGCCTATCTGTTCCTGATTACTATGCGGAAGTCGAGCGTTTTACCTCGGTAGTTGTGACAGCTTTGGACCGAGAAGGTAATGAGCTTCGCATCGAAAACGATGAGTTTCTCGCAATTGCTATGCAGCATGAAATTGACCACCTTAACGGCAACTTGTTCATTGATTACTTGTCTCCGTTGAAACGTCAAATGGCAATGAAAAAAGTGAAGAAATTCCTTAAAAGCCAACGTTAGTAGGCCGCGAGAATACTTAGCGACTAATTAAGAACCCTTTTGACTCACTGAGACCAAAAGGGTTTTTGCTAGATTTTAAGCCACAACTACCGCAGTTCCACTCGCTGAGACCATCAGCATTCCGTTTTTTTGTCCCAATACTTCATAGTCTATATCGACACCGACGACTGCGTTTGCGCCTAGCTCTAACGCCTTTTGCTCTAGCTCGCGTAGTGCGATTTCACGGGCTTTTTCCAGCTCAGCCTCATAAGTTGCGCTGCGGCCGCCAACTAAGTCACGTATTCCTGCAAACAGGTCTTTAAACATATTGGCGCCTAAAATCGCTTCCCCAGCAATAACGCCTTTATATTGAGTGATTCGTTTGCCATCGACACTTTGTGTGGTTGTAATAATCATTGAGCTTCCTATCGCGTTTTGAACGTGATCCCAGTGTAGTCTATCTAAGTGCCCGTCGGCTACTGTTCTACAAGCGTTGTGAGACGAAAACTCCCAATTGATTAGTGTGTTAGTTAAAAATTGAAACTAAAATTACGTTTAACTCTAAGGCGCTATTTGAGCACAAAGTCCATGGTTAATGTATACTGCTCGTCAGTTATGACTCTTATCGAGGTGGATAAATGGAACTGTTAGTTGATACCCATACTCATACGTATGCCAGCGGACATGCGTATAGTACGTTGATTGAAAATGCCAAGTCGGCGGGTGAGAATGGCCTAAAAATGTTTTGTACCACCGATCATACAGACTCTATGCCTGGTGCTCCTCATTATTGGTTTTTCAGTAACCAACGCGTGCTGCCTAGATTTCTAGAAGGCGTTGCCGTTATTCGGGGCGCGGAAGTGAACATTCTTAATGTTGCAGGTGAAGTAGATTTACATCCAAGTGTCGACACCAATCTAGATTGGGTGATCGCGAGCTTCCATGAACCTGTATATACACCAGCTAATCGTGAAAATCACACTCAAGCACTTATCAACACCATTAAGTCGGGGCGTGTTGATGCGCTGGGGCATTTAGGCAATCCGAACTTCGATTTTGATTTTGAAGCCGTCATTCGCGCAGCGAAAGAACACAATGTGGCGATTGAGATCAACAATACTTCGCTAACGGGCAATAGCCGAGTAGGGAGCGTGGACCGTTGTCAGGAGATTGCCGAAACGGCCAAAGAGATTGGCGCATTCATCACGACCGGCTCCGATGCTCACTTTTGCCAAGATATCGGCAAGCTTGAGTTAGTTGCCTCGATGCTAGATAGAATCGCGATGCCAAAAGAGCAGGTTATCACGCATTCGCCACGTCAATTTTTACAATTTCTGCAGCTAAGAGGCCGCGACCCTATTACGGAATACGCAGATTTATAGCCGTATTTCGATAGCCACTAAGCCACCAGCCATGTTCTTATAGCTGGTGGCTTTTTGTTTCTACCTACAAACTAAATGTGATCTCCATCAAAATTTAATTCCATATCAAAATTGCGGGTAAGTTCGACATTGTTTTAATTATCATAAGCTTGCATATAATCTGTTGTTTTTTAATAGGTAAAACTAGAAAAAAGTATAGACTGATAATTAAAAATAAGTTTATATATAGTGGCTCTTAATCCAATTTGATTGAGAGTTTTTTTATGTCTAATTATCGCAACACCGCATCTGAAGCTAGCAAACAGCGCCGCAAATTTGGCCTACTTGTTTCGGTTACCTTCTCGCTCGCTATGAATCTTATTTTCTTAACCGCGTATAACCAGCCTTTTAATCCGCTTAATTGGGCGATGCAACTTCCTTTAACGATTCCTGCCGGCGCCATTGTCGGGATCTCAGTAGGCATGTTCCTGACGAAAAAGGCCCCCAACACGCCCAAGTTACTAAAAGGATTTTTGTTTAGTTGCTTAATGTCGTTAGTCATGAGCCTAATAATGGTGCCTTTCGCTCTGATCCCACGGATAGGTTTTGATCTAATGATCCTAGCAAAGGCCGTCATGGTCGGTATTCCGGTGGGCGTGCTTGTCTCTTATTTGGTGGTGCCAGCCTGCCACTTTGTGGTCTACAGAAAGTACACCATGCCAGACTTTTCGCCTGCGCGAAGCTAATTAAGTTTCAGCGCGCTTTCACGAGCGCGCTATGTCCTAAATGATCAGTTGATCGGCGACGTAATCAATAAATACCCTAAGCCTTGCGGGCATATATTTGGTTTGGGCGTACTGCATAGCAATTGCGCCATGATAATTACTCTTTATAGTCCAGTCGGATAACACTTCAACGACGCTGCCGTCCCGTAGCGCATCCTTAATAACGAAATCATGAAAAATTCCAATCCCCAGCCCATTTTTGACCCCATTTAAACGCATCTGAGAATGGTTGACCGCGTATCGCCCTGACACCGGAACGGTATGAAAGTCGTCGTCTTTTAAAAAATCCCAAATATGATCTCGGTCGGTTTCAGCTAGATAGAGGCAATCGTGCTGACTCAGCTCGGTCGGGTGGGTAGGTAACCCCCGTTTTTGAATATATGAAGGACTGGCGCACAGTACCAAATTGGTTTTTGCGATCTCCTTTAATACCAGGTTCTCATCTGGTTTATCGGTTAATCGAAAAGCAATATCCACATTGTGTCTAAACAGATCGATCGCCCCATCCGCCGCACGTAGTTTTAGCTGGATTTCAGGGTATTTGGATAAAAACGGCACCACAAAAGGTTGCAGTACCGAGTTGAGAAACGCTTCAGGTGCCGCGACGGTCAGGGCACCAGAAGGCTCTGTGTGGTCGGAGGTAGAAATATCGACCGCTTGCTGCGCTGCATTAACCATCACCAAGCTTTGGTCGAATACTTTTTGTCCAGCTTGAGTGATAATTAGTTTGCGAGTCGTCCGCTCGAACAGTTTCACCGACAACGCCTTTTCAAGCCGTGTGATGAGCTTACTTAGCGCAGAGGGCGTGACATTCAACTTTTTCGCCGCCGCAGTGAAACTGCCTTCATTTACCACTAAAATAAAGGCAGCTAAATCGGGTAGTAGGGCGATGAGCTTCTGATTGATCATTTATTTGTGCCTGTGAGTCACTAATGTTTTTCCATTGTAAGGGATAATCCTCATAAAGGGGATCATTTAGAATCAAATGAAAGCATTAAATTGCGCTTAAGCTCAATAACAGGGCTTAATGAGCAAAGACTCCCTACACAGTAGCCACGAATGGCCACATAACATAATAATTAGGAAGGACTGGATCTATGTCTTCTGCATTTTACCAACAAATTCAAGACCAAATCGTCGATGTTAAAAACGAAGGTTTGTACAAATCTGAACGTATTATTACTTCTGCGCAAAAAGCCGCGGTAGCTATCTCAACGGGTGAAGAAGTGCTTAACTTCTGTGCCAACAACTACCTTGGCCTTGCTAACCACCCAGACCTGATCGAAGCTGCAAAAGCGGGCATGGATGAGCACGGTTTCGGTATGGCGTCTGTTCGTTTTATTTGTGGTACTCAAGACTCGCACAAAGAGCTTGAGCAAAAGCTATCTACTTTCCTAGGTAAAGAAGACACCATTCTTTACACCTCTTGTTTTGATGCCAACGCGGGTCTATTCGAAACCATCCTTGGCAAAGAAGACGCGATCATCTCTGATGCACTAAACCATGCCTCAATTATTGATGGTGTTCGTCTATGTAAAGCGATGCGCTTCCGCTACGCGAACAACAACATGGAAGAGCTAGAGCAACAACTTATCGCAGCGAAAGAAGCGGGCGCTCGCCACACGCTTATCGTAACCGATGGTGTGTTCTCTATGGATGGCGTAGTGGCTAACCTACCAGCGATTTGTGATCTTGCAGATAAGTACGACGCGCTGGTAATGGTTGATGACTCGCACGCAGTTGGCTTCATGGGGCCAAATGGCGCAGGCACGCCTGAATTCCATAACGTGGTTGACCGTATTGATATCATCACAGGTACACTTGGTAAAGCAATGGGCGGCGCGTCAGGTGGTTATACTTCTGGTAAAAAAGAAGTAATTGACTGGTTACGTCAGCGCTCTCGTCCGTACCTATTCTCTAACTCGGTTGCTCCTGCGATTGTTTCTGCGTCGATTCGTGTTCTTGACCTACTGGCAGAAAGTGGCGAACTGCGTGACCGATTATGGGAAAACTCGGCTCATTTCCGTACCCGTATGGAAGCAGCAGGCTTTACCATGGGCGGCGCAGACCACGCAATTATTCCAATTATGCTAGGTGATGCGAAAGTAGCGGCAGAGTTTGCCGAGCGCGCCCTAGAGAAAGGCATCTACGTGGTTGGCTTCTCGTTCCCTGTCGTGCCAAAAGGCCAAGCTCGCATTCGTACGCAAATGTCTGCAGCGCATAGCCGCGAGCAGCTAGATAAAGCAATCGACGCATTTATCCAAGTGGGTAAAGAGATGGAGATCATCAAATAATGAAGATCAAAGCACTGTCTAAACTTAAGCCTGAAGAAGGCATTTGGATGACCGAAGTCGATATGCCAGAAGTAGGGCATAACGACCTTCTGATCAAAATTAAGAAAACCGCTATCTGCGGCACCGACGTTCACATTTACAACTGGGACGAGTGGTCACAAAACACCATTCCTGTGCCGATGGTTGTTGGTCACGAGTACGTGGGTGAAGTCGTTGGTATTGGCCAAGAAGTCCGTGGTTTTGAAATTGGTGACCGCGTATCAGGCGAAGGTCACATTACTTGTGGTCACTGCCGTAACTGTCGTGGCGGCCGTACACACCTTTGCCGTAACACAGTTGGTGTTGGCGTAAACCGCACTGGCGCGTTTTCTGAATACCTAGTGATCCCAGCGTTTAATGCGTTTAAGATCCCAGCAGAGATTTCTGACGATCTCGCTTCTATCTTCGACCCGTTTGGCAACGCGGTGCACACCGCTTTGTCTTTCGACTTAGTGGGTGAAGATGTCCTTATCACTGGTGCTGGCCCTATCGGTATTATGGCTGCTGCAGTTGCGAAACACGTTGGTGCTCGCCATGTGGTTATTACCGATGTTAACGAATATCGCCTAGAGCTGGCGCGCAAAATGGGCGTAACAAGCGCTGTTAACGTCGCAGAGCAAAAGCTAGAAGATGTGATGCAAGAGCTAAACATGACCGAAGGTTTTGATGTTGGCCTTGAAATGTCAGGCAACCCATCGGCATTTAACAGCATGCTGACCACCATGAACCACGGCGGCCGTATTGCACTGTTGGGTATTCCACCATCAGACATGGGTATTGACTGGAACCAAGTTATCTTTAAAGGCTTGGTAATTAAAGGCATCTACGGCCGAGAAATGTTTGAAACTTGGTACAAGATGGCAAGTTTGATCCAATCGGGCCTAGACCTAAACCCAATCATTACCCATCACTACAAGATTGATGACTTCCAAGCCGGCTTTGATGTTATGCGCTCTGGAATGTCAGGAAAAGTCATCCTAGATTGGCAGTAGCCAATTAAGATGTATTGTCACACGCCAAGACAATAGAAACTGCCGAGCACTCGTTGCTCGGCTTTTTTTTGCTTGTTTGCACATTCCAACCTTGCACTCAAGAGCGCCGACATTCCAAAGTTGGACAATTAAGAAAAACAGAGCCATAATTGGATTAAAGAGGGGTGATGTATGACAATGACACAAGCAAACAACCACATTGATAAACAAGCCATGACCGTAGCAGGTTTCAAGGCGGTAACAAAAATTTTAGAAAACTGGGGGTGTAGCCAAAGTGACACCTTAGCGATTTTACGTATCGGTCGCTCATCCTTCTATAACTTTAAAAAAGACCCAACCAAAGCTCGCCTCGATGACGATCAATTAGAGCGGTTAAGCCATATCCTCAATATGCACGCCGCGCTACGAATTGTATTTGATAACCCCGAAAATGTACGCGGCTTTATGAGCATGTCGAACCACAATGCCTACTTTGAAGGCCGCACGCCGCTCGAGATCATCGCATCAGGCAAGTTTAGTGATTTGTATGAAGTGGCTTGTCGAATCGACGCGCTTCGCTCGGGCCTTTGGGGATAACGAATGAGTGAGAACATGACTCTAGAAACCGGTTATCGACTACTCAATTCAAAATACCCCACCATACTGCTGTTCGACGATGTCGCCGATAGCCAAGAATTCGAAGCCTTGTATGAACTACAAAAGCTAACCAACCCTAGGCTATTACAAGAAGTAGGGGATATAGCGCTCATTGATAGCGACGATATTCCTTATCACTGCCAGCGTGGTAGAAGTTACGCCGTGGCGCCTTTTACCCACATTAATCGAGACGGCACCCGCTTCGCTGATGGTAGCTTTGGCGCACTCTACATTGCCGATGAAGCAGAAAGCGCACTGTTCGAAGTCTACCACCATCAAAACAACTACTGGCAAAACGTCGATGGGCTAAAGTACGACCGTTTAGTGCTAAGAACCTTAAAGTTTACCTTTGATGATACTAACGCTACCGATATTTGTGGCCGTCCAATGTCTGACGATGTTTACCATAGTTCGGACTACAGTGCTGCCCAAGCTTTTGGCAGAGAGATAAGAAAAGCGAACCAATACAATGGCATTAAATACAACTCGGTGCGCTGCCAAGGCGCGACATGTTGGGCAATGTTCACCCCAAAAGTGGTGCATGATGTGATCCAGTGTTACCACATTGAGATGATCTGGGACGGGGAAAAAATCGACTCAATCAAAAAAATTGATGAACTGAGTAAATCACCACTGCATAAGTTTACCAACTAATAGACAAAAAAAAGACGCTAATCAGCGTCTTTTTTAATTCTCATATCAGCAATTACTGATTACTTTTTACGGCAGAACTCGCAACGTAACCAGATAGATTGACCGTCCACTTTACCAGAGAACAGATCCGGGTCATCTTTCGCAAGACCGATGCTACGGACAACCGTACCTTGCTTAACCACCATGCTAGAGCCTTTAACTGGCAAGTCTTTGATAATTGTTACGTCGTCACCTTTTTTAAGCTCAACGCCGTTGAAATCTAGGTGTTTGTCGTCTGCAGACATGCCTTTCATTGCCCAGTTCATGGTCTCTTCTTCTAGGTACATCATATCTAGAAGGTCTTGAGCCCAAGTTTCAGCTGAAAGACGAGTCAGTTGGCGCCAAGCTGTTACTTGAACAGGTTGCTCTTGGCTCCACATGCTGTCGTTAAGGCAGCGCCAGTGGTTAACGTCTTGAGGATCTTCAATTTCGCTCATGCACTTGTCACACACCATAATTGCATGGTCAACAGTTAGGTTGCTGTGTGGTGGTACAACAAATGGGCTTAGAGAAGTTTCAGCCGCGCATAGTTCACATTTAGAACCACAACGATTAAGAAGAGTAGTTTCAGTAGACATTAGGTCTCGCCTTTACGTGTATTAATGGCGTGTATTATCCACTTTATCCGTATGAATTAAAGGGAAAGCGTAAAAATAGCAGCCTAAAATAAGTTTTCATGGTGTATTTCGGTCAAATCTTTACCAAACGACGAATTGTTTAACATAACGGTGACGAATCTTAACCAAGTCATGATGGTATCTCGTCCATAGATTGTTAGCCTGAATATACACAAAGTAGGGATGACTATTATGATTAAAAAAATTATCGCGCTATCTTGCCTTGCTCTCGCATCTTGCAGCGAGGTGGTTTCTAGCCAATATGCGAGCTATCAAAAAGCCCAAGAAGACAAACTATTTGAACGGGGTTGGTTGCCTGATATTTTGCCTTTAACCACCCTAGATATTGAAGTAAATAACGACCTCGACTTAAATGAATCAGCAGGCCGATTTATTATCCCCGAGCATGACTTAAACGAGTTCACCCAGTACTTGGTGAGTTCAAATCAAGATGGCGAATATAGTTTTAGAGATGACAGCGGAGTATGGACGTTTAATGTTGAGCCGAAGGGGGAGGTGAGTTATCGGTATTATTCGAATTAACTTTCTACGCAGCAATAAGACTGCGGAACCACTTTCTAATTTGTACAAACAACAAAGGAGCCTAACGGCTCCTTTGACATATTAAACAAGTGAATTACTTTGTTGTATCCAGCATATTGGTATCACCGGCTACAAGCCCCTTACCTTCAGAAGTCGTGAATGAGACAACTTGCTTATGCATTTCAGCGGTCACGCCACCACCAGGCAAAGTAATACTAGAGTGCCCCGCATTAGACGCTTTCGCATAATATGACGCTACTCGAATATCTGCCGCTCCCGGAGTGATGTCAGCCGACACCGTACTTAAAGCTAAACGCGACTTAAGTAGTGGATAAGTACCAGCACTCGGGATTACCGTCGTATTCGGAATTGTCTGATCATCTTCCGATTGAATACCTAGTGTAGCGCCAGTAGCAAGCGTTGCAACGTTAACCGGGTCAACTGGTGATAACACGGTTTGCGCTGCGTACATAAAGCCAGACAACGTCGCAGAAACAGCTTGGAGCTTGCTGGCATCGGCGGCAATCGAAACTAAGTAACTCTGAATGCACGCTTCACCCGCAGTACTCGCTGGCACACACGTGGTTGTGTAGTAACTTGCGTAGTCGGGTAGTGAGAGCAACACATTGTGTTGAATGGTGTACTTAAAGCTACCTGACTCGAGCAAGAACGGAGCAATACCACCGCCAGCATTGGCTAGCGTTGTCGCATTAAACGCGAACTTAGGGTCAATAAAGGTTGGTTCTACCGACTTATTGGCGACGGCACTAGTACCTATACCTGTAATCCCACCAATAGAGTGGCCAAGTAGCGACACTTTACTTGCATCAATTTTCTTAAGCACGCTATTCGAGTGCGTTGCAAGTGTGTTCATCGCAAAACGCAGACCTAAACCATCTAACGAGCCTTGGCGAATATTATCACGCGCGACTGGTAAGTATTTCAGGTTCATGAAAATCGTCGCGTTGTCTGGGGTGGTCACAATACTTCCCCCAGCTAAACCTCGCTGTCCATGTAAAGGTTGATCAATAGCAATAAGCGCAAACGGCTTTTTGCTTTGTGCAAGAGCAGTTAAGGCGTAATTGGTAGCGAAGTTATACAGCGACTCTTTGCGATTAGTGATCCCATGTTGATAGATCATCACCGGAATATCATCTTCAATATTGCCGCTTAACTCTGGCATGATAAGGATGTAATTCACATTTTCAACGGAGCGAAGTTGTGGGAACGGACTGTATTTGGTTAAAACACGTTGGCTATCGAGTTGACCACCCTCAGCTAACGTAAACGACTGGCCAATTAACTTAAGTTGCTCTGCTTGATCTGACACCAATTTAGTCGGATCGATTCCAGCCGTTTGCAGATCGAGCCCTAACTTGGCTTTATTTGCTTCAGAACCGTTGGAGAGTGTATCGAGTACTAAGGCAATACTAGGCATACCACTACGCATTGGTGTCTTTGAAAATGCCAAATCACTTAGGTCGCGAGACAAGAAATGTGGCAAAGAGACCGTGCCTTTAAACACTTTTAACTTATAACCCGCGGTATCTAGCCCCGTTAATTGAGCAGTAATTGCGGCTTTAGCATTAGAAAAGTTGGTATCCTCTTCAGCTGTCGTGAGTGATGGGTCATCAAACACACGGCGGAAATAATCACCAGGGTCATTGCTGATTTCTGTTTCCAGCGCAACACCTGTGGTGTCCGTCTGGGTAAATGCCAGCATGGCATCGATGGCAGAAGCCGCTACGTTATTCGGGTTAGCACTGCCGCTCCAAAGTTGACTTGGCGTAAGCGGAGTAGGCGGTTCAATGGTTTTAACATACGCTGATTTAACAGCCTCTTGGGTCGTAGAGGTCGATGCGGTGGTAAACCAAGATGAATAGATAATGGCATCCGTATTTACGATAGATTGATCATCGAAGATCTTTTCAACTTGTTGAGTAATCAGCTGCGGCTTATCAAGTGTACCGGCTTGGTCCACGAGCTTAGTTTTCAATAGCGCATAAGACTGAGACATACCTAGCTTCTTGTCATTACTATCCATAATTGAATCTGACAAGGCATAAATATAGTTTGTGTTAGGTTTCAAGCCACCATTCATTGGCGTTATCTTAAATCCTTTTAGGTCGCTGTTGGGCGTAACCACGTAATTCGCCGTTGCTGGGTTCGTCCCATTAAAGCTCTCTAATTGACTAACGAAGCTCAATACACCTGTTGTTGGGTCATAGTTTACTTCCGCGACAACTACACCAGCGATTAACTGGGGGCTCAAGCTTGAAACAACGTCGTTTTTAAGCGTTGTTGAACCTTCAAGTTTTAGATCAATGGAAAACGGCATGATGGTACTCCAACCATCCGCATCACCCATCGCCACTTTCGGGTCGTCTAGCTGTTTGCTTGATGCGTAGTCGAGTGGAATGTTTAGGGTCGCATCCCTGGTATCAAGCAGCAAAAAGCTTGGCAGAGGAATCGCGGCATCACCACCACTTAAGGTGAAGTTAATTTTAGATGGCTGCTTTAAAGAAGTGTTGATCACGGCTTCAAAGTTAGTATTGGTTTCTGCCCCTGTTCGTTCTGAATTATCACCACAACCTGCTAAGAGTAGTGACGAGGCAACGAGTGTTAAGGCTAATTTAGAATTCATCGGATTATCCTCTCAGTCTCTTAGTTAAAGGTGTAGTTAAGTTGAATAGCGGAAATATAAGCCGCACCCTCAGATTCAAAAGCTAACTCATTGCCAAGCATATTCTTTTCTGTAAACGAACCCGCTTTACTGTGAATATAGGCAAACGCAGCATCCACCGAGACATTGCTGCTGTACTTATACGTAACCCCCGCTGAGTACCAGTAACGGTCAGAGTCTGGGATGCTAAGTGTCGCCTCGCCAGCTTTTTCGTCATAAGCAAAACCGGCACGCCAAGTCCAGGTCTCATTGGCTTGGTACGTCGCACCAACTGAAAGACGGTCGTTATCTTGATAGTGCTCTTCTTTAGCAAAACACTCATTATTAACACAGTCCGGACTGGTGGCTTTTAGCTCAGTAAACTTACTCCACATAGTGCGTTGCCAACTATAATGCACTGCCCATTGTGGATTTAACTGATGAAAAGCCGAAAGCTCAACAATATCCGGTAATTCAATATCTAGATTACCCGTGGTAACCTTCTTGCTTGGATCTTGGATGATTTGATTACCGGTATGGTCGGTAAAATCGCCTTCAAAATTAAGCATAATTGCCGAGCGGTAGCCAAAACCAAAACGGTTGTTTTCGTTGTACTCATATAGCGCCCCGACATTCCAGCCATAACCAAAGGTTTGACCTTCCATGGAAATCAATTTATCACTCGGCTGACCGCCTGTTGGTAATCCGCCAACGTGCCTATCAAGCTCAGCAGTCGCGTACACGAGATTTAAACCGGCGCCGAAGCTCCATTGTTCGCTCAAGCGATACGCAATATTAGGATTGAGGTTAACGGATACGAGGGCGGTGTTTCCCGCCATATCCCCAGCTTCAATATCATCAGGGTAGTCAGTCGCAACTCCGTAAGTGGTGAACATCCCTAGGCCCCAAGCCCATTTGTCATTAATCGGGGCGATATAGTAGCCACCTGGGACAACCTGCATAGGCGCGACGTCTTTGGACGTTTGATTGTTTGTCATGTCCTTAACATCAACTTCAGGATCAACAACTGTCAGCGCGCCAGAAAACTGTGCTTTATCAAAAAGAGTCATAGCTGCTGGGTTACGAGCGAGGACACTGGCGTTATCTGCCACCGCGCCTTCACCGGAGAAGGCACGTCCTAGACCAGATGCAGAGTGTTCTGCAACCTGAAATCCGGCAGCGTTAACGTTACATGCCAACAGTATTGAAACCGTCAGCAAAGAGCAGTGCTTAGTATTCATCCTTGACCCCCTAGGGTTTGGTTATTATGTTTTTTGATACTTCTTTCCACCATTAGGCTAAAACACATCATAGATTAATGTGAATGAAATGTTAAACGCATGTTTAACAAAAATATAAAGAATGAGACATTTGATGGATTTTCAAACGATAGTGTTATTAACGGGGGGAATCATAAATCTTATACACATCAACAAGCTAGATGTTATTTATAGATCTATTGATGGTAAGACCAGTAATTTAACAATTACTGATCTACGTTTATGCGTTCTATAGGGGAGTTATTGGCAGTTTGGAGCTTTTACTTGAGTAAGTGGAAGGGTGCGAATTTTGGCTTCAAGATCGTGAATTCTGGTACTGTGAGATGGGTGAGTAGAGAGCAGTTCTGGAGGTTGATTGCCCCCTGATGCTTTAGCCATATTCTTCCATAAATCAACACTTTGGTTAGGATCGAAACCTGACTTTGCCATTAGCTCTAGTCCCACAATATCGGCTTCTGATTCCTGAGTTCTACCATAAGGCAGTAACACACCATATTGCACGCCAAGGCCAAGTGCTCCCATCGCGCTATCGTGGTATTCCTTATCTTTTAGTACCGCGCTACCAAGTTGCAAACCAGCATTGGCCAGTTGGCTACTAGATAACCTTTCATTACTGTGGTCGGCAAGTACATGGGCAATTTCATGGCCAATAACCGTAGCAAGCTGATCTTGGTTCTTAGCAACCTTTAACAAACCAGTGTAAACGCCAATCTTGCCACCGGGGAGGGCAAACGCGTTAACTTGCTCGCTATCAAACACCACCACTTCCCAATTTTTAAAACTCGATTGTGGTGGAACGTGTCTAGTAATAGAATCAGTAACGCAACGAACATAAGCGTTGGTTTTGTTATCGGTCGATATTTTTTGCTGTTGCTTCATCTGTTCAAACGATTGTGCACCGAGTTGTGCCATATCCTGATCGGAAAACATGATCAGTTGATTTCGGCCCGTTGGTGACGTAGAACAAGCAGTGATTGCACTAAGCAGAATGGCAACAGAAAGTGTACGAGTAACAGCCATTTGCTATCTCCATATATGTATTAATTAATATCCATGCGTTGATTATATAGTGAATCGCTTTGCGCTTCATTATTAGGAATAAAAATGACCATCTGGAAAAAAGAAATCAGTTTAGCGATCCTCAATAGCACATCAAAAGCCACCCTGATGGAGCACCTTAACATTGAGTACAGTGCCATAACGGCAGATACCATCTCGGCAACAATGCCGGTGTGCAGTCAAACTCATCAACCTCTTGGCATGTTACACGGCGGGGCTTCGGTTGTTTTAGCCGAATCTCTTGGTTCTATAGCCGCCAATTTCTGCGTTGATGATAACGCCTATTGCGTAGGGTTAGATATTAATGCCAATCACGTCCGAGCCATGCGCAAAGGTACCGTCACAGGTACGGCAAGCCCCTTACATCTGGGGGTATCAACCCAAGTGTGGCAAATCAATATTGTCGATGAACAACAAAGATTGGTTTGCACCAGTCGGTTAACTATTGCAGTTAAGTACAAAAATAAGGTGAATAAGTAGTGGTCGTAGAGTTTAGCGGTGGCAAGATCATCGTCACCCAATTTGAATTAGTCGTCCGCCTTGCGGGCGAGCATCACGTTACCATGCAAGCCCAAACCGACGCGGTGAGTTTACTTGGCCGCGGCGCAAACGTGATTGCGGTTAATGGCGCGGAGTCTAAATGGTCAATAAAGCTCGATAACCCAGAGCAGCTGCAAGCCATTGCCGACCAACTGTGCATCGCGATCCAGTAATATGGGTCATACGAGGCTAAGATAGCCTCTTGATATCATAGTGTTAGCAGTAATTCAGTGCTAAAATAGGGAAATTGCATTTCTATTATGTTTATGTGGATTTCCCCATTATGAGTAGCCCGCGACTTCGAAGCCAATTTGAAACCCTTTTTGAGCACTATCAAGGCCAAGACAGTGATGTTCAACTAGAAGAGATCACCGACATCTTGTTTTGTACTCGACGTAATGCACGTATCGTTTTAAACAAGCTTGCAGAAGAAGGGTGGGTTGAATGGCATCCCGCCGCGGGGCGAGGCAAGCTCTCTCAACTTGTCTTTAAACGGAATAAACAAGACGTAAGTGAAAACCTCGCCAAGCGATATCTTGAAGAAGGGAAAATTGGTCAAGCATTAAATGTGCTCGAGCGAGACGCAGGCCGTTTAACCCAAGTGATTCAAGATTACCTTGGCCTTCAGCATCAAGAAGGCCAGCAAGTTGTTAGGCTTCCCTATTACCGACCGCTTTCCATGCTTCACCCGCATAAGCCAACCCGCCGCTCAGAGCAGCATATTATTCGCCAAGTGTTCAGCGGATTAACCCGACTCGACGAGCGTGATAATGTTCAGGGTGACTTAGCCCATGCATGGGAAGAAATTACGAGCACGCATTGGCGTTTTTACCTGCGTTCGGGGGTTCGTTGCCACAATGGCAATCTACTTCAAGTTGAAGACGTTATCGCAAGCTTAACCGAGTCGGCTAAAAGCCCTTTATTTAGCCACCTCGTTCGGTTTGAGCAGCCAGCGCCGTGGGTTATCGATATCCACCTTTCTCAGCCCGACTGGCATTTACCGGTTTTGCTTTCGGAAACCAAAGCCAAGATTATCCCATCGATTGCACCTGATAATGACAATTTCGATCTACTCCCGATCGGAACCGGGCCCTTTAAAGTGGTCATTAACGATGATAAGCGGCTGATCTTAGAAGCATTTGATAGCTATTTTGGTTACCGTCCGCTACTGGATAAAGTCGAAGTGTGGGTTGTCGATGAAGCGTTTTCAACGCTGGTTTACCCGAGCTTGAAACACCCAGTAAAACCGGAAAACCACGACCATGAAGATGTAGAACTTGATCCGGGTTGTACCTATTTACTGCTTAACCGAAAAAACGGGTTAGCGCACGACGCAAAGTGGGCCGATTACTTTGCCAATACGCTCAACAGCGTGGCGATTTTTGAGCTGCTACCCAAAGATAAGATCGGTGAGTTAGGCTTGCTGCATGCCTACGGGCTTAAACCCGGCTGGTTTCATACTCCACCGATGATGCAAAAACTATCGCCGCCTAGCGAGCAAACCGTCAATATCGCTTATCATTGCTATCATCCAGGCTTTAAACTGCAATCAAAAGCGATTGAAACCTTACTTACCCGCGATGGGTTAAAAGTTAACTTCATTCGTTACGATGTCGATTTAGAGGACGACTCAATGGTCGATATTTGGATGAAACCAATGGGGATCAGCAATAATCGCGACGATGGTTTGATAGGTTGGCTATTAAGCTATGGCGATATAGAAAGAATGAGTGAGCCAGAACAATTTGCCTACTGGAGGCAAGTCGTCAATGACTGGCGACAAGCGCCCAACACCTCTTTTCCTGGGAAGTTGCTCGGTAAAAGCTTGGTCGAAAACAAACAGCTTATTCCGCTGTTTCATTGCTGGCTGGGTTTGAGCAAAGATCAGTGTGGTTCACTACAAAACGCCAAAGCTAACGCATTAGGTTGGTTTGATTTTCATAAAGTTTGGGTAAGACCCGATAT
>Ga0070725_10000551_pt1 | contig 24999 bp, 25 predicted proteins | sample tdDd002_FD_69781 | JGI IMG/M metagenome (GOLD analysis project Ga0070725, IMG submission 69781) | Marine sediment microbial communities from the Atlantic coast under amendment with organic carbon and nitrate - tdDd00.2 | ecosystem: Environmental > Aquatic > Marine > Coastal > Sediment | place... | reverse complement strand
GCTCGTGCGGCGCTCGAGTTACAAAAAGAGTATGGCTCACTGGCAAACGCACTGTGGCAGTTTGTAGATGGAGAGCCGATAGTCAACCACTGGCAATCGATGGAAGCGATCCCTGTTTCAACCGAACAATCTAAATTGATGAGTAAGTTCCTTAAGAAAAAGGGCTTTAAGTTTGTCGGTGAAACTATCTGTTACGCCTTTATGCAGGCGATGGGCATGGTGAACGACCACTTAGTTGATTGCCCTAAATACCAGCGTTAATCATGCGTTGAATAAAACAAATGCGAGCGCTTGGCTCGCATTGTTAGTTCGTTGCCTTCGATAAGATTATTGAGAGGTTTGCTCTAATATTAACGCATTATGTCTTTCTAGCCCGGCGGCTAAATCTGCAATCAAATCATCGGCATCTTCCAAGCCAATATGGACACGGATCAGAGTGCCTTCAAAGCCGGGATTAGCAACCGTGCGTAAACTGTTAAAACTCTTTGGCTCGTTGGCGAGGATCAAGCTTTCAAATCCGCCCCAAGAATAGCCCATGCTAAAATGTTGCATTCCATCGAGTAGGGCGGTGGTCGCGCGCGGGTAACTGGTTTTAAGCACAAACGAGAACAAACCATTACAGCCACTGAAGTCGCGCTGATAAAATTCGTGGCCGGGGCAAGTTTCAAGAGCAGGGTGGCGCACGTGATCAACCTCTGGGCGCGCGGCGAGCCATTTGGCTACTTTTAAGCTGTTTTCTTGGTGCTGCTTTAAACGTACATCTAAAGTACGCAGACCACGTAAGCCAAGGTAAGCATCGTCTGGCGAAACGCATTGGCCCATCAAGTAGCTTTGCTCACGCAATTGCGGCCAGCACTTCTCGTTGGCGACCGCGGTGCCAAGCATTACATCCGAGTGACCTACGATGTATTTGGTTGCCGCTTGAATGGAAATATCCACGCCGTGATCAAAGGGAGAAAAGTTTACCCCCGCAGCCCAAGTGTTATCGAGCATGACCACGATATTATGCTGGTGGGCAATTCGGGAAAGGGTAGGAATATCTTGTACTTCCATGGTTACCGAGCCCGGAGACTCAGTAAACAGCACGGTGGTATTGGGTTGAATGAGTGCTTCAATCCCAGCGCCAATCATGGGATCGTAATAGGTGGTTTCTACGCCCATTTTTTTCATGATGGTATCGCAGAAATCACGAGTGGGTTCGTAGCAGGTATCGACCATTAGAATGTGATCGCCAGTTGAGACAAACGATAAGATCGCGTTAGAAATCGCAGCGGTACCACAAGGGTAAAGCGCACAACCTGCGCCGCCTTCAACTTCGACCATCGCTTCTTGAAAAGCGAAGTGAGTTTGGGTGCCGCGGCGGCCATAAAACAGCGTAGAGCTTTGGCGCTCGAGCGTGGCTTTGTGTTTGTCGGCAACGGTATCGAATACAACCGTTGAGGCGCGTTGTACCGGCGGGTTAACAACGCCGTGTGTCCATTTTTTGTTTCTACCCGCGGTAACGAGTTTGGTCTGTTTTTTATCGCCCATCGACATTCCCTGTTAGCTTTAGTGTTATATCAGCCTGCTTACCTAAAGTCTGTTGAGCAAGTAAGCAGAGCTAATATAAAACCGTTTGCTAGCTAGAAAGGCAAGCGTTAATTAAAGCAAAGGGCTAAATAGGAAGTAAGCGCGCTCGAAGAAGCGGTGCACAAGGCCTCGCTCCGACCAAGTGGCCGACTCTATTTTGTGGGCGTTCTCTATGTAAGACTGCTGCAACCAATATAACTCTTGAGTAAAGGCGGCATCATCGACCGCTAAAGTCACTTCAAAATTAAGCCACAGGCTGCGCATATCGAGGTTAACGGTGCCAATTAAGCAGTATTGTTTATCAATAACGACCGACTTGGTGTGCAAAAGCCCACCACTGAACTCGTATATTTCAATCCCCGCGTTAAGCAGCTCGGTATAGAAAGCCTTAGATGCCCATTTCACCATAATCGAATCGTTGCGGTGTGGAATGATAAGCTCGACCTTCACGCCACGCTGAGCAGTCATTTTTAGCGTATTGAGCAGGTGCTCGCTTGGTACAAAATATGGTGTCGTGATGCACACCGATTCCTTTGCTTGGTTTATCGCCAGCGTCAGCACTTGCTGAATGAGGTTCTCAGGCATACCGGGGCCAGATGGCACAACTTGTACTGGGTGCAAACCTGAACTTCGGTCGACAGGGCAGGATGGGTACATAGGCAAAATACGTTCGCCGGTTTCGACTTCCCAATCCCAAGCGTGAATAGCCGAAAGCACGTTTACCGTTGGCCCTGTCACTCGAACCATCACATCGATCCATTGGCCAACTCCTGCGTCTTGTTTAAAGTGCGCAGGGTCGACTAAGTTCATCGAACCTGTGTAGCCAATTTCATCATCAATCACAATAATCTTGCGGTGCTGGCGCAAGTCCAAACGGCGGATGAACACCCTTAAAGGAGACACGGCCAGCGCTTGTACCACATCAACGCCAGCGTCTTGCAGCATCTTACTCCAATGACTCTTAAAGAAGCGATGGCTACCGGCAGAATCGAGCAGCACTTGCACAGTAACGCCCCGTTTGGCCGCTTTGATCAGCGCACTCGCAACAGAGTCGGCTAAGCCACCTGGGTGCCAAATGTAGAACTCAATCCGGATACTGAGCTGTGCTTGCTCTATGTCTTCGATGATCGAGTGCAGAATTTCGTTGGGTGAAGTTTGCAAAGAGAGGGTGTTACCACACAGCGCCGGAATGCCAGTTCGGTTTGAACATAAGTCGTGGATCTGCGACATCTGCACATCCAGCAATTCAGGCAAGTGGGCTTGGCAGTCGTGAAGTTGGTTAAACCAAAACTCATAGGGACTGAACATTTGTTGCGCTCTTTCGGCGCGTTTGCGGCCTAAATTGAGCTCGCCAAATAAGAAATAGCAGAACACACCGACAAACGGGATGATGTAGATGATCATCAGCCAAGCAAGAGAAACGCTGACCGCGCGCCTTTTAAGTACGATTCGGATCGTCACCCCGGCCACTAATACCCAGTAAAAGATCAGACCTGCTAGCGCAATCAGTTGATAGAATTTTTCCATTATTTCAGTAAGTAACCAAGTGAATATTCTTCTTCATACTATCACCAATTCGCATAAACCAATATCGTGAAATCATTACTTATCGTAACAGGATACGCGATGGCAGCTCGCTGGCTATGCAACTAAGTTTTACTTGGTTAAGAGTGGGTTGGTGCTTTGTATTGAAAATGTAGCCAAGAAAGGAAGAGTAGAATATCTTAGTGCAAAAAAACAGCACTTGATGGTTTAAAACGCAGAAAAGATGGTTAAATACACCATCTCCACTTCCAATTGTAATTCGAAACTGTTTTACTTGCCACATCGCGAAAGCAATGCGCAAAAATTCGAGTGTACACTATAATTTACACTCTAGGTATGTAGACACAAAGTGGTATAAGAATATGGCAAGTAGTTCTAGAGCTCAGTTCTCATCAAAACTGGGATTCATTATGGCAGCAGCGGGTTCTGCTGTTGGTTTAGGTAATATTTGGGGATTCCCGACTCAAGCTGCTAGTAATGGTGGTGCGGTGTTCTTAATGACATACCTTGTGATGGTGTTTATTTTAGCCTGCCCAATGTTGATCGCTGAGCTAACCATTGGTCGTTACGGCCAATCTAACCCGATCCAATCGCTACGTTCAGTATGGCCAAAAGGTAAAGCAGGCGCGGCGCTGCTCGGCATTATCGCGATGACTGCCTCATCCCTGATCCTCAGTTTTTACGCAATCATTGCAGGGTGGCTAATCGGTGAATTTGCGGGTAGCTCGCTAGAGCTTGCAGGTCTAGATGACGCTTCAACCTGGTTAACTTCTTTTAGCCTTGAGCGTAACCTATTACTTATGGTGGCATTTATGATGCTGACCATGCACGTGGTAAGAAAAGGGGTATCCGACGGTATTGAGCGTTGGTCAACTCGTCTTATGCCGGTGCTATTGGTGCTATTTGTGTTGATGATCGGTTACATCCTAACTCAAGACGGCGCAATGGAAGGCCTAAGAATGTACCTAGTGCCAGACTTCTCGCATTTTAGCGCTGATCTGGTTGTGAACGCGATGGGCCAAGCCTTCTTTTCGCTTTCATTAGGTGTTGCAGCGATGATGGTGTACGGCTCTTACTTAAAAAAGGACACCAACATCCCGAAAACTGCGGTACAAGTAGCGCTGCTAGACACTGCAATTGCAATTTGCGCGGGTCTGCTGGTTCTGCCTGCGATGTTTGTCGCAAAACACAATGGCGTCGAGATCTTTGATGCATCTGGCGCACTACTAAGCTCAGACACATTAGTCTTTACTGTATTGCCAGCCATGTTCGACACCATGGGCGCCGTTGGCCTTGCTGCAAGCTTACTGTTCTTCGCTTTGATGATCATCGCAGCATTAACCTCTTCTATCGCGATGTTAGAAGTGCCGGTAGCGTGTGCGATTGAAGAGCTTAAGAAAGATCGTAAAGTGGTTGTCGCGTGGATTGGTGGCATCATCACGGTTATCTCAGCGGTGATCGTGTTCAACTTCGGCTCTTTGTTTGGCTTCGTGGTAACACTAACCACCGTATACGCTCAACCAATCATGGGCCTAATCTTTGCCCTTCTAGTTGGCTGGGTATGGAACCGCAACAAATTGCTAGAAGAGCTTAAGCAAGGTAACCCAGAAATCGAATCAAGCTTGTTCTGGAAAATTTGGCCAACCTACGTACGCGTAGTGTGCCCACTGCTGATGCTTTTGGTGTTCTTCGCTTAATCGTGGCACTTTCTAAAAGTTGAATCTATTAAAGGCTCTGGTTTTCCAGAGTCTTTTTTGTTGCGTCAGTTCCTCTACTAATAGTCACTAAATGAAGGTTTCCTATGGAGCGCATTTCGCTGTATTTAGCGTCGTTACTGCTCCTTACTGACTAACAACCGTTCACGAAATATCACCAAAAAACACACTGTTTATTGGCACTGTTGTAACTAAAGCCATGAACTTAGCAACATAGGCTGCAAACGCCGATTTTCCTGATTATGATATGAGTTTTTGGTAAGTAACTGGCTGATTTTTTGAGGCTATTAGCGTATCATTATTCAATGGTGTGAATATAGATTGCATGTTTTTCGTAGGTAAAGCGGCAGTATGCGGTAGATGAAGCGTTAGGTTTACAGGAGGCAGAGGTATGAAAAAGTTCATTCCTTTATTAGTTTTGTTTGCGAATTGTTCGTATGCGTATGACTTTGATTCGTGGACATCATAATGAGTTGTTATTTGCAAAAGTGGACAGCTTTATGATGGAGCTACCGAGATAATTTACATAAACAAACAAGGATTAAGCGCTGCGCAGCCAGCACTAAATCCCCGTTGTTGAACAAGCCCGTAGCCACTTCTTATAGTAAATTGTGCGATCTGGTTTGGTGGGCGCATCGCCTTGAGTCTTTTCACAAGGCGAGCGAGGCTGAGATAAGGTTGCTAGAGCAATCTTATCAATCAGTTAGCTGTTTTCTCATCTTCTTTTGTGGTCTTTCTCCTCTAGTTTCACTTCGGCCATTATCCTTATTATGTTTGCCTTTCGGCTATCTCGGTCGCAATATTCCTACGCACGCCATGTCATGCTGGCAGCACGGGCAAATTCGGGTTGCTTTGGCCTTGATGGTGCCGAGGATGAGTTGTCCATCAATGATGACAGGGACGAACATGTTTTGGTTCGAGTAATCGGTTTTGAACTTAGGCAAAACCGTGTCTCGTGGCGAGCAATTTAGATTGGATGACAAGGATTAATGCATTTAAGCTCATATTATGATGAAATGGCGGTAGGAGCAGGATTGAGACGGGCTAGGAGAAATTCTACAGGCTGGTTATAAATTACTCAAACTTCGCACTCTCTGAAAGAGGTGTTATACTCTGGTCATAACATTAATTGGAAGTTATTGCAGTGGATGGAATTGAAGTTCTACTCAGTATGCACGGTGAGCAAGTTCATCGTGATGATGGCTACTGGTGGAAAATTGAGGCATGGACTGTACCTCCAACGAAAGAGCGACCTCATGGTATTCGTTATAATTTAACGCTTCACAACAAGTACAATAAGTGAGTGTTTGGGCACGACAATGCCCACGCTGTAAAACCATTGAAAGGTAAGAAGTTTAGTGGAAAGCGTTATGAATATGATCATTTGCACAAGTCGGCAATTGACCAAGGCACCCCTTATGAATTTTCTGACTGTTACACATTACTTCAGAACTTCTTTGAAGGTATAGACAAAACTATTGCTGCAATTGAGGGTAAATAGTATGAAAGCAAAAATTGGAATCATGTCTGAAAAGCTCATTCGCATGAGGCTATTAGCTATTGCACAAGGCAAATATAAACCTCAACCAAATGAGCCTAAAGTTTGGTATACGTCTATTAATGCCATTTCTCAAATTCTCCGTCCGGAAAACATTGAACTGCTAAGGCTTATTGATTCAGAGAGACCGGAAAGCTTAACTCAGTTATCCGAGCTAACAGGAAGAGCAAAATCTAACTTGTCAAATACGCTTAAAGCTCTAAGTGAAAAGGGGTTTGTCCGCCTAGAGCAAGGGCATGGAAAATCTATCAAGCCAGTAGCTCTATTTACAGACTTTGAGATTGTGACTGACTCGGAGCTTGAGCATTACTTGCTACAACTTTCTATAGGTCAATCTGCTGCTTGATTTATAACAAACAAGGATTAAGCGCTGCGCAACCAGCACTAAATCCCGGTTGTTGAACAAGCCCGTAGCCACTTCTTATAGTAAATTGTGCGATCTAGTTTGGTGGGCGCTTCGCCTTGAGACTTTTTTCAAGGCGAGCGACGCTGAGATAATCTAGTGGCGAATAATTTACAACAAAGCCGAGGGCCAGATCTTGCCTTTTGCCTACATTGCTTTGTATGCCATTCGTAGCTGAGTCTGTATTGCCGAAATCCCACATTAGCCCCTAGCCACTCGCTGATGAGAAATGAATGATTCGTCTCATTATCGTTACACAATGCGCGCTTGATATTGTGCTAAATTGCGCGGCTAATTATTATTAGTAGTTGTTATCATTACTAATTTCGAGTCACTTTTGGTTAATTATTAGGCCGTTGTAAGTAGTCATTATGAAGAAAATTATATGTTTAATTGCGCTTCTCGCATGCTCGTCTGCATCGCTAGCGGGTTATAACTCTCACTCAGGAAATGAGCATAGAGTTTATATTTGCTTATTAGATCCGTTTCAAGAAACCTTTATGGATGTCGGGCTAACGGAAAAGTATGCTCGGTATAAAACTCAGCTCCGCTGTGAGGAATCGCAAGGTGAAGACAGCATATTCTGTAGAGCCAAAAATGCGAAATGCACTGAGTCATCATTAATGCTCAGTGAAAGGGGCCATAATGCTGAGCGTTTTGTCATCTTTAGTGATAAATTTCAAAGAGGCAAATCCGTTAGTATTCATCATAATGAGCCTGATTTAAGTGACCATAACTTTGATGATAGGATGTCGTCTTATCGCATTCCTTCGGGCTGGACAGTCCGCTTTTATGAAGGGAGAAACTATAGCGGGAACTTCTACACCCGCCACGGTGGTGAAGGGAATGCTGGTGGGTTCAATAACCAAATAAGCTCGATCAAAATATTGAGTCATGACTAATAATCGAAACCCTCAGTTTTAGATTATTACTACGATGAAAACAAAGCCTAACTCTAGTTCCGTCACTAGAGTTAGAGCTGAACTCACCCTTTTCCGCTCTGCGCTGGCAATCTAATGACAGCGCGCTTTCTGTTTATTCGCAAAATAGGGTCTTACACCTTAACGGTTAGAAGGTTGGCTCGTGCTTTCATTAGAAACAAGTTCATAGCGAATACCTGCTGAATCAAGTGACTTCATTAGGCCTTCAATGTTTCTGTAATAGGTTGTGGTTCTACCTGATGGGAATGTTACTTTAAGCTTCATTTGCGTTCTAACCTTGTGTGTCGTGCTAAATCAAAATGGGAGATAAATGGTACCACGTCGTACTGGTGATTAATTGTGCATGAATGAATAAATATACGCAAGTAGCGATTAGCTATTCGGCGTATTTTGTTGTGGATGCGCTAATGTTGATGAGTTTTTATGAGGAGAAATGGAAAGGGCTGTAGTTCTTCGCATCTTTGCATGCGAGGTTAGAAACTGATTGATTCAAGTGATACGATGCGGCCTTCAAGTTGCGAAAATATGCAACGCACGAAATGGAGTTCAATGTGTATCAGTTGTATTACAGTCCAAACAACGCGAGTTTAGCGCCGCATTTCCTGCTTCATCATATGAGACTCGATTACAAGCTTATATTGGTTGATCGGAAGGCCAATTTCCACAAGTCTGCCCAGTACTTAAAGCTTAACCCTGCCGGGCGTATTCCCACACTGATTAGTCACGGGCAGGCGATTTTTGAAAGCCCCGCCATTTGTGTTCATCTGTGTGAGGAAAACCCAGAATATGGCTTGATCCCATCGCTCGGAACTCAAGAGCGGCCTCAGTTCTTTCAGTGGTTATCCTACTTAAACAACACCTTACAAGCCGAGCTCATGGTTCGCTATTATCCTCACCGACATACAACAGACAGCGAAGCCATCGCGAGTGTCGTGGCGGCGCAAGATCAAAGAATTGCTGACGCCTTGGCTGTTATCGACCAACAATTGGCAAACAAGCAGTATTTGCTGGGGGATAGCTTAACAGCCTGCGATTTTTTCTTATTTATGCTGGCAGGTTGGTCGCTATCGATAGAAAAATCGCCCATGACTTTTCGTTACTTAGCACCGTATCTTCGACGTTTAAGTCAGCATTCAACCATTAAAGCGGTTTGTGAGATCGAGGGTGTGACGCTCACTCCGTTTGAAGGTGAATCATAAGGCGAGCAATCGAACTCTGCCAGCAACCGCTTTACTGCTCAATGTGGTGTTTTGTTGCTAATTGCTGTTGAGCAAGGATAATAGCGCCCATCATTCCTATCTGTAATGCAGCTTCTAATGCGCCTTGATAAACTTGTTTGTAAAAGCACCGAATTAAATAAAACGGATGCCGTTGAGTTGATCCAAAAAGGTGAGGTGACGGTTAACGGAAAGGTTGTCGTCGATGAAAGGGCGCAGGTGCATGAAAATAATCAAGTTCTGCTTAATGGGGCCCAGCTGACACCTCGCGCTTTTCGTTATTTATTAATGCATAAACCAGCGAATACGATTTGCTCCAATAAAGATGAAGTTTACCCGTCGTTATTCAATTCTATCGAAATTGAGAAAGTAACGGAATTACACATTGCTGGGCGTCTTGATGCCGACACCACGGGATTAGTTCTCATCACCGATGATGGCCGCTGGTCATTTAATATCATTACACCAAGTAAAAAGTGCGAAAAAGTGTATCGGGTCGGGCTGTCTCGCCCAATTGCGCCTGATGTGGCAGATAAGTTTAAGGCTGGCGTTAAATTACAAGGTGAGACACAACTTACTTCACCCGCAAAGCTTGAAGTGCTCTCCGAGAAGGAGGTCTATTTAACCATCACAGAGGGAAAATTCCACCAAGTTAAGCGCATGTTCGCGGCGGTCGGTAATCGGGTCGTGCGGTTACATCGAGAAAAAATCGGTAAACTATCGCTAGATGTTGAACTTGGGCAATGGCGCTATTTAACTAACGAGGAAGTCCAATCTTTTATCGATTGAGTCGCATTACTCATATCGTCAACAGTGGCCTGATCATGCTAGCGCAAAGATCATGATTAATCGTCTCTTCAGTCGAACTATTACCTATACTTAGTATGGTATCTCTATCCTCTGTAGGAGGTTTTTATGGCCATGACAACCAGGCTCGATAACTATTTTAAACAGCATGAAATTCACTACCAGACGTTAACTCATGATCACAGCCAAAGTTCGCTGCAAAGCGGAGTAGAGGCTGGCATTCCATTGAATCATCTGGCAAAAGCTGTGGTGCTAGAAGATCATCAAGGGCGACATCTGATGGCGATTTTGCCTGCGAGCGCGAAAGCCAATATATCGGTACTCAACGAAGCATTTAATGCAAGTTTCCGGTTGGTAAAAGAGCGTGAGGTTTACCATATGTTCACCGACTGTGAAAATGGTGCAGTACCACCGGTTGGTGAGGCGTACCATATGGCGATGGTGTGCGATACGGTATTGAGTAGCTTAGATTATGTTTATCTTGAAGCGGGCGATCATGAAACCCTAATTAAGTTAGACAAAGAAGCGTTCAGTGAGTTAATGAAGCACAGCCGACACATGCATTTTAGTAGTCGCGTATTTCATTAATCGAGTTAATCAATAACCTAAAAGGAGGCATCGCCTCCTTTTGTTGTATTTCGAGGTTAGATAACGATCGCCATAGCGCTTATTTGTTCGATAATTTTCACAATGGTGTTTAATGTGTGGCTTTTCGATTACTATACGCCAATTGAGTTCACCGTAGCTATTTATGACCATTGAAGTAAAGAATATATCCGAGCCTGTTGTTACCTGTGCTAATTGTCAGGCTTGTTGTTGCCGTTTAGAGGTCATGATCATCACCGACACCGGAGTGCCCGATGAGTACATCGCTGTTGATGAGTGGGGCAGTGAAACCATGCAGCGGTTGGACGATGGTTGGTGCGCGGCGTTAGATCGCGAAACGTTAATGTGCAGCATCTACGAAAATCGCCCTTGGATTTGCCGAGAGTTTGAAATGGCGTCGTACGAGTGCGTTACCGAGCGTAACGAAAATATGTAGTCCCATCATTTCAGTGTTAGCTTGTCTATTATATTAGATCTGTTATTCGTGCACGGAGCGCACCATCATGACCAACCAAATCAGCGAAAAACTCATCTACCAACAACAAGAGTATGACTTAGAAGAGTGCCCGTTTTTCCCCAAAGACGGCGCTCAAGTGAGCACGGTTGGGCGAGACGAGTTTGAAGATACCGATGGGCTCTTATTGTCGACGGCTTGTTGGCGAGAGTACCTTGGCACATGGGAAATAAAGCAAGGCCAGTTATATTTAAACAATATTGATGGGCGCTATAAGCTAGTTGAAGGAAAACCAATCGTAGCAGATTGGTTTAGTGGCGAATTAGTGGTTCAGTGTGGCGAGTTACTCGACATGAATATTGAAGCCGATATCGTCATCTATTCTCATGAACGCCGCATCACCATTGAAAAGGGTGAAGTGGTCGCCGATCAACTGATTGATAAAAGCTAGTCGTGATGGTCTAGCATCTTTGCGTAATCTCGCTATACTCTAGCGCCTGCAAAGGAGCTTTCGCATGTTCGATATACTGTTTACCCATTCTGATTTCTTAATCATCAATAAACACCCTGGTGTGAGTGTCCACAAAGATGACGGTGATACTTCGTTATTGGTGGAAATTGCGAAAGTGACCGGTGATGACAAACTGTATCTGGTGCATCGCTTAGACAAAATGACCTCTGGCCTCATGCTTATTGGTCGTCATGCCGCCGCCGCGAGCGAATTGTCGCAGTTATTCGCACAGCGTCAGATCAGCAAGTTCTACTTAGCGATAGGCGCTAAAAAGCCGAAGAAAAAACAAGGGCTGGTGAGTGGCGACATGGAGCGTTCACGCCGTGCCAGTTGGAAACTCATCGCTTCAAAACAAAACCCTGCCATTACCCAGTTTTTTTCCGCAGCAGGAGAAAGTGGCGAGCGGGTTTTCCTGTGCAAACCGCATACCGGTAAAACCCACCAAATTCGAGTGGCGCTAAAGTCGGTTGGTTCTGCCATTGTCGGAGACGATATCTATAACGCAGGCAGCCAAGCAGACCGAGGTTATTTACACGCCTATGCGCTGCGGTTTGAGTATCAAGGTGAGACGTTCGAGTGGGTGTGTAACCCAAGCGACTTCCCCCATCTTGGTCAAAAGTGGTCAAGCGAAGCACTGCAAAATTGCCTATCTCAGTGGCAAACTCCATGGCAATTAACTTGGCCCGCAATTAAATGAGTGAATTCATGAATAAAGACGCTTTAGCGCAATTATGGCCTCTATTAGAAGAAGCCCTTACCGAGGCACCTAATGAGCTTCGTCGTTTATTTCACGGCCGAGGCCAGTGTTACCAAGGTTTAGAGCAGTTGACCGTTGATTGGCTGCAAGGTCAGTTGGTGGTGAATCTATTTAAGCCCGTTGATGAAGAGTTTTTGTCGGCACTAACAGCGGGCTTGCATCATTTTGCGGGCTCTGACGCTTGGCAACAAAAGCAAGGCACAGCGATATTACTTCAGCACCGCTATCAAGACGGTGCGCCGTTTGAAGTGCTACTAGGTGAGCCAGAGCTTAAGCCTGTGGTTGAAGAGAATGGCTTAAAGTATCAGCTGGAGCTTGGGAAAAACCAAAACTTTGGCCTGTTTTTAGATATGCGCTTGGGCCGAGAGTGGGTCGGTGAGCACGCGAAGCATAAAAAAGTGCTTAACTTGTTCGCTTACACCTGTGGCTTTTCTGTGGCGGCGATTGCGGGCGGCGCCGATCAAGTCGTGAATGTTGATATGGCAAAAGGCGCGCTTAGCCGAGGCCGAGAAAACCACAAATTAAACGACCACAACGCCAATCAAGTGGCATTTTTAGGCCACGATATTTTTAAATCGTGGGGAAAGATCAAAAAATACGGCCCGTACGACTTAATTGTTATCGATCCGCCTTCGTTCCAAAAAGGCAGTTTTGCGTTAACCAAAGATTACGCCAAAATCTTACGTCGTTTGCCAGACTTGCTCGAACCAGAAGGCGAAGTGCTGGCTTGTGTTAACGCGCCAAGTGTCACGCCTGCCTTTTTGATTGAGTCGATGCAGCAAGAGGCGCCAGCGCTGAGCTTCCAATATCGATTGGAAAATCCGCCTGAGTTTAAAGACAAAGATCAAGACTCAGCGCTCAAGGCGTTGGTATTTAGTTAATACACTTCCTTAGCAATAAATAACTGAAAAGCACCGTTACTGGTGCTTTTTTTCTATCGCTTGTAAGGTATGAAAACCAGACCAAATGCGAGTAAAGGTCGTTACCCAGCAAAGCGCGCCAAACACATAGGCGATGGTCGCGAAGTGCTGTGGTACTAAGCACATTACCACAAAGCAGGCGATGGTCTCGGTGCCTTCGGTAATGCCACTCATGTAATAGAGAGACTTATTTCGATACACCGGATTTTCGATCTGGTGTTTACCCGCCATTACCGCAAAAGCCAAAAAGCTGCTTCCGGTGCCAATAAAAGCGAAAATCAAAAAAGCGCCGGCGATGGCATTATGGCTTGGGTCGGCGACGACAAAGCCAAATGGCACCAATGAATAAAACAAAAAGTCTAAGCTAATGTCTAAAAAGCCGCCCGAGTCGGTAAGGCCGTGGCGCCTCGCGACGGCGCCATCAAGCCCGTCGGCGATGCGATTGATGGCAATAAAAAACAGTGCAAGCAAATAGTGCTGGAAGAGCAGAGCAGGGAAGGCTAAACAGCCGACAGCAAACCCCGCGACACTAACCTGATTGGCGGTGACGCCGTGGCCATCGAGCCATTTTGCCCCAAGGGCGAGGGGCGAGCGGATCAATCGAATAGAAAACTTATCTAACACTACTGCCTCCGTTGGTGCGCCAAGGCCAAGTTAAACACGAGCTGTTAGCAGGCACATCCGATTCATCATGGGTCACCATTACCGCTGGAATATCGGCTTGGGTTAATTGCTCAAACACCCAATCTCGAAATTGGCCGCGCAGCGACTTATCCAGTTTACTAAAAGGTTCGTCGAGCAGTGCCACTTCAGGTTTTGCCAGCAACATGCGGGTTAAACTCACTCTTGCTCGCTGCCCACCAGAGATCTGGTTAGGCAGTGAATCAGCAAGCGCGCAAAGGCCGATGTTCTCCAGCGCTTGCATAGACTCCAACTCTCTTTGCTGGCCCTTTATGTGATTGGGCAAGGCGAAAGCAAGGTTTTCCCAAACGTTCAAATGAGGAAACAGCAAGTCTTCCTGAAATAGAATGCCCACTTTACGTAGGTGCGGATCAATACGGCTAATGTCTCGTTTACCAAGCGTTATCCTTCCCGAAAAAGAAAAATCGTTATATAAATGCCCGGCGATGGCGTTGAGCAGGGTGGATTTACCACAGCCACTTGGCCCCATAAGACTTAACGTTTCACCATTTGAAACGCTAAAACTTAAAGGCTCAAACAGCGCGACTTTTTCACGGTTATAGATGGTGAGGTTTTCTACCACTAGCGTCATCTGTTAACGGGGTCCTTACTTTACGAGGCCGCTCAGAGCGGCGTTTTTGATGCTGCTTAAGTACATAAGCAAAAAAGAAAAATACAAAAGGGAGTAGCGCTTGCCATAGAGCATAAATCGCGGTGATCCGACGGTCAAAGCCACTAGATAGCGCGACCGCTTCTGTGGTTACGGTGGCAATCCTACCTGCGCCAAGCACCAAAGTCGGTAAGTATTGGGCAAGGCTCACGCTGACTCCGATTGTCCAACCATAGACAATGGCAGGAAACACAATAGGTGCCTTTATTTTCCACCAGGTGTGCAGTGGCGTTTTACCTAAGCTAAGAGCGGATTGCGAATAGCGTTTGTCGTAGCTTCGCCATGGCCCGTCTAAGGTTAAGAATACATAAGGGAAAGCGAAGAAAACATGCGCCCAACAGACCCAAAAATAGTAGTGTTCGGAGCCCAAGAGTAAGCTGGCAACTTGTATACCAAACAGCAGCGAGACTTGGGGAACCAACAGCGGAATGGCAATTAAGAAATTGGGAACCTGAGCCGGGCGCTTTAGCCGATATTCATGAGCAATAAGGGCAAGGAGCAGGGCAATAGACGCCGAGATAACAGCGATAGTAATACTGTCGCTGATGGTCGGTAATATATTGAGCCCTTCATTTTGCCAAAATCGACCGCTCCATTGGCTAGGCAGAAGATCTGGGAAACGCCAGCGCTGGGCAAAGCTCCAAAAAAGCATAATAGGCAAACAAAGCAGGGCAATCATACTCAAAGTGGCAAACAGTGTTTTACCGGGAAGGGTGACACCGTAACGCCCAGCGTATTGCCATGAGCGCCAGCGTTTTACCACTAGCCATTCTAAGGCGCGAGCAAAAGAAAGCATCACACTGCATAAAGCAAACAACACCGTGGCGCCAGCCCCGGCGCGAGATAATAAACTTAAATCGGGGTCGTTAAACCATTGCCAAACCAAAACGGCAAAAGTCGGAGGGTTGCTCGGCCCAACAATAAGCGCCACATCGACCACCGATGCACTGTAAGCGATCACCGCAAAAATCGGGAAGCGCATTTTACTTAGCCACTGAGGGAATACGCACTTCCACCACAGTTGGCTGTTGCTATAGCCCAAACTATGCGCAACCTGGCAAACCTGAACAAGGCGCAACTGGTTAAGTACCGGAATGCTCATCAACAAAAAAAAGGTCATTTCTTTGAGGGCGAGCACCGCGATCAAACCCAGACCAGATTGATGTTGCACTAGCGAGATATCCCAGTTGCCATCACTGGCAATAGATAGCGCATCTAAGCCGGTTTGTGCTACGCGGGTTATCATTCCGGTTGGCGAAAAGAGGAAAGCAAAGCCAATGGCGAAAGCGACATGGGGCAAGGCAAGCAAGGGCGCTAAGCTTGCTTCAATACGTTGCCAAAGGCGAGAGTGCCAGCAGCGTTGCAACACCGCAAAGGTTGCCAGTAGGGCAATGTAGCCGCTTAGTAAGGTGGTAGAAACCGTCAGCCAAATCGAATGGCCGACACCGCTCCAGCTCGCTAAGGCATAAAAGCCACTTAAGCTGGGGGAAGTTAAGCCAAGTGGCGGCAAGTACCCAACAGCAGATGCGAGCATACCAACGATCCCAGGAATCGTTGGTGCTAAGCAGATAATAACAACAGCCAAATACAGCAGGCGTAACATGGGAACGTTTTACTGGCCGTAACGCTTAAGCCACTCTTTTTCGAGTGCGGCTTGCCAGCTAGGGTGGGGCTCGGCGACAGATTTAAACAACTTGGTCTTTTTCGCTGAGCCAGTTAAAAACTGTGATTGCAAAACCGACGGATCGCCCCAGATCGCTAAGTCCCCTTTGCGAGATTGTGCTTCGGGGCTTAATAAGAAGTTAATCGCCACCAAAGCCCCTTCTTTTGCCGTCGCGTTCCAAGGTACGGCTAAAAAGTGGATATTTGATAGTGCTCCTGTCTCCATGGCGTAACTTTTGGTTGATGGTGCCAGCGTTCCATCCGCTTGAGCAGAGAAGACTTCATTGGGATTAAAGGTGATGGCTAGATCCAGTTGGCCGTCGTCGAGCAGTTGCACGGTCTGTGAGCCATTGGCTGGAAAGCGCTTACCTTTTTGCCACGCATTGGGGTGCAGTTTATCGAGGTAATCCCACAACGGACGAGTGATGATGGCAAAACTGGCGTTATCGACAGGCTTCATTAAGCTGGCGTCATTATGGGTCAGTTCAATTAATAGCGCTTTTAAAAAGCTGGTGCCATGAAAGGCTGGCGGTTTAGGGTAGCTAATACGGCCAGGAAACGCCTGACTGTAGTTAAGTAGTTCAGTAAAGTTAACCGGTGGATTGTTTAAGCGCTTTTGATCATGAATGAAAACCAATTGGCCAACGCCCCACGGCGCTTCTAGGCCAAGGGTCGGTTCTGAAAAGTCGCTATCTACAGGCAGTGAGGTGTTCACGTATTGCCAACTAGGTAAGGTGTGGGTAAATGGCCCGAAGAGTAAATCGTGATTTTTCATCGATTTAAAGTTTTCACCATTGATCCAAACCATATCAACGCTGCCACCACTATTTTTGCCGGCGGTTTTTTCGGCGAGTAGCCGCGCGGTGGTTTCCGCAATGTCTGTTACCTTAACGTGCTTAAACTCGACGCCGTAACGGCGTTTTAATTGCTCGCCAGTCCAGCGAAGGTAGTTATTGATCTGCTGGCTGCCTCCCCATGCATGAAAGTAGACGGTTTGGCCACGGGCTTTCATTTCTGTTTCTTGCCATTGTGTTGAGGCTAAGGAAGAAAGAGGAAATAAACTGAGCAGGGCGAATAAAATGAGCTTTTTCATGATTTTCCTTATCAGAGAGTAAGCGTAATAGGTCGTTGTTAATCATCTACGTCATCAGACCGCGCGCCGCGCTGAATCCTTTCAAGTATGAGCTAAAAATGGTTAATTTTCAGGTGTGTTGATAAGAAAAATGAATAAATTTAAAGAGATAGATAACAAAAAACGCACCCAAAGGTGCGTTTTCTCTTAGCTGGGGGCTATTTGTTATTAGTTTGGCAGGTATCCATAGTGACAAACTGATCCAATAGCAGTTGTCCTCTTGGGTTACGCAACATTAAGCGGTAATTAACCCCAACCTCTAGGGTGTTTTTGACGTCTTTATTAGAACAATAGTAGTCAACGGCTTGGCTCATAAGATTTTGCGCAGACAGGTTTGCCCCGTCGGCATTGTAGATCATCATTAGCTCAATCACGCCTTGCTTTGCGTTGGCGCGTAATACATTTAACGGGCCATACTCGAAAGGAAGCCCGGTGCTGAGAATGCTGGCACGCTGTTCGGCGAGCATATTGATCTGTTTTTGGTTGTCATCACTTGAAGCGCAGCCAACCAACATCAGCGACGCCGTCGTTATCCCAAGGAGCGGAGCGGTAATCGACTTGAACATCTTAATTAAAAAACCTTTTTAAATGGCTTTACCACCACATTTTGGTAAACGCCCGCGTCAATATAAGGGTCGGCATCGGCCCATGATTGAGCGTCTTGTAGAGATTCAAATTGAGCAATCACGGTTGAGCCCGTAAAGCCGGCTTCACCTGGGTTTTCAGAATCGATAGCGGGCATTGGGCCTGCGGTAAGAAGACGCCCTTCGTCTTGTAACACTTGTAAGCGAGCAAGGTGTTTTTCACGCACGCTTAAACGTTTAGCGAGGGAGTTTTCAACGTCTTGAGAAAAAATTACGTACCACATGGGCTGATTTCCTATTCGAGTAATTGTTGTGCCAAGATACTAGACCTTGCGGATAAAAAAAAGCACCTCTTAGAGATGCTTTTAGTATTTATTGCTTGTTTGTAGAAGAGGTTACGATTCGATGACTCGTGGGCGGCCTTCAGTATCAATTGCCACATAATGGAAAGTGGCATCACAAACTTGAAAACGCTCACCAATACCGTCTTCTTTTACCGGCTTAACCCATACATCAATGTCGATAGACATCGAAGTGCGGCCAATTTTACTGCAGGCGCCATAACAACACACCACGTCACCCACCTTTACCGGCTTTTTAAAGGTAATGCTAGAGACTGAAACGGTAACAATGCGGCCACCGGAAATTTCTTTTGCCAAGATCCCGCCAGCTAAATCGAGCTGAGACATGATCCAGCCACCAAAAATATCGCCGTTGGCGTTCGTGTCAGCAGGCATTGCTAGAGTGCGCAGCAAAAGTTGGCCGCGAGGGGTGTCGTGTGATGTTGTCATGAGGTATCCGGTGTTGGCCCCTTGCCGATAGCAAGGGGGCATTAAAATTATTCTTGGTTTGGCTGTTGGCTATCTTTAGGCATATGCTTGTAGATATAGATGCCCGTGAGTAGGGTAAAGCCGAAGGTTGCGGCAAGCAGGCCGAAGACTTTAAAGTTAACCCATACATCTAACGGCAAGCTAAAGGCCACATAAACGTTTAGTGCTGCGCAGAAGGTAAAGAAGGTAATCCACGCCCAGTTGATCTTAAGCCACACCGACTCAGGTAGCGTGATCTCTTTGGCGAGCATGCCTTTAATGAGTGGTTTGCCCATTAACTGGGTAATGAGTAAGCCGAGAGCAAACACCATGTAAACAATGGTCGCTTTCCACTTAATGAAGTTTTCATCGTGCAGGAAGATGGTCATGCCACCAAATACCGCCACCAACGCAAAAGTGACCAGCTGCATTTTTTCGACTTTTTTGTACAACACATAAGTTAAGACAATTTGAACGGCAGTGGCCGCAATCAAAGCGCCAGTCGCTGTGTAGATGTCGTACATCTTGTACAAAGCGAAAAAAATAATCAGCGGGATAAAATCAATCAGTTGCTTCATTTGAGGCTAAATTCCTTCAATACATTCGGCCACAGTTTACCCAAAATAGTGCCAATGAAAAATACACTTTGCCTAATTAGCCATAATTTAATTTTAGGCTGTTGATTTATTGCTCAATTAAAAAAGGCTACCTATTGGTAGCCTTGTATCTATTCGGTATAGCAAAGGGTTAAGCTTGCTGTTTTGCCGGCTCAACTTGCGCTTCGGCTTGCTCTTCAACTAATGAGTCCACAATCACGGCACACGCTGCATCACCTGTGATGTTAAGTGCAGTACGGATCATATCGAAGATACGGTCAAGTGCGAATAATAGTGGTAGGCCTTCAATTGGAATGCCTGCCGCCAAAAGAACCGCAACCACTAGGAACGAAGGACCAGGAACACCTGCTTGACCAACCGCACCAAGTGTCGAGGTAACAATGATGGCGATGTAGGCGCCCATTGATAGATCGATGTTGAACAGCTGAGCAAAGAAAATCGCCACTAAGCCGTAGTAAATCGCGTTACCCGACATGTTGATGGTTGCACCAAGCGGAAGGGCGAAAGAAGCAGTAGAGTTTCTTACCCCTAGCTCGTGCTCAACGGTGTCCATAGTGACAGGTAGCGTCGCCATTGAAGAAGCGGTAGAAAGAGCAACCGCTTGAGGCTTTTTCATCGCAAGAACGAACTTCTTCGCAGAAGTCTTTGTCAGCAGTTGCACCATTAATGGGTAAACCACAAAACCAAAGATGAGGATAGCAGCAACGTAAACCACAAACAGTTTAAATACCACCATCAACGCGCCGAAACCAAAGGTACCAACAGCTTCAGCCATCAGGCCGAATACACCAATTGGTGCGATCAGCATCACCTTGTTGATCATCCATACCATGCTATCGACAATGCAGTTAACGCCATTAACAATAGGATCGCGTTTTTCTTTCGCTTGCTTAGACAGCGCAATACCAAAGAATAGGCAGAATACTAAGATCTGAAGGATGTTTGCTTCATTAAGTGACTGGAAAACGTTGGTCGGGATCATACCAGTTACGGTAGCCCAAAAAGTAGGTAGTTCACCTTTAGAAGCGTACTCAGCCGAGAACATGCCTTCAACGCCAGAAACGTCGATGCCAAGACCTGGCTCAAAAATCTCGCCCATAAATAGAGCAAGAGCAACGGCTAGCGCGGAAGTTAAACCGAAGAAACCTAAGGTGGTAACGCCGACTTTGCCTGCATTTGAACTGTTGCCAAGACCTGCTGCACCAGAGATCAACGCAACCGCGACCAATGGAATAACCAGCATTTTGATTAGATTAATAAAAATAGCACCAAGCGGAGCAAACATGGTTGCAGATTCGCCCATCATTGCACCGGCAATGGTACCAACTATCATTGCAACGACGACTTGAAAGCCGATGTTGCTCATTAAACCCTTTTTATTTAACACTTCCGTAACCTCTGTGCTGTGTATGTTGTATTTCCTAGAGATAAATCCCACAATTCATTTTGTGGGTGGATAAATATCTCGCCATGCTTTTTTACACTTATATGACTTTTCGATCAACGCTTGAGGTCAAAAACGTGCATTTTTTTAATAAAAAGTGAAATGTGTTGGTTTGCTAGTGGGGTTAAACGTTTGCGTGTTGCGTTTTGTTTAAATGCAGCTATTTGCGTATTGAGAGGAAAGTTAACAATGGGAAGGGGAAACATAAGCGCGCTTTATGAGTGGAGAGGCGCGCTCTTGATTAACAACTTGACGTTGAGATGTTATAGAATGGTTGCAGATTTCATCGAGGATACAAAATCAGCGAGCTGAGTCAGCATTTGATCTGGCTGCTCTTGATTCGTTTCGATGATTTTAACCACCGCAGAGCCAGATATTGCCCCAGCGGCCCCCGCTGCAATGGCTTCTTTTACCTGCGCAGGCTCCGAAATCCCAAACCCAAGTAGCGCTGGCGGCGCATCATATTGGTTTAGACGGGCTAGCAAACTATCAACAGGCATATTCGCCTTAGTTTCTGCACCAGTTACGCCAGCGCGCGATAATAGGTAGGTGTAACCACCGCCTAGGCTTGCCACTTTCTCAAGGGTTTCATCACTTGCCGTTGGTGGGGCAATGAAAATGGGATGGACACCATGCTTTTCTGCAGCGGCAACAAATTCGGCACTTTCACCGGTTGGCACATCGGCAATCAGTACCGAGTCTACGCCCGCTTGTTGGCACTGCTGATAGAAGTTTTCAATGCCGGCGAAGTAAACCAAGTTAGCGTACATCAAAAGGCCAATTGGTAAGTCTGGGTATTGAGCGCGGATTTTGCCAATCAGTTCAAAACAGATGGTTGGCGTGGTTTTCGCGTCTAATGCACGGATATTCGCCCCTTGGATTGTGGGGCCATCAGCTGAAGGGTCGGAAAATGGGATCCCCAGTTCTAACGCATCGGCGCCCGCCTCGACCAAAGTCAGCATGATCTTAAGTGACTGCTCGGGATTAGGATCACCGATAGTCACGAAAGGAACGAAAGCGCCTTGTTTTTTCTCTGCTAGGCGAGAAAATAGAGTTTGATAACGATCCATTATAGCGCTCCTTTTTGTGCCAAGATGTCGTGTACAGTAAAGATGTCTTTATCGCCGCGGCCAGATAAGTTCACCACTAACAGCTGCTCTTTCTCTGGTTGCTCTTCTGCCATTTTTAAGGCATAAGCCAAGGCGTGAGAAGATTCAAGGGCAGGGATGATGCCTTCTTTGCGCGCTAAAATTTGGAACGCTTCTAGGGCTTCGTCATCGGTGATCGACACGTATTCTGCGCGGCCAGTTGCGCACAGGTGGGCGTGCTGCGGGCCAACCGATGGGAAGTCGAGCCCAGCAGAAACCGAGTAAGACTCTTCCACTTGGCCATTTTCGTCTTGCATTAATGGCGCTTTCATACCAAAGAAAATACCGGTTTTGCCGTGTTTAAGCGGAGCACCGTGTTGGTCGGTATCGATGCCAAGGCCAGCAGGCTCAACACCAATCAGGCCGACTTCTTTGTCGTCGATAAAATCAGCAAACATACCGATGGCGTTAGAGCCACCACCAACACAGGCAATCACCGCATCAGGAAGACGGCCTTCGCGCGCTAAGATTTGGTTTTTGGTTTCTTCACCAATCATACGTTGGAACTCACGCACAATGGTTGGGAATGGGTGAGGGCCCGCAGCCGTACCTAGTAGGTAGTGCGCCGTTTCATAGTTTGCAGACCAGTCGCGTAGCGCCTCGTTACAGGCATCTTTTAATGTTGCGCTGCCAGAGTGTACTGGGATAACTTCAGCGCCCATCAACTTCATACGAAAGACATTCGGGCTTTGGCGCTCGGCATCTTTTGCGCCCATATAAACGCGGCACTTTAGCCCTAACAGGGCACACGCCAATGCTGCAGCAACGCCATGTTGACCCGCACCAGTCTCGGCAATGATTTCATTTTTGCCCATGCGTTTAGCTAACAGCGCTTGGCCCAGTACTTGGTTGGTCTTGTGGGCACCGCCGTGAAGCAGATCTTCTCGTTTCAGGTACAGTTTGGTTTTTGTGCCTTTGGTGAGGTTGCGCGTTAACGTCAGCGCGGTAGGGCGGCCAGCGTATTCTTGCAATAGCCCCATAAACTCGGCGCGAAAAGCGTCGTCATCTTGCGCGTCAATGAAAGCTTGTTCTAGCTGCTCTAAAGCAGGAACAAGGATTTGCGGTACGTATTGACCACCGTATTCACCAAAGTAGGCGTCCAATTTAGGCATGAGATTTCCTTATAAATTTAGTAGTGACGAATCGCAGCAAACGCTTCGTGTAATTTGTTTTGGTCTTTTTGTCCTGGCGCACTTTCTACGCCAGAGTTTAAATCGAGTCCCAAGCAGCCAAGGTTGGCAGCTTGTTGGGCGTTGTCTGGCGAGATCCCGCCAGCGAGCATTATTTGGCGCTCATCCCCTAACAGCCGCCAATCGAAAGCGGAGCCGGTTCCACCGGATTGATTGCCGACTTTGGCATCCAATAGGTGGCGAGTGACAGGGGCATCCAATAGCGTTGGCATTTCATCATTGACCCCATACGCCTTCCATATCGCGCACTCTTTAGGTAGCAATGCGGCAAGTTGTTCTACGTAAGCTTGGTCTTCATCGCCGTGCAACTGCACTGCGTTAAGGCCTAACTGGTTGGCAATGGTCGAGACTGCCTTGAGCGAGTGATTTTGAAATACCCCCACATAGTGAAGTGGGGCACCACTCATGGTTAAACGCGCTGCTTCTATGTCAACATAACGCTTTGACGCTTCAACAAAAATCAGACCACCGAACACCGCACCCGCTTGATAGGCTTTCGCCGCGTCATTAGGGTGGGTTAAGCCACACACTTTGTTTTCGCCCAGCAACACGCGGCGAGCGGCGAGCTCTAGGTTCTCTTCGCCCATTAACGAACTGCCAATTAAGAAGCCGTTGGCGTGTTTCGCTAAATCGCGCACTTGCTGGTGGTTGTAGATCCCAGACTCTGAGATAACAATCGTCCCGATTGGTAATTTAGGGGCGAGTTCTTTGGTGCGGTTTAAGTCGATCGACAAATCACGTAAGTTGCGATTGTTGATGCCGACTACTTTGGCGTTTAGCGCGATAGCGCGTTCAAGTTCTTCTTCATTGCTCACTTCGGTTAACACGCCAAGCGCTAATGATTCCGCCACTTGTGCCAACTCGCGGTATTCATCATCGCTGAGTACAGAAAGCATCAACAAGATCGCATCGGCTTGATAGTGACGAGCAAGATAAACTTGATAGCTATCAATCATGAAGTCTTTGCACAAGATTGGCTGTTTTGCGATAGCACGAACTAGTGGCAGAAAATCAAAGTTGCCTTGGAAGTATTTCTCGTCGGTGAGTACTGAAATCGCGTTAGCGTGTTGGTTGTAAACGGAGGCGATGTACTCTAGGTCAAAATCATCGCGGATCAGCCCTTTTGAAGGTGAGGCTTTTTTACATTCCAGAATAAATGCTGTGTTATCGCCGCTCAATGCCTGATAAAAACTACGATCAGAGGCAACCAGTTGTGACTGGAAGCTGTCAAGTGGCTGTGCCGCTTTGCGCTCTTCAACCCAGACACGTTTATCGGCAACGATTTTTGCCAGTACCTGAGCCATATCGCGATTCTGTTTGGTGATATTTTCAGACATTCAATTAACCTCTTGCTGCCAGTTTTTCGACCAGTTCAAACGCAGCACCCGAATTCATCGCATCAATGGCGCGTTGGGTGTTGGCTTTAAGGTCTTCGTTACCAAATAACTTCATCAGTAGCGCCACGTTCACCGCAACAGCGCCAAGCTGAGCTTCGGTGCCATTGCCCGTCAAAATTCGGGTAATAATGGTGCGGTTTTCCGCTGGCTCTCCACCTTTAATGGCCTCAAGTGGGTGCTGGTTTACGCCGAAGTCTTCCGGAGTAAGGGTGTATTCGGTAATTTCGCCGTCTTTGATCTCAGCCACTAAGGTTTCGCCGTGGATCGCGACTTCATCCAACCCACTGCCGTGTACGACCGCGGCGCGTTTCATGCCCATTTCTAGCATGGTCTCGGCAATCGGACGCACTAACGCGGCATCATAAACCCCCATCAGTTCGATATTAGGGCGAGCTGGATTGATAAGCGGGCCCAAGATATTAAAGATAGTGCGGGTTTTCATCGCTTTGCGTACCGGCATCGCGTGGCGCACGCCTTGGTGGTATTGCGGGGCGAATAAGAATGCTACGCCTAAATCGTCGACCGCTTTGCGGGTATCTTCGGCGCTCATTGCCAGGTTGATACCAAATGAGTCCAATAGATCCGATGAACCAGATTTGCTCGATACCCCGCGATTGCCGTGTTTGGCGATCTTGATGCCACACGCCGCTGCCACAAACGCA
>Ga0070725_10000545_pt1 | contig 25169 bp, 25 predicted proteins | sample tdDd002_FD_69781 | JGI IMG/M metagenome (GOLD analysis project Ga0070725, IMG submission 69781) | Marine sediment microbial communities from the Atlantic coast under amendment with organic carbon and nitrate - tdDd00.2 | ecosystem: Environmental > Aquatic > Marine > Coastal > Sediment | place... | reverse complement strand
AAAAACAATGTACTCTTTGCCTTGTTTGTTGTGCCTGTTCAGACTTCACTGGCGCTGGTTTTGGCGATGTTGGTCAATGCAAAAATTAAGGGAATCCAATTCTTCAGGACGATCTTTTTTAGTCCTGTTGTTATAACAATGGTTGTTGTTACGATTGTATGGGCACTACTTTTCAATCCTACACCTGAAGGAGCTTTAAATATTCTTCTTTCAAAGATCAGCTTCGGCTTGATTGGACCGCTTGAGTGGCATCATAGTTCAGCAACTGCAATGTTTTCAATAGCTATTTTGTCGATTTGGCAAGGTGTTGGATTCCAGATGGTTATTTTCATGGCAGGTCTGCAATACATTCCAGGAGAGTTATATGAAGCAGCAGATATTGACGGTGCAGGTGCAGTGCAGAAATTCTTTTATGTAACGATTCCGCAGCTTAAAAACACGATGATCTTTGTTGTTCTAACCACAACAATATTTGCATTCAAGCTATTTACACAGGTCATGATTCTGACAGAAGGTGGACCGAAAGGTTCTACGACCACTTTAGTTTACATGCTTTACCGTGAAGGTTTTTCAAAGATGAAAGTCGGGTATGCTTCTGCAATAGCAGTTGTATTCTTTGTGATTGTACTTGCAATATCAATGGTTCAGCGCAAGTTGATTTCACAGGAATAGGGAGGTTATAAAATGGGGATTTCTACAAAAAAACGCATAAAAACAATAGCTCATTATCTGGTTCTTGGATTCTTTGCTTACGTATTTCTTTTTCCACTGGTATTTATGGTTGTTTCCTCACTAAAAGGAAATGAAATTCAAATTCTTAAGGATATGAGCTCAATAAAGGCATTTATTCCTTATGGTGAAATTGGTTTAACCAACTACTTTGATGTACTAAATCGCATGAACATTGGACGTTTCTTATTTAACTCGACATTTATAACGATCGTATCTGTATCGATAGGTGTTATTTTTAATAGTATGTTGGCTTTTGCATTAGCTAGAATGGACTTCAGATTCAAGAAAGTTATATTAATTGGTGTACTGGCTCTGATAATTGTACCGATTGAATCTATCTTAATTCCAATGTTATTGATGGTTAATAAAATGGGAATCATTGATACGTATGTTGTACAAATTTTACCATTCATCGCAGATGCTTTCTCAATTTTCTTATTCTATCAGTCATTCATTGACTTACCGAAAGAGTTGGATGAAGCGGCGATTGTGGATGGAGCAGGCTATTTTAAAATTTATTGGAAATTAGCAATGCCGCTGTCTAAACCGATTATCGCAACAGCCTTTATAATGAATGCACTAACGCGTTGGGGAGATTTACTATGGCCACTTATGGTTACTCGTGGTGAAACCTATAGACCCCTTACGGTTGCGATGCAACAGTTGTTTACATTGAGACCGATTATGTGGGGCGATATCTTTGCATTTGCAACAATAATCACGCTTCCAATACTAATTATGTTCCTAGTGTTCCAGAAGCAATTTATTGAATCCATCGCATCTACAGGAATCAAGGGATAACGTACTAGAAACTTAAAAATAACAAATGAAACAGAAGTGCCATAGCCTATTGAAAAATAGGCTATGGTTTTAAAGGAGAACTTAAATTGAATGCTATAACAATAAAGAGCGATATAAAAAAAGCAAATCGTGCAATTGAGGAAAACTTTGGGAATTGTGCAGATGATCCTTATCGTCCGGTGTATCACCCTATTGCACCTCATGGATGGATGAATGATCCTAATGGACTGATCTATATAGATGGCTGGTATCATGTTTTTTATCAGTGGAATCCATACGGATCTGAGTGGGGTAATATGCACTGGGGGCATATGCGAAGTCGTAATCTTCATGAGTGGGAGCATCTTCCTACTGCATTGGTACCGGAAAAAAATTATGAGCCGGATGGATGTTTTTCAGGAAGTGCTGTATGGCATCAAGAAAAATTACATCTGTTTTATACTGGGAATCAATTTAAGCCAGAAAAACATCCTCATTATGATGGACGAATAGCAGTACAGTATCAATGTGTTGCTACAAGTGAGAATAACGTTTATTTTACTAAAAACGAAGAAAATCCGATTATTGATCAAGCTCCTGAAAATGGAACACTGTGTGATTTTAGAGATCCGAAAGTTTGGAGAGAAAATGATCACTGGATGATGATACTAGGATCGCGTAATGATTCAAAAGGTGAGCTTGTAATATACAAGTCCTCCGATCTTATCAGTTGGGAATATGACTCTCGAATTGTTGGTGCCGATGAAACACTTGGTTATATGTGGGAGTGCCCTGACTGGGTTAAACTGTCCGGTAAGACGGTAACACTCTTCTCACTATTAGGAGCAGAAAAGTACGATCGCAAAAATGTGTCTGGGTACATTGTGGGTAATATGCATGAAGTACCAAGTGAAGCATTCGAGCTAATCGACTATGGACCACATTTCTATGCACCTCAAACCTTTTATGGATTGGAGGAAAAACCCTTGCTGATTGGATGGGTACCAATGCCTCAGTTAAATCCAGAAAGTCACACATGGTCAGGCTGCTTGACGTTACCAAGGTCCTTATCGCTGTCAGATTCCGGAAAAGTGCAGAGTCGACCAACAGGTGGATTTGAAAAATTCAGAGAATGTCAAAATGCGCACGCAAATGTAGAAATTAAGCCTCAAACACCAATTCGAATGAACGGCGATGTTGTTGAGTTGGCATTACGTTTTAAGAGTAAAAACGTAAGAGATTTATGTATTAAATTGAAAGCTTCAAACGATTTGTCTGAGTATACAGCGGTGAAAATTGACTGTTCAAAAAATCAGATTTTACTGGACTGGTCAAAATCAGGTGTTGACTCGTCTCAACCATTTGAGTGCACCTCTGCAGTATATAACTTTAGTGAAAGTGATGTTAAGGATTCATTTGACATTAGGCTATTTATTGATAAATCAGTGGTTGAAATTTATGCGATGGATGGACAATGTGTTATGTCAGCATCCATACCATCTGATCCTGGCCATAAAATGATTGAAATCTCAAGTGCTACTCAGAATTCTTGTATAGATGAAATTAAACTATATGAAATTCATCCATCGGTTCATACGCTTAATTTGGAGGAAACTATATGAAAAATGTTTTTTGCATTGGAGAAGCGTTGATTGATTTTATTTGTACGGATATTGATACGGATCTGTCCCATGGGAGTCATTTTCTAAAGAAAGCGGGTGGTGCACCTGCAAATGTTGCAGCTTCAGTGGCAAAATTGGGAGGCCAGGCAAGTTTTTTCGGAAAAGTGGGTTCAGATGCATTTGGCGGCTTTCTTGTAGACGAAATGAACCGTCATGGAATCGACTGCAGTCATGTTGTCAAAGATGAAAAACTGCCGACTACATTGGCTTTTGTGTCCCTGAAAGGTGATGGGGAAAGAGATTTTGAATTTTTTAGAGGGGCAGATGGCAACCTTAAGTATGAAGAAATTGCTGAGTCCGCGCTCCAAAGATTTGCACTTTATCATTTCGGATCGGCAACAGGCCTGCTAGATGGTGTTTTGCGCGAAACTTATATGCAACTCCTGAAGTTTGCTAAAAAGAGCGGGAAAGTCGTTTCTTTTGATCCAAATTATCGAAAACTCCTTTGGAATGAGGAGACACAAACCTTCATAGAACGTGTGAAAGCGTGTTTGAAGTATGTTGATTTCATAAAACTAAGTGATGAAGAAGCAAACTTGATTTTTGGAACTAAAGACTATCAAGCTGCTGCAGAAGAGATTCATGGCTACGGTGTAAAAAGTATAGCGATCACCTGTGGAAAAAAAGGAACTTTTCTTTCAGTAAATAACAACCATGAAACGGTGGCAAGTATAAACATTGAGTCAGTTGATTCTACAGGAGCTGGAGATGCTTTTGTTGGAGCTATGCTTTATCAGCTTGCATGCTCAGAAGATGCGCAAAGCGATCTAGATAACATAAAAATAATGAACAGCTACACGAGTTTGAGCAATCGTGTTGGAGCAATAACATGTACGAAGTATGGTGCGATGGAAGCTATGCCAACACTTAAAGAAGTGGAAGTTGATTTTAATTAATTCTTAAAAAAAGCTTGTTCCTAAGAACGTGTTCTTTTGCAAAGTAAAAACCCTCACATTTCTGTGAGGGTTTCTTTTGGTGTAGAAGGTGGGAATCAAATCCTCACGCTCTCTGGAATCTAAATCTATAACGTATATCATTGATAAGTACTAAATCATCCTACTCATCTAAATTCAACAATCGATTAATTTCCAATCCCAAAATCTCAATATACTTCTTAGTATGATCAGGATACGAATAAATATTTCTCTTGGCCGGGTCAGGGTACTCACGTGTAGTACGTGACGATCTAATAGAGTATTCATAATCGTCGTCTTGCCAGAACAAATGATAATTATTTTTTATAACATTGAGTTTCATTTCTGCTCTATTTTCACCTGAAAAATCCATGTTATCTCTTATCATCAGAAATCCTTCAGTCGTATGTAAAGGTACAATTTCATAGTCTGCAATATGTTCATTATTAAATGTTCGAGTTCCTGGTTTATAAGTTGGTTGAACCATATAAACAGCGTTAGCTATATCCTTGTAAGTATACTCGTACCATTCTATTCCACATCTTTTAGTTTCCAGAGCGAACGTGTAGTAATTCTCACTTTGATGTTCAGCAGCAATTCTACTGAGTTCTTTTGGAGTGGGCATGACAATTTCATATCCTATTAGAGCTGTAGAAAAAGTAAAATCAGCTATCGTTTCAGGCAAGTAAATAGACATATCTGTAGCACTCACCAACCCGATATAGTCATCAATGTATTTTTCAGCTCTTCTTGTAATAAATCTTGTTGGATCCTTTGTATATATTGTCATGTTCGGAACATTCTTTATATCAACTGGTATATCAGACTCTTTGAATTCAGAGAATACATCACTTCTTCCAACGTCTTTAATATCATCACTGACAATTCCAATTTCTAGATCTGTTTTTCCACTGATGTTTTTAAGGTTGATCAGTTCAATTGTTGCGGCATAAGCAATTGTTGAACATACAAGAAACATCGCCACAATTAAGAGGGGCTTCCTGAGTGATTTCCTTTTGATTGGTGTTGGAGACTGTAATTTTGATAGAACCGATGCGCTTAAATCTATGTCATAGCTTTCTTCATTTATATAGTCCGATATGATTGATTTCAGTTTGTCCTGCTTCATTTGAATTTCCCTCCTTTTCATATGCTTTTATGAACTTCTTTCTTGTGCGTTCGTATTTTTTTCTAAGTAACATCTCATTTGAACTCAGTATTTCTGACAACTTTTTATAGCTTAATTCCTCGTAAATTCGCAGGTATAGAAGATTTCTCTCTTCTAGTGATAGCTTTGATAGTGCATGTTTTGTGCGATTGCTTATATCTGTGTCATTTTCATTCGTATCTGGAATATCAGGTAATTGTCCTAGTAAAAATACCTTGTTTCTGTTATTTTTCTTGAGCACATTCATTGTGTGATTGTAAGCTATCTTGTAAATCCAATTGTTAAGTGATGTTCCAAGTTGATATTTACTGAGGTTTTCATAGATTCTTATAAAGATTTCTTGTACAGTGTCTTCTACGTCACATTTGTTATTTGATAAATACCTTACATATTTAAGTAGAAGCTTTTGGTAGTGTTTTACTATGAGTTCAAACTCTTCTATTTTACCAGAGCGAATGTTTTTTATTGCGATATCAAGCCGTTTATCAAGCTGTTTATCAAGTGATGGTTGGTTCATTAATGCACCTCCTTATTTTGGTGTTCATAGATTATAACAACCAAACCTAAGTTTTGTGACCATTTCAGGAAAAAAATCTCAATTAAATATAATATATCATGTGAATCAGTCATAATGATCCTCCTGCACATACTTATTCAAATATCTTATTTCACTGGCTTAAGTATAGAAAGTATCAATTAGAAATCATTGGTTTTTATACATATAATTATAAAGACTATGGTCGTATGTGAAAAAAACAGAAATAAGCCAATTGACTGCGAAAGTAGAGGGGCATTATGAAAAATATAATCATACCAAAAGATGAAATGACACCACTTGAGAGAATGACTGCATTCGCGAGTGGAGACGCGATAGACCGTGTGCCATGCTGCCCGTTTACAGGGGAGAGTTTTGCCAACTATTTTGGTTATGGCCTAGATGCATATAATCATTCTACAGATATTATTACGGACACGATTATTAGAACGTATGAGTTATTGAGACCAGACAACTGCAGTATTGGTCCTGGACTCCATGGCCTCCCTGAAGCGATGGGCTGTGAGCTGCAGTTTTTCAAAAATGATATTCCGAGAGTTCATAAAACTGCCATTCAAGATTATAAAGATATTGATAAGTTAAGACCTATAGATCCTTATAAAGATGGACGTTTGAATCTCTACCTAGAGTCCCTTAAAATTGTACAAAACAAACTGGGAAAAGAAGTATCAATCGGAAATACCATTGGGGGGCCTTTTACCACAGCAGCCCTTCTTTTTGGGACGGAACCTTTTCTAAAGGCTTTGATTAAAGAAAAAGAACATATCCATAAGTTGCTAGAGGTTAGCTTACAAAGCACTTTGAACTTTATTGATGCTGTCATTGATCTCGGTATTGCGCCTGGACTTGCAGATCCAATTGCATCGTCTCATTTAATCAGTCGTAAAATGTACCGTGAATTTGTCTTGCCATATACAAAAAAATGTCAAGATCGTATCAGAGAGCGAACTGGCAGTGGGAGTGTTTTACATATATGCGGTAAAACGAAACCGATTTGGTCTGACATGATTGAGACAGGCATTAGTGGTTTAAGTCTCGACAATCAAGATGATATTGGCTTACTTCGGAAACAACATGAGAATGATGTTGTCGTTATTGGCAATGTTGACCCCGTATCAATTATTAAATATGGTGCTAAAGAAGATATTTATAGAGGTGTAGAAGAGTGTTGCGAAAAAGCACTGGGGAGCCAACGAGGATTTGTTTTAGCATCAGGTTGTGACATTCCAATTGGGACAGACCCAGAAAATGTTAAACACTTTATTAATGCTGCGCGCATATATGGAAATATGAGATCAAATCAAATATAAATTAAAGGGAGATCCGTTATGAGTAAGAATGAATTATTCGATGAAATCAGAGAAAATTTAATTGAAATGGAAGAAGACGCGGTTATAGAGCTTTGTAAGAAGTCTTTGGAAATGAAGATTCCTGCTATAGAAACCATCAATGAAGCTTTGATTAAAGGTATGGATGAAGTTTCAAAACTTTATGAAGAGGAAGAGTATTTTTTACCGGAAATTCTAATGTGCTCAGATGCAATGAATGGGGGACTCGATGTTGTTAAACCCCATTTGAATAAAAGCGATATGGAAGATCCAATAAAAGTGGTGATTGGTGTAGTTGAAGGTGATACCCACGATATTGGTAAGAACTTGGTTAAAATATTAATGGAGGCCTCTGGTATGGAAGTTCATGACTTAGGCAGAGACGTTCCACTAGATGCATTTGTAAATAAGGCGGTTGAAGTAAGTTCAGATTTAATCGTCATGTCTACTCTAATGAGTACAACGATGGATGGCATGGGAAAAGTCATTTCTAAACTAGAAGCGAAAGGTATTCGCGATCAATTTAAAGTGTTTATTGGTGGGGGTCCTATTTCTCAATTTTATGCTGACCGCATTGGCGCAGATGTATATACAAATGATGCCAGTGATGCTGTTCGGGAGGCAAAAAAAATGATGGGGAGGGCTTCATAATGCAGTTTAGAAAAGACATATTAACGTCGAATGAGCGAGCGGAAGCTGTTAGAACGTTTGGACCATACGACTATGAAAAATAAGTATACAGAAAAAGAAAGATTACTCCGTGTGTTATCTGGTAAACTGGTCGATCGACCACCTGTGATTTGTCCAGGCGGTATGATGAACGGTGCTGTCACGGAAGTTATTGAATCACTCACTGAAAATCATAATGTAGATTTAAAAGCAATGATAACAGCTGCGAAGCTGGTATATGATCAAACTGGATTTGAGAATTATGGGGTTCCATTCTGTATGACTGCAGAGTCTGAACCGCTCGGAATCGAAGTTCACTTCGGAGATAAGTATATTGAACCTCGTGTTACAAAGTATTCGAAGCTACCAATGGAAGCAGTTGTAAAACTTGAAGCTATTTGCCCGCAGAAAGAACCAAGAATGAAAACAGTGATTGACGCGATTGAGCAACTTGCAAATGAAGATGTGCCAGTCATTGGGAATATTACGGGGCATATGAGTACAGCGTCATCGATTGTTGATCCGAATATCGTATTCAAATACCTTCTGAAAAAACCTGATTTGAGTATGGAATTTATGAGTTATGTGAATGCTTATCTCATTGATTATGCCATTGAAATGATAAAAGCAGGAGCAGATGTCATTGCTATTTCTGATCCGACAGCTACGGGAGAGATTCTTGGAAAGAGAATATTCGAAAAATACGCGGTTCCTTTTTATCAAGACTTCGTAAATGCGATTAAACCATATGGTATTCCTGTCATTTTTCATATGTGCGGGAACGCAAAAAATGTACTGGAGAGCATAGATAAAGCTGGATTTAACGCACTTAGTTTTGACTCTATTGTTAATATGAAGCAAGCAAAAGAGGTTATTACCACACAGTTGATGGGGAATGTAAATACACAATCACTTAATTTTGGGACACTAGAAAAAATTGAAGCGTTAACAAAGGTTTGTCTTGATTCTGGGGTGGACATTGTTTCGCCAGCTTGTGGGCTTGGTATGAGCACGTCGATTCGTCAGATCAAATCCATGACCCAATATGTTAAAGAAGGGTATAGCCATGTGTGAAGTTATGTGTGAAGTCAGGATAATAAATGATAATCGGGTGGTTTGTGTAAAGAAAGGAACATATCTTTCTGATATTATTCGGGAATACAATTATAAATTTGAGACACCGTGCAACTGTGTTGGGACCTGTGGGAAATGTGTCGTCATTGCCACTGGAGCATTATCAGAACCATCATACTCAGAAAAAGAGTTCATTGAGAAATATGGGCCTGATCATAGATTGGCATGTTTGACGCAAGTTGAAGGTTCAGCTGAGATTAAAATACTCTTTGAAGATCATGATCTTCAAGTAAGAGAAACAACGGGTATAACACTTCCGGCATATACAAGCAGTTATTTTATAGAAGAAGATCTGCTCTATTTCAACAGCAAGGCTATTGCACCCATTGAAAAGGGTCAAGTATTCGGGGTCTCCATCGATATTGGGACAACGGGCATATCAGCCTATTTGGTTGATCTTTTGAGCGGTACAGTTCTCAATCAGAGGTCGATGTTAAATCCTCAAACAATCCATGGTCATGATGTGTTGTCAAGAATATGCTTTGCAATTGATCAAGAAATGGGTACGGAAATTCTTCAAAATTCTATTCTTGACGCGGTTCGAAAGATTGTTTCAGAATTTATTGATGAAGCGGCATATGACTCATTGTATAAGGTAACCATTGCAGGGAATACGACCATGCTGCACTTAATCTGCGGGGTGAATCCTGAACCCATTGCAAAATCACCTTATAAGCCAGTTTTTACAGATCGGCTTGAGCTTGCACCTGAAAAGTTGGAGATACCTATGAACAAGAAAGGACAAATTCAGTTATTGCCTTCAGCTTCAGGGTACATTGGTGCAGATATACTGTCGGGTGTTATTGCGACAGGACTTAAAAATACTCAGAAGAAATCTATCTTTGTGGATATAGGGACCAATGGTGAAATTGTATTGAACAATAAAGGCTGTCTTGTTGCCACTTCAACAGCGGCAGGCCCCGCTCTTGAAGGGATGAATATTTCTTGTGGCATGAGGGCTGTAAGTGGTGCCATAGATACTTTTAAGGTTACAATGGATCATCAGTTCGAATTAACAACAATTGAAAATGCCTCTGCATTAGGTATATGTGGTAGTGGGTTGATAGATATAATGGCCAATTTGGTTGAGCATGAAATTGTGTTAAAAACAGGCAAGTTCAATACTAAAATGAATCCAAATTTTTTACAGAAATTCAGAGATAAAAAACTATATTTAACAGATGACATTTACATATCACAAAAGGATATTCGTCAAATTCAACTCGCAAAAGGCGCAATCTCAACAGGGATCAAAATGCTTCTTGATGAATGTGCCATTGAAGAAAATGAAATTGATGAAATATTAATAGCAGGATCATTTGGATACCATCTTAATTTAGAGAGTATACGGAGTATCGGGCTTATTCCAAAGAACCTCAATACATCAGTATACTTTGTTGGTAACTCATCTCTTGAAGGTGCGAAAGGGGCAATGCTAAGTGCATTGCAGCTTACGCAATTAGACTTGCTTCAAAATGAAATACAAGTCCTTGAACTGTCTACAAGTGACCGATTTCAAGAGTTCTTTATTAAAGAGCTCGGATTCTCTAATGGAGGTTGAAATGACAAGTCAGTTCAAATGCTCAGCGGATGATTACGAGCAAATTCATTCGCAATTTATAAATAAATATAATTTGGAATTTCCAGCGGTTCACAAGGAAAGTCTTGAAATGATTCGATTGGCACTTGCGTTTAAAGAACAAAGAAATGAGAATTTTGTTCGTATTCCATTTTGTGTAACCACGGAAGCAGAAGCGCTGGGAGCGGACATAAAGCTGGGAAATCATCTAAATGGACCACGGGTCAATGAGTACGCACTAAAAACACTTGAGGCTGTGAAATCTCTGAAGCCTATTGATTTGAATGAAAAAAGAGTGGCATGTGTGCTTGAATCCATTTCAAAATTATCCGAGTTTGAAAATGTCATTTTAACCGTAGCAGGGCCATTTACAATTATTTCGTCATTGATTGACTCCACGCAGTTTTATCGTTGGATAAGAAAAGAACCTGAAGTGATTGAATCGCTGTTTGAAGTTATTGAAGACAGTGTGGTGGATTATATTGAAAAGGGCATTCATGCGGGTGCTCAAGTGATTTCCTATGGAGATCCAGTAGGTGCAATTGATATTGTAGGCCCAAAAATCTACGAGAGTTTAAGCGGGAAGAGTACGTACAGAATTCTTAAGAGAATTGAAGCGTTGGAAAAGACTGCTCTTGTTCATTTATGTGGTAAAACTTCTAATGCACTTGAATCTGTTGAGTTGAGTCAGACAAAGGCGTGTGATGGCTTTAAAATGACATACGGGGATGCCATACTAAAAATATCCAAAGAGAAAAGAATGAAGTTTATAGGCAATAAGTGTATTAAAACGGCCCCGAAAATGATAGAATCTGGTCGTATTTATGAAGTCATTTTAAAGTAAAAGCAGTTGGCAAATCTGGTTAGAATCCAGAGAGCCAACTGCTTTTTTAATAATTATACAATTGCCGTCAAATCTGACATTTCATATCGGTTTCGACCATTTTTCTTTGCTAAGTAGAGTGCGTTATCTGCATCCTTAATAATCGATTCAAAAGACGAAGTTTCAGCAAATTCAGCGACACCAATACTGATTGAAATGCCTGTTTGTTCCTCATTTACAGCGAGTGAATTCTCATAAATGGACTTAACCAGTTTGTCAGCTGTAGTTACAGCATTGTGTATGGTGGTATTTGGCAAAACGATAAGAAACTCTTCACCGCCCCAACGCCCAACTGTGTCACATGTACGGGTGTTGCTTCTTAATAGGTCAGTCACATGAATCAGTGCCTTGTCACCAACATCATGACCATAAGTATCATTAAAATGTTTGAAATGGTCAATGTCAGCTAAAAGGATGCAGAAGGTGTTACTGTATCTGGAATTTCGATTGATTTCATTTTGGATGACATCTTCAACTTTTCTTCTGTTGTAGACCTTTGTAAGAGGATCAGTGATTGCTAGAAGTTCAACTTGCGTATATAGTTTTTTGTTGATCATCATTTGCAGTGAGAATGTCAGAAGAACCGTACAAAGAATATTAAGAACAACTAAGAAATTATCCATTATATTTGAATCAAAATAGTTTATGAAGTTATTCTCTGTAATGGCGTAGTAAAATCTATAAATTGTAATAATTGAAAACAGGATAAAAACGAAACCTGTGCCTAAGGCATATTTCCTGTTGTCAGGATCAGAAGCGTGGAAAATCAAGTAGACAACATGAAGGAAAACGGGTAAAAGCATACCGTTAAAAATCAGGATTCGTACGCGAAAGAATGGTTGTGCATAGATACTGTAGATATAAAGGCATGGGAAAATGCACAAATAGATGTAGTAAAGGGGTCTGTTAATGTTAATTTCAAGGAATAGGGCAATGCCGAATAGGAACAAAACAGCGCCGGAAAACATAAAAATGTTCGCAAGGGCGATTGAAAAGAATGATGGTATGACTCCATAAAAAATAGCAAGTGACATACCGATTGACTGAAATACAAAATCCAAAAGTATGAATGACAAGCCCTTAAATCTATTCTTGTTTTGGAACCACGTCATAGCCAGTATAAATGTACATATGTAATTAACGAGAATGAAAATAGAAACAGTTGTTTTCATATCCAGTGAAAGCATAATAACCCTCATTTCAAGGAGCTCGTGTTTACAATTAAAGACTCTTACTTCAATTGTAAACTATTGTAGAAATCTGTCAATTCAAGCATCTGAAAGACTAGTGAGACATAGATTCTAAGTATGGTGCAACGTTGAAATTATCGGAGGATTTAGTCATGAAAGGATAAATTTCTGTGTTACAGGCACATTTTAGTGAGTCCAATAAACGCATGAGTTTCATCTGAGTAGTTCGAGTCACCTGTGACACTAAAGAGTGAATTGAAGCCCATTTTATGCCAGAATCGAAGCCCTTTCCAGTTTTTTAAACTGACACCAACACCGATTTTTTCTATATTTTGATTTTCAAACATTGTGTTAAGGTTTTCAATCACTTCTTGGCCATAGTTATGACGTTGATGTTCAGAATCAATTAAAAACATACCAATCCATAATGTATCATCATTTGGATAACCCATATATGTTTCCATGAAACCAATGAGCTCCATAGTGTCTTTCTTTATGATTGACCAACTCCTATAATTATCAGAAGTTGCATTTGGAATTGGGGGTAAATCTCCTTCGGTAATAGATTTTATAAAGTAATCTTCTGTAAAGGCGTCACCTTCGGTGATGTGTTTATCTTCCCAGGAGTGACCAACCCTCATTAAATCTGTGAGCTCGCTCAGCTGAGCGTTTCTAATAATTAGTCTATGTGTATTCAATACATTTTGCATCATGTTGAACCTCCTTAAAAGTCAGACCCTATTTTAACCAATAATCTGAACAGTCTTTTGATCTATCCATGAAACCATACTCAATGAGATAGCGTCTTAAGGTCACGTAGTCGTGATAGATGCTTTTAAGAATTTTGTTTAGATCTTTTTCACTGTAGTGTCTGTTTTGCTCTAGTGTGGAGGCAATTTTTCTTAGAATGACGATTTTTTTCTTTTCTTTAGTTGAAAAGGTCTTTAGTATCAATGGGTCGAGTGATGAAAACATCCTTTCAATGATATTCAGCTCCTCATCAGTGGTGATTTTATAGCGATCATCAACCATCGTTGCATGTGGGTGAATCGGTACAATAGTTGTATCATCGTCAGTCGTTTCAAATGTCAACTCATACAGGGCAAGAAAAATTTTAGCCTGTTTGGCCTTTTCCTTCATTGTAAAACGCATATGACGGACTGTTGAAGGCGAGAGTTTAAGTTGGCTCGCAATTTCTTTATTAGATATGCCAGATGCCATAAGACTGAGTACTTCTTTTTGATTATCTGTGACAGTTGTGAGTTTTTTATCTAGAGATAGGAGGGTATTTAAGCGATCGCCATGTTGAGACTGAATATGGTGTTTCATCATTTTTTCGGCAGTAAAATAGCGGTTATCTATAGGGAAAACTTCTCCTTGTTCATACTCAGTTCCACATTCTATACAGATGTAACAGTCTGTTTCGGGTTGAAAAAGGTACCCATTCTTAATGGTATCAATATTTAAATCGTTGTAGTTGGTTATCATATTATTCACCTCGTCAGAATGATTGTATTTGGAAATAGAAATGTATATTTATGTTAATCATACAGGTGTTTAAAAATAAAGTCAACGAAAAGTACAAAGGTTTGTTAAAAACACAAACTCAAAGAAGAAGTGTTTGTATGATTCGAAAATTTACAGAGTCATCTAACTTGACACTACACAATACATAACATATTATGTATTTATAAAGTGCATAATATGTTATGTATTTATTTTATCTGAAGGAAGTGACTATAAAATGGAAAACAAAACTCAGTTGCAAAATGATATATTTGCCTATGTTTTTAAATTATCGAATACATTACAAGTATATTTGGATCGATCACTCATTGATGACGGATTAACATCAAAACAAATGTTTTTGATGATGGTTATCGACAGCTTTGGTGAAGCCAATCCAACATTTAAAGAAGCAGCTCAGAGAAGTGGAAGTTCTTATCAGAATATTAAACAGATAGCGTTAAAACTTGAAAAGAAGGACTATGTAGCAATTAATAGTGACCCAGAAGACAAACGAGCAAAGCGGTTGTGTCTGACTGACAAAGCAAAGGCATATTGGAAAAATAGAGATCAGTCAGATGTAGATGGAATGGATAAGCTGTTTAAGAGATTTGAGCAGAATGAACTTGAGAAATTCTTTGATTATATGAATCGGTTTTTAAATGGTATAGAAGAATTGAGTGCTGAAATGGAGGGTGAAAAGTAATGAAATTCCTACGTATAATAGTCGTTTTATTCATGCTAATTGTAGTTTATAGATATTATAGTGGTACACATAGAGCATATAAGACAAACGTATCTGCAGCGTTAAAAGATGTTGCAGTCGGAAACGAACAGATTATCGCGGAGGAAGAATTGATGGATTTGCCTGTCGTGGTCCAAAACTATTTAAGATATATTGGTGTTGTAGGCAAAAACAAGATCAGTCAATTTATCCTTGATATTGATGGAGAAATGCGACTCGATAAAGACAAGGGTTGGGCGCCAGCAAAAGCTGATCAAACCACATTTATTCAACAAGGCATAAGATTGTTTTATATGACAATGAAGTATAAAGGCATTCCAATTAATGGTTTACACCATTTTGAGAACGGTGAAGCCAGTATGGTCATAAAAATTCTGGATCTTTTCAAAGTGGTGGATGCGCGTGGAGATGTTATGAATGAAGCTGAGACGGTGACATTTTTTAATGACCTATGTGTATTTGCCCCTTCAACTTTGATTGATGCCAATATCACCTGGGAAGAAATAGATGATTTATCAGTGAAGGCTTATTTCACCCATGAGGGTATTACCATTTCTGCTGAATTAATCTTTAATAGGCAAGGACAACTCGTCAATTTTATTTCGCATGATCGATACGATGTGAAATCCAATGATGATTATAAGCAATTAAAATGGTCGACGCCAATAAGTGATTATAAGAGTTTTAACGGCTATAATTTAGCATCAGCTGGCGAGGCGATCTGGCATTATGATGATGGTGACTTTAGTTACTTTAAGTTGGATGTTAAGAATGTACAGTATATAGATCAGTAAAATCCCACAGAAAATATTCGTACAGGTCATTAGCAATATGCTAGTGGCCTTTTTACTTATTTTTCACAGTGACTTCACATACGTATATTAATCTTAATAATACTAGGGTATAAAAAAAGTGAAGTGATTTAACGAAAAGTTATATACGACATTATTCGACATTGTTCACAAAATATCGTACAATGATAGTATTATATGATTCGTTAATGGGAACAATGACAACAATGACAACCAAAAGGTGATTGATATGTATCCTGAAATGAGGATTTTCGTTGCTTCTCTTCGAGGCATTGATAAAATAAATGTGTGCGATAATTGTAAAACTTCATTGGGGTGTGAGGAGTTTTTTCCAGGCGCATTATATCAACGTTCGAAGTGTTCCTTATGTGGATACGAAGGCAATATCGTAAATGTCGCTATCGCCAGAAAAGTTATGGAATTGAAAATTAATCCGATTGATTATGCCACACATGGACAGTTGCTGGTTTACTCAAGTTTTAATTAATGAGACGTATCAATAAACGTATGACGACAATCGATAAAAGTAAAATTGGCCTATCCATTTGGATGGGCCTGTTCTATTTGGTATAAAAGGTACGATAGGGTAAATTCCTTTTTATTAAATAAGTATGGTAAGATATAACTTAGATTTTAATAAAATACAATGAGGTTTAGAATATGGACAGGAGAGGGTGTCAATGAAATTTATTAGAAAGATCTTATTTAGTCATATTATCGTTGTTGTGTTGGCCATCTTACTGCAATTTGTATTTTTGCTCAATATGCTGTTGTTTTTCAAGGCGTATTCACCGGCATTTTATGGATTTAGTGTACTCTTGAGCGCACTGGTTGTACTTTGGATTGTGTACAGCGACAGGAATCCAGCATATAAAATTGCTTGGATTATTCCAATCATGCTTATGCCCATTTTCGGTGGAATATTCTATTTGGCCTTCGGCGGAAATACGTTAAGCCGTAAGGAAAAGAATAGAATGAAGAAGATTGGAGTGACAAGCAAGGAAAACTTGAAGCCTAATGAGAAAATCATTGAAGATATTCGAAAAAGAAGTCCAATTGCTGCCAATCAGGCAACATATATTCAGAACTATGCTTTTTTCCCACCGTATGAGAATACTTTTTCGGAGTACTACCCAATAGGTGAGAAAAAGTTTGAAAGCTTAATTCAGGAGTTAGAAAAAGCTGAGAAGTTCATTTTTATGGAGTACTTCATAATTGAAGAGGGCAAAATGTGGAACACGATCCTCGATGTGCTGGTGAGGAAAGCGGCTCAAGGCGTGGACGTCCGCGTGATTTACGATGACTTGGGTTGTATGCTGACTCTACCGTATCGCTATTCTGACAAACTGGAAAGTATGGGCATCAAGTGTTGTGTCTTCAACCCGTTGGTTCCTGTTTTATCCGTTAAATTTAATACGAGAGATCACAGGAAAATTACAGTGATTGATGGGCATACGGCGTTTACAGGTGGCATAAATATCGCTGATGAGTATATCAATGAGATCGTCAAACATGGCCACTGGAAAGACATGGGCATCATGATCAAGGGTGAAGCGGTATGGAATTTCACAGTTATGTTCCTGACTCTTTGGGATTCGCTTAAAAAGACTGATAGCAATCATGAAAGTTATAAAGTATCAGTAGACATGCCAGATGAGGTTCGGTCAAAAGGCTACGTGCAACCATTTTCAGATAATCCACTCGATAATGAACCAGTTGGTCAGATTGTGTATCTAAACATGATCAATAAAGCACAGAAATACGTGTATATTACGACGCCTTACCTCATTATCGACTCGGAAATGATCACAGCCCTTAGTACAGCTGCAAAATCTGGCGTCGATGTTAGAATCATCACACCTCATCATGCAGATAAGAAATATGTACATGAAACAACGCGGTCTTTTTATCCAAAGCTACTTCAAAGTGGTGTTCGAATCTTTGAATACGAGCCTGGATTTATGCATGGTAAAACCTTTGTGTCGGACGATGAATGTGCGGTAGTCGGCACGATCAATATGGATTACAGAAGCCTCTTCTTACATTTTGAATGTGGTTTATGGATGTACGGAACAGATTCAGTGATAGATGTGAGAAAAGATTTTAACAGCACGCTTAATGATTGCCTAGAAGTGAGTCTTGATCATTTTAATAATGTCAGTCTGGGTAGACGATTGTTCAGTTTGATATTAAGACTTTTTGCGCCGTTGATGTAAGCATTTATATTGTGCACATAGTAAATATAAAACCCCGAGAAGTAGACAAAATCTACCTCTCGGGGTTTTATATTGCATTGAATCAATTCGATACAAGATACTTTTCAAACGTGTTCTAATGATTTGAAAGATGAATCTATATATAGTATAAAATATTACCAGAGAAAATGTTTACATACACCATAGATGGTATATAATGCTAATAGGGTCGTGGTATGAAAATTTTAGATATGAACTGACGATAAGTAGTGGGAGGCTTTTCATGAAATTGAATAATATGCTCTCAGCGAGCGAATATGCATTAAGTGGTTCAAATTCCATCAAAGTTAATTTACAACATATTATAACTGCAGACAATGAAAATAATGGGGTTTCATCTGAGTTTGGTCAAAGCGATGTTTTGGATATAATGAACTCAAGATTACACGAAGATTTACAAAATGAGGAAAAGGAATATACAATTAATTTTGATGAAGTTGATTTGCGAGCAGACTTAAGTGATGATCAGGATATAGGTAAAGAAGTATATTTGGAGCAGGCTATTGTTGGAACTGCAAAAATGTATGCTGAAAAAACGCAGTGGATTAATGAAAATGCTTCAACAGAAGAAGAACGCATTATGATGACAAAAGCGCTTGATTCCTCATATATAGATCATGTTGCGAAAGCGATCAGACAAGTGTCTTCAGACTTAGATGATTATTTTTCAAGTGGAGATGGTCTATTACAGGGATTTTCAAAAGAAGAGTTACCTGACCTGTTTGATAAAGAGATGTTCTCCAGTCATTTAGCAGACATGGCAATTGAGGCAAAAAACTTCGCACTCGAAACTGGGGAAACAGTATCAAAAGGACAAATTCAGGCACATCTTATTAATGAAGGAACAACAAGCTCAAGAGTTGAGAATATGAGTTACTGGGATATGTTAGCAGTTGTCGAATTTATCGATAGACCACAATCTGACGAATATGAAGTAAATGACGAAACTCAAAATGTAGGTCAAGTACTTGCTCAAAAAGAAATGTCAATGAATAAACAGATCAATGCGCTTGGTGTTTCAGACATCGTAAAAAACAGCATGATGGAAGTCGGAAGAAGAGAATCTGAAGGTATTATGAGATCACGCGCCTTTGGTGATGACATGAAGTATTATGCAAGTCTAAAAAAAGAACTAGATGAAGAGTATCAACGATTAATGGAACGGCTTGAACGCTATGCACAAATGATTGAGGAATTGAAAGAGTTGAATCTGATCGATCCAAGTACAGACAGACTTATGGATATTCTTAAAAGTGAAGGTGAAACGAAAAATCAGTTACGGTCATTAAAAGATGCAATGAATGATGTCAACGACGAGTCAGATTCGTTAGAGAATAATCCATCGTCAATTACAGAGGGAGACAGTTATAAACGAATGAAAGCGGAATACGAAGATGAAAAAGCTAAAGTAGTGGAATAGGATCTAGGCATGATGTAAACAAGTGATTGTTTTGAGCAAAATAAAATGACTTATCCGTTTGGAGGGGAGATGAAATGAATATTACGGGAGCGATATACTCTGAAAGGCCCGTTTACTCTACCGAGAAGAACCTGAAAAGTAGTATGAATCCATATGCCATTGTAAAAGTAAATGGTGATATGACATCGGATGACATTAAACAAGAACTTGAGAAATGCGAACATGAAGGGAAAATCCCAGTTGTAGAAGGCATACGAGATTACCGCGTGTTGCAGGAGTTTAAGGCGCTAAATATTCAGTTAAACCTTAGAATGCAAGTGATTGCATATGATACTGATAATATAAACAGGCCTGAATTTAGCAACATGGACAATTATATTCAGCAAAATACGTCAGAAGACATGGGCTCTTTACATAATAATGCATTTCAGTTCAAGTCAGGTGAGCGCTACAACTTTGGGACTTTCGACAATGTTCCGATTGAATTTGAGTTTCATAATGGGAGATTATTGTCTTCAATAAGTATGCCACCAGAACTAGATAACCTTTCTAATGTTGATCATCCGCTTCGAAAAAACATTGCCAGCCTTAGAGCAAGGCTCTCTGAGAAAAGCGTAAAAGAGATTTTCGAACTAGAAAGGTCTATGAACAACTTAATCAGTGTCGCGAATCACAATGCTCCAGATTATATTTTAAACAGTGCTGAAATACTACCAGCGCTTGAGAAGTGCGGTATCGATACGTCTAAAAACTTTGTTGTTAATGGAACGGAGTTTAAAGTGGAAGAGAATGAACGTTTAAAATACGCGACTCCGAAACAGTATGTGAAGCTGCCTGATGGCAGGATTTTTATTATGGATAAGGCGTAAATAGTTTATATATGATGAAGAATCCAATTGAATGAATAAAAAAGTTGTAAGTCCACACAGTTGTGTGGACTTTTTTTTGTTTATTATAAACGGCCTAATGATGCTTAAAGCAGACGGTTGCATGTTCCTTCATAAAGTCTTAATTTTCTCTGAATGGAGTACTAATTAATGTTATATAGAATTGCAATATAAACGGAGGTAGAGAGCATGAATGAAGCGATATCAAAATATCATAAAACATTAGAAACACAATTTGAGACTCTTAAAAAAGATAAAAGTGCACCAGAAAATATCACCTATTTTATTGATGTACTGAAAAATCATCATTGTGCAGAGGCTACAAACCTAGAAAATGCAGTTTTCGTCTTTGGGGTGAGTGTACCTGAAGAAATTATTCGAGCCCTTGACTTAACCCCAATTTGGATGTTGGGAGGAAGCTTCCATACTGGCGCTCTTGTCGAAGATACATTTCCACGAGATGTTGATCCAGTGGTGAGGTCATCTTATGGTTTATATAATCTGTTCATCGAAAATTATAGTGGTGAAAATAAGGCGATTATTCCTTACCATAATGACAGTTTTAGAAAGCTATCATGGCTTATGAAATCAGAAGGCACTCAAGTTTTTGAACTGGATATACCTTCGGTCAAGGATATGGATAAGTCTAGAAAAATATTTAATAGCAATATTTTGAAGATGATTGGTAGTTTAGAGAAAAGTAACGGATGTAAATTAAAAGCTTATAAACTCTATAATGCATGCAAAGAAGTTGGCCAAGCCAAACAAGCTGTTCGTGATCTGATTCAGCTATGTACAAAACGATCCAACGTTCTATCTACTGAGATCCTACATAGCATCGTGTCAACGTATTATGCCACGCGAGATTTGAAGAGGTACAAGCGTGAAGTAGAGCGTGTGATACTTGAAGTGGAGCAAAGAGAATTGGAACATGATCCGTCCGCTCAAGAAGTCTGGCTACTTGGATCGCCAATATTTTTTCCAAACAACAAACTCATATCAATGATGGGGGCGTTAGGTGCACAAGCTGTTATTGCCCAAAACGAAAACAGTATGTTTCTCAAACCTTGTATTCTTCAAGATGAGAGTGATTGCAGAGATATGGTTAGAAGCATTTCAGAACATTATTATCAGATAAATAATATGCCGGTAAATGTGGAAGAAAGCTGTTCGCTTATCGAATCGGAAATTCGCGGTGTCGTCTTCCATATTTTAAAGGGTGAAGTTGTTTATGACTATGATCTGTTTAAATATGAAAAGTACTTTAAAGAGAGAGACATTCCGGTTCTAAGAATTGAGACGGATTATAGTCCTGAAGACAAGGAACAATTAAAAATACGAATAGAAGCATTCGTAGAGATGTTAAGTCAAAATCAGAGAGGTGAAATATATGTTGGATAAGAGGAGAAGAATCATTATTACTCTTATTGTGGTGGCTTTGATTGGTATTGGAAGTATGGATCGCTTCATGGATGGAGATAACGATGGTCATGGAGAAGGCGGGAAATTTGGAAATGAAAATGATACAGAGCGAGAATCTGAAAGATTCGGTGGAGATGATAAAAACAACGATTTTGGCGGTGGCGGTGGTATGGAAGGTGCCAAAGAAAACTTTGTGGGTTCAGCAGTGCAATTGGGACTTATTGTTGTAGGCGGGATCATTATAGGTGCGCTTATTCAACCTAAGGGAATTGAGATCGTAAAGCATACAGTTATGGGTGCTAATAATAAGAATATTAACAATAAGTCGGAGGTTTAGTATGCGTGATATGAACCAAAAAATTAGATGGCTGATTTTAGGAATTAGCTTTGTACTACTGGTATATGGTGGGCGGTTTTTAAGTGTTGATTTTGGAAATGTTAAACTTCCTGTATTCGCATGTCCGTACAACACGAATGCTGTTATTGAGGGGTCATGTCTGTACCTGACAGAGTGGACAGATTATTTATTAGAAGGTGCTTCGGTGAAATCGCTGTTCAATATCCTTATGATTTTCGGGAGCACTCTGGTGGCAATATTACTCTTTGGACGATTGTGGTGTGGCTATGTATGCCCATTCGGATTTATTCAAGATATATTGTATAAAATTAGAGAGTGGTCAGGATTAAAGAAGAGAAATCTAGATCAGAAAATGCGTGAAAGGCTGAATTTTATAAAATGGGGCCTGTTGATTATTTTTCTAATAGGCATTGGATTTTGTGAGATTTGTCCTGTAAGGTATGTTATTCCACCTCTAAATGGAATAGCGACCCGTTTTGAATTTGGTCTGATTGTAGCAATTATAGTTCTCGCATTCAGCTTCAACAGTGAACGTTTCTTCTGTAGAATTTGTCCACTCGGCGCAACACTTGGACTTTTCCAGAAGTGGGTTCCATTCAAAATCACAAAAGACTGTGTTGCCTGTACGGAGTGCGGTATATGTTACGAAGCTTGTCCTATGGACATTAGAGAAATTTATACGGAACGTGAAAAGACGGATGTAACGTGTGGCGAATGTATACTCTGTAATAAATGTATCGATTACTGCCCTGAAAAAGAGGCACTCAGTCTCACTTTCTTTGGAAAGAAAATATACACATCTGGTCGTGATAGATTTTATAAGAATCATGTGAAATAAGAAAGTAAGGAAGTAAGGAAGGAAGTCGCTCAATGGATTTACGCAAAGCAAAGAGAAAAGCACGTTACGATCGCAATTTCGTTCGCGTATCTAATAAAATGCTGGAACTTATGAAAGAAACATTCGAATCACCAAAGAGCTTTGATTACTTTTATGATCAAATGGAATCCTTGTTTGTTAATCAAAAAATGTGGGTTTCTGAAGATCAGAGTATTATAGGAACGTTTTGTGCAATGGTCCCAGAAGAACTGATCACAGCAGCTGGAGGTGTTCCGGTTCGTTTATGTGGTGGTAATTACATTGCTCAAGTTGCTGGGGATGAATATGCTCCACGTGATAGTTGTCCTGTTGTAAAGGCGGTGATTGGGAGTTTTGATATGAACCTTCTTCCAATGTATTCATCGTGTAAATTAGCAATTGTTCCAACATCGTGTGATGGAAAGAAGAAGATGGCGGAGGTTATTTCAAACTATGTTCCAACATTACCGCTTCATATTCCAGCACTAAAAGACGAAGAATCATTTGAAGATGTTATACCTCTATTCATGGGCCTCGTTCCAATTATTGAAGAAACGACTGGGAATCAAATCACACCAAGAAGATTGAAAGAAGCTATACAAATTAATCAGGAAATCAATAAGGAAGTTCATCGTTTGATGGCATATAAAAAAATGAAGCCAGCGTTAATACACGGCAGTCTCGTATTACTGGCTATGAATACCTATCAATATAGCGATAGATCAGATTATTTAAAAGCTCTGAGAAATCTTAATGACGAATTGGAATTAAGAAAAAATGAAGGCATGTCCTTATCAGAAAAAGCACCAAGAATTATGATGACGGGTTCTCCTGTTGTTTTTCCAAACATGAAACTGCCTGTAGCACTCGAGGAATTAGGGGCTGTTGTTGTAGCAGACGAGACCTGTGCAGGCGACCGCATGTTGACGGACCCTGTTTTTATAAGTGATGGAACACTAGAGGGCATGGTTAGATCTTTAGCAGTGAAGTATGTACTTCCGTGTTCTTGTCCGACATTTGCATACAATGAAGAGCGGATATATAGACTAAAGCAAATGGTGAAGGATTATGAAGTGGATGGAATCATATACCATGTGTTGAGAGGTTGTTTACCCTACGATTTTGAAGTTCGAAATGTAGAAAAACTATCAAAGGAATTGGGTGTTCCTGTATTGCGTGTAGAAACAGATTATAATACGGAAGACATGGAACAACTGAAGATCAGACTGGAAGCTTTTACAGAAATGTTGAAAATGAAATAGGAGGGAACCCAAATGTATTATATAGGATTAGACGCAGGATCAACGTATCTTAAGGCAGCGCTCATTAAAGATGCGGAAGTTATAGCAACAAGTGTTGAAGGTTCGGGAATTTCGAATAACGAAAACGCAACGATGTTGGTTCATCGGCTGACAGAAAAAGCTGGAATAAAATTTGAGGAGATTAAAGGTATTATGGCAACCGGTTATAGCAGACGTAGTCTTGATATTGCTAAAGAGAATGTATCTGAAATAACAGCACATGCCTTTGGATCACAATTAACAAGACCAGATGGAATAACGCCAGGGCTGATCATTGATATTGGGGGTCAAGACAGTAAAGTTATTTGTTTGGGAGCAGAAGGTATTGTTAAGAACTTTGTCATGAACGACAAGTGTGCAGCGGGAACAGGGAAGTTCATTGAAGTCATTGCACAAATACTTGATACCACACTTGATCAAGTCGGACCTTTGTCAAAAGAGAGTTTATCCCCTTGTGACATTAATAGTACATGCGTTGTTTTTGCACAGACAGAGGTTATTTCTCTTATTGCTCAAAAAAAGGATAGAAAAGATATACTTGCAGGTATGCATCAGTCAATGGCAAAACGTGTGAGTAAAATGGCTCGAAAATTTGAGTATGAAGGCGATATCATTATGACTGGCGGCGGCGCAAGAAATGTAGGTTTGGTAGAAGCCTTTGAAGATGAGCTGATGGATGATGTATTTGTTGCAAAACATCCTCAGTTTAACGGTGCGATAGGTGCCGCAGTTTATGCACGATATATGTTGTTGAAGGGATAATAAAATGTATTTATTAGCATTAACAATGGGACTTAGCTGTGGCGTAGGTTGTGGAAGTGTGGTAACGCCTTTTTTAACATCGTATGTTATTGGAAAAGGGAAAAATGTTTCGGGGAGTCTTCAAAGTTTTCTTATTTTTTCAATGGGGAAAATACTCATTATGGCACTTCTTGGGGCGGTTTCGTCTATGGTTGGCCAGGCGTTGATCACGGAAAGTGAAGCACTTTTTC
>Ga0070725_10000542_pt1 | contig 25225 bp, 19 predicted proteins | sample tdDd002_FD_69781 | JGI IMG/M metagenome (GOLD analysis project Ga0070725, IMG submission 69781) | Marine sediment microbial communities from the Atlantic coast under amendment with organic carbon and nitrate - tdDd00.2 | ecosystem: Environmental > Aquatic > Marine > Coastal > Sediment | place... | reverse complement strand
CTCTTTGCTTTTATCTGTCATTCGCTAACCTCTTAGCCTTTTTCATTCTGGTTTGAGTGTATAACAATTTTGCTTAAAATGCGCCTGCATCTTTTCGCACTCGCATTTTTGGCCTTATTGCGCTTATTAGCCGCAATAAAGCCCTAAGCAACTCGGTTGTTATTCAGCGTGACGATTCAATACTGAATCGACCAAACCGTATTCAACAGCTTGATCAGCAGACATAAAGTTGTCGCGATCTGTGTCATTTTCGATGATTTCAAGCGGCTGACCTGTGTGCTCTGCAAGCAACTTGTTCAGCTTTTGCTTAATCGTCAAGATCTCTTGCGCGTGGATCTGAATATCAGAAGCTTGACCCTGGAAACCGCCTAGTGGTTGGTGGATCATCACGCGAGAGTTCGGTAATACATGACGCTTACCAGGTGCACCACCTGCCAGTAAGAATGCGCCCATTGAGCATGCTTGGCCCATACATACTGTGCTCACGTTTGGCTTGATGTACTGCATGGTGTCGTAGATAGACATACCAGCCGTTACGCTGCCACCCGGTGAGTTGATGTAAAGGAAGATGTCTTTGTCTGGGTTTTCTGACTCAAGAAACAGTAACTGCGCCACAACAAGGTTTGCCATGTTGTCTTCTACTTGACCAGTCAAGAAGATGATACGCTCTTTAAGTAGACGAGAATAAATATCGTAAGAACGCTCGCCACGGGAAGTTTGTTCTACCACCATGGGTACTAGCGCGTCGATAATTGGAGACATTGCGTTTCTTTCTTGGTAGCTCATATTCTTATATCCCTAAATAAAATGGCCCGGATGATTAACTCATACGGACCATTGTTAGCAGAAGAGTTAAAACAAAGTCAACTTTCTATACACTGAAACCTGACTTATGCAGGTTGTTGTGCATTCATAAGCTCGTTGAAGCTTACTTCTTTGTCTGAAACTTGTGCTTTTGCGATGATAGCGTCGATCGCTTGCTCTTCAAGAGCAACGTTACGCATGTTGTTCATCATTTGCTCGTTTTGCTCGTAGTAAGCAATAACTTCTGTTGGATCTTCGTATGCAGTTGCCATCTCTTCGATGATTGCTTTTACTTTTTCGTCGTCAGCTTTTAGCTCTTCAGACTTGATCACTTCACCAAGAAGTAGGCCAACGACTACGCGACGTTTAGCTTGCTCTTCGAACAGTTCACGTGGAAGTTGCTCAGCAGCTTCAGGGTTACCACCGAAACGTTGTGCAGCTTGCTGACGTAGAGTACCGATTTCTTGGTCGATAAGTGCAGCAGGAACGTCGATGTCGTTCTCAGTTACTAGACCGTCAAGCGCTTGCTCTTTGATGCGGTTTTTAACAGCTTGCTTAAGCTCACGTTCCATGTTCTTACGTACTTCAGCTTTAAGACCTTCTAGGCCGCCTTCGGCACCGAACTTAGCAACGAATTCTTCGTTTAGCTCAGGAAGCTCACGCGCTTCAACTTTGTTTACTTTGATTGCAAACTTAGCTGCTTTACCTTTTAGGTTTTCAGCGTGGTAATCTTCTGGGAAGTTTACGTCGATTTCAAATTCCATGCCCGCAGTCTTACCAGCGATGCCGTCTTCGAAACCAGGGATCATGCGACCTTGACCCATTTCTAGTGGGAAGTTTTCAGCTTTACCGCCTTCGAACTCTTCACCGTCGATAGAACCAACGAAGTCGATAGTTGCACGAGAACCTTCTTCAGCAGCTGCGTCTACTTCTTTCCAAGTAGCTTGTTGCTTGCGAAGCGTTTCGATCATCTCGTTTACGTCTTCTTCTTTAACTTCTACAGCTGGTTTCTCAACTGTGATGTTTTCTAGGCCTTTAAGCTCAACTTCTGGGTAAACTTCAAAAGAAGCAGTAAATACTAGGTCTTTACCTTCTTCTGTTTCAACTGGTGCGAAAGTTGGTGCGCCAGCTGGGTTGATTTTTTCTTTAACGATCGCTTCAATGAAGTGACGTTGCATTACTTCGCCCATCACGTCTTGACGTACTGCTTTACCGTACATTTTCGCAACCATCTTCATTGGCACTTTGCCTTTACGGAAGCCATCGAAACGACGGTTTTTAGCGATGTTACGTAGTTCAGCTGTTACTGCATCTTCGATGTTAGCAGCAGGAACGGTAATAGTAAGACGGCGCTCTAGGCCTTCTAGAGTTTCAACAGTAGCTTGCATTTTATATAAACCTCAAAACTGGCTCAGTATCATCACTGAGCTTATGAGCCGATCACGGCTTCATTCTGTGTACCCTGGTGGAATACACTTCAAATAAATTGAGCACCACCAGCCAACGTGTGGCCAATGAACTATTCAGCGATATCTTTTACTTGCTCAAGTAAATGAGCCCATAAAGGTATCTCCAATTAGTCTCAGAACAAAAAATTAGACGCGACATTCTAGCGATATGCTCTTCAACTGTCGAGTCGAGTCCTAAATTCTCAACGAAATGATGTGAGTTCCCTGAGAAATGGGGACGATACATGGCTTTTCAAGGGAAATAATCCCTTTTTTTTAGAAAAAAACAAAAAAGAGATCCCAGTCTTGTTTTAACGCCTTTAATTGGTAACTTTTTGCACGACATTTACTCTGGTAAAAGGTGACAAAAGGATAATTGCCATGGCTATACCAAAGCGCATCTCATTGATATTCGTCATACTCTACACTAGTTGCTCGCTGATACTCGCCAGTTGGGCGTGGCAATCGAGTTATCAGAGGATGATGAGCAGCGCGCAGCAGCAAGCCGAACAACTTACCAGCCACTTATCCAGTCAGCTAGAAAAATACGCCTATATCCCCCAACTCATGTCGAAAGACCGCGCACTCATCGATGCGCTGTTGCGCCCTACCAATAGCGCCCAACTCGATGTCACCAATCGCTACCTAGCGCAGGTCAACCACATTATTGGGGCGTCGGATACTTACCTGCTCGATATCAACGGCACCACCATTGCGGCGAGTAACTGGCAAAGTGGCAAAACCTTTATTGGCCGCAATTTCGCGTTTCGCCCCTATTTTCAGCGCGCAATCCAAGGGCGGCGCGGCGAGTACTTCGCCCTTGGGAGCACGTCTGGCAAGCGCGGATATTATTATGCGTACCCGATCATTTATGGCGCCAAAACCCACGGGATCATTGTGGTAAAAAAAGACCTGTCTAATATCGAGCAAAGTTGGAGCAACAAAGAGAGCTACTTTGTGGTCACCGACGAAAATGACGTCGTCTTCATGTCGAACAGAGCATCCTGGCTCTACTCCAGTTTAGTCCCGCTCAGTGATAAAACTCGCCAGTCGATAACCGCGAGCCGAAGATACCTAGAGCGCTACATTGATTCGTTAATGCTAGACGGCGATTTCACCGCCGCTCAAGGTGAACTGCACCATACGACGACTCCAAACCTGAGCCGCAGCTATCTCTCTGCCCAGCAACCACTCAACAGTATTGATTTAACCGTGCGTGTATTAACGCCCAAAATCCGCTTAGCTTGGAATGTGGCCGCCACACTCACTTTTAATACGCTCATCTTTGTTCTGCTGTATTTGAGCTATGTGGTTTATGTCCAGCACCGAACCAAACAGCGGCATATAGAGCAGATCCAAGCGGAAGCCAAGCAAAAACTTGAATATCAGGTGATGGAGCGCACCGCCGAGCTGCACCATGAAGTGAAGGTGCGCAGCAGCGCCGAAAAGGCCCTGAGACAAACTCAGGCTGAACTCATTCAAGCGGCCAAATTAGCGGTACTTGGGCAGATGTCGGCTAGCATCAGCCATGAGCTAAATAACCCTCTTGCGGCGATTCGCAGTTATGCCGACAACGGCAAAGCCTTTTTAGCCAAAGGCAACCCCGAAAAGGCCAGTCAAAACCTGCAACGAATTTCCGCGTTAACCGAGCGAATGGCGCAAATTAGCCAACAGTTAAAAGCGTTTGCTAAGAAATCCAGTGTTGATGAACTGGTTTACGCCCAACTATTTCCTCTGATTATTGCAGCCAAAGAGCTGTTAAAGTCGCAGTTGAAAGCACAGGACGTCCATTTATCGCTCAATATTGATGACGAGAAACTGCAAACCAAGCTCAACCCTATCCAACTCGAGCAGGTATTGGTCAATTTGTTATCCAATGCGATTCAGGCTGTGGAACACCAAGTAGAAAAACAGATCACAGTCTCACTTTGGCAGCAAGGAAAAGAAATCGTTATCCAAATAGAGGACAGTGGGCTTGGTATCGAACAACAGCATCTCGAGCAGTTATTTGACCCGTTTTTTACCACCAAGCAAAACGGGCTTGGGCTTGGGTTATCGATATCGCAACAAATTGTGCAAAGCATGGGTGGTCAGCTCTCGGTTGATAACGGTTCGCTTGGGGGGGCTTGCTTCCAAATTCACTTGCCGCTAAGGGTTAAGGGTTAAGGGTTAAGGGTTAAGGGTTAAGGGTTAAGGGTTAAGGGTTAAGGGTTAAGGGTTAAGGGTTAAGGGTTAAGCAAGATTTAGATAATTGCGGTTAAACACAAGGAAATGTGCCTATATGTGTCACGTATTTTTTATTGACGATGAAGAAGATCTACGCATTGCGATGGAGCAAAGTTTTGAACTGGCGGATATCGAAGCCCATGGGTTTGCCGACGCCGAATCTGCCTTGCTCGCGTTTGACCAAGACAACCCACCTTACGTGGTGATCACCGATATCTGTTTGCCCGGTTTATCAGGGCAAGACTTACTGCGCTCCATCAAGCACAAAGACGCCGACATTCCTGTGGTGATGATCACCGGCCATGGCGATATTTCCATGGCGGTTCAAGCCATGCACGATGGCGCCTACGATTTTATAGAAAAACCCTTCGCCACCGACCGACTTATCGATACCGTCAAGCGTGCCATCGAGCGGCGCAAGCTCAGCCTTGAGAACCAACAACTTAAGCGCGCTCTAAAAGCCAAACATGCATTAGGACCCCGTATTATCGGCGAAACCGACAGCATTCAAGCCCTGCGAGAAACGATAAGCCACGTCGCCGATACCAACGCCGACATTCTGTTATTCGGCGAAACCGGCACCGGTAAAGAGTTGGTCGCACGCTCGCTGCACGAACAGAGCGGCCGACGGGAGCAAAACTTCGTCGCGGTGAACTGCGGCGCGGTACCGGAAAATTTGATTGAAAGCGAGTTATATGGCCATGAAAAAGGCGCCTTCACCGGGGCCGATAGTAAACGAGTAGGGAAATTTGAATACGCTCAGGGCGGAACCCTATTTTTAGATGAAATTGAATCCATGCCAATGCAGGCACAAATTCGGCTACTTAGGGTGTTGCAAGAACGCAACATCGAGCGGATAGGCTCTAACCAAATCATTCCGCTCGACATCCGCGTGATTGCCGCCACCAAAGCGGATTTAAAGCAAGCCGCCGCCGAAGGAACATTCCGTCAAGATCTCTATTATCGGCTCAACGTCGTCACTCTCGACTTACCGCCATTACGCCAACGTAAAGAAGACATCCCAGCGCTGTTTCACCACTTCTTATTGGTTGCCGCCGCTCGCTACGGCAAAGCGGCCACTTCGCTGCCTGCCAATGATCTACAAATGCTGCTGTCTCATAACTGGCCGGGGAACGTCCGTGAACTGCGCAACGCGGCAGAGCGGTTTGTTTTGTTGGGTAAATTGATCCAATTAGGAGAAACCACCGCAATCGCTTCGCAGCAAAGCTTAGCCGAACAAGTGGCCGAGTTTGAGAAAACCATCTTAGAGCAATCCCTTATCGATACGGGCGGCAGCATTAAGGAGACCATGCTTAACCTGCAACTGGCTCGTAAAACCCTATACGACAAAATGCAAAAATATGGTTTAAGTAAAGAGGAGTATAAGGGGTGAAGCCCTTGCTTCCCCCCCTTAAAAAGACATCAGCTTTGATAAGAAGCAAACACCTTGTAGACCTCGTCAATCCGACGCTCAAAACTGGATTTTAGCGCCCTCTCATTAACGGTATGGTCGCCATCACCGAAAGGGCCCCAACCATCAAGTGTCGGGACACCAGTCGCTGAGGTCACGTTCGCATCACTCACCCCACCCCTGAGCTCTGTTTTAAGCCGATAACCAAGCAGCGCATTGATCTGCTCGACAAAGTCTTTTTGTGCGTGACTCGGAACCATCACATCTCGCTGTAAACCACCGCTGACTTTCACTGTTACGCCATCCACCCATCTTTCATTGGCGAGGTAATGGATCTGATCTAAAATACGGTCGCGTTCGAATGGCTGAGTAAAGCGCGCTTCGACCATTAAGGTGGCATGAGGCGAAATCGTGTTGGCGCCAATACCCCCTTCAACTTTTCCGACGTTCACCGTCGTGCCGACATTCAGCGAAGTCAGGTCGGTTAACGCCAGTAACAGCTTGGCGGCAGCGAGATTCGCATTTATCCCCTCTTCATAATGATTACCAGCATGAGCGGCGCGGCCATACAGTTCGATTTTTATCGTCGCCACCCCTTTACGCCCCACAACGATTTCATGATCCGAGCCCGCCGCCTCAAACACCATGCAAGCATCATAATTGCTGGCTAATTTTTGGGTCAGCGCTTTGCTGTCGTCGCTCCCCGTTTCTTCATCACTCACCAACAACACATCAATATTATTGACGGCGCCGTATTCGCGATAAACTCGCTGCAAGCCTCTCAAGGCGACAAAATTGCCCCCCTTCATGTCGCACACGCCTGGGCCGTAAATCCACCTATCGTCTTCGCTAAAACCCTCGAAACTTCTCGGCGGAAAAACCGTGTCTAAGTGACCTAATAGCAATAACCGAGGCGAGTTCGCGGTAAGTGGGCTTTCTAGCAATAAATGGTTACCAATCTAGGTTCTTTTAAACTCTTTAACTTTAAATTCCATGGCTTGATACCAGTGTTTGAGCAACTGGCCATTACCATCAACACCCGCTTTATTTTGAGTCCAAGAATTCAGCTCAACCATTTTTTTTAAGTCAGTAAAATCAATCATTTTCACCATACCCCTTCACAATTTATTACATACAAGCAAAACAAAGTAACAAACCTTAACGTCTTGCAAATATGCAATACAATTCACACAAATGATATGAAATTAGTGTGATAATTGCCTTATTGTGATCTATGCTGCTTTATTCCGTCTTTATAAAACAAATAACTACCTGGAGAAGAAAATATGGCGATAAATCTCGTTGGCTTATGGATGTACCAGAATTGTGGCGGTGATGTAATTGAGGAGAAAATGGTCTCTCAACTAAGAGAACGAGAGATAGAAACCGTCACTAAGCTCGACCTTGCGAATGGATTTTCGTTCAATGGGCATATCTTTTGTAATGGCACCATGATGAATGAGCTTGATTTGTTTTTCTCCTATAACGCCGGGCAGCAATCGCAATATCAAACCTACCTTTATCAAGCGTTAAACGAAACCGTTCCTACCATCAACAACTACCACTCTTTTGCTTTAACCGAAGACAAGTTTCGCACCGCTCATCATCTGAAATTAAACGGCATCGCGACCACTGATCACATTGTGTGCAATAAAAACAACATTCAAGAAATGAAAGAGCACCTCGCATTTTGGGGCGGCCAAGCGATCTGCAAACCCATCGACGGCTGGGGAGGACGTGGGATCATCAAGTTAGAAAGTGAGCGAGACATCGATCTTCTTACCCCTTATATCAACGCGCAAGCTTCCCCTCAGTTCTATATTGAGCGGGTGGTTGAAAATGATTACTCAGACTATCGAATCGATATCGTCGATGGAAAATACATCGCTTGTTACGGACGAAAAGCCGCCAAAGGCGAGTGGAAAACCAACATTACTAGCGGTGGCAGCGTAATGCTACGAGAACCAAATGATGCCGTCGTTGAACTCGCGCTCAAAGCCGCCAAGGTCACCGGCCTTGAAGTTGCTGGTGTCGATATCATTTACGACATAGAGCATGAAAAATACGTGGTGCTTGAAGTCAACGGCATTCCCGCCTTCGCCACGCCCGAGCAAGAAAAGTATGGCCTGGATTTCAATAATAAAAAGATAGCAACCTTAGTCGACCTTATCGAGCGAACGGTGACCAAACCGCAGCTTTCAACCACCAGCATTAATGTTCAGGAGGCAAGCTATGTCGTCACGCAATAACTCCCTACCGACACTGGGCTTGCTTTATCTCGATCACGTATTACGTTTTTTCGATACCTCCAACTTTAAAGGCTGGCCAAATAAAATTGAAAAAGTTGTTTACCACTGGGGTCACGATAAACAACGCTTCATCGATGAAGTCAAAGCAAAAAAGATCGACGTATTGATTGGCAATATACCCGCGACGGCCTACGAAACCTTTCGAGACATCGCCCGTGCCCTGCCGAACGTGCGCTTTTTGCCTTCGTTAGATACGCAGTTTTGTAATAAGTCGAAAGAAAATGTCACCCATTTCTGCCGCAAGTACGACCTTGCCGCCCCCAACACGCGTATTTTTTACGAGCCACGAGACGCCATAGCGTTCTTTAAAAACACCACTTACCCAAAAATCGTAAAACGCTCTTATGGGCCTTCAAATTATGGCGGCTATTTTGTTCACAAAGTAGATAGCGCAGAAGAAGCGATGGCCTTACACCAACAGAAAAAATACTACCCCACTTATGTGCAAGATTTTGTCCCGATGAAAGCGGACATTCGTATCATGCTCATTGGCCATCAACCCGTTTGCGCGTTCTGGCGACGACCCGCTGAAGGCGAGTGGCTCACCAATACCAGTCAGGGTGGGAGCATGGACTACCAAGACGTACCTGACGAAGCGCTGCAGTTAGCCGTCGATTCATCAAAAGCTGCCAATGCAGAGTATTGGGCTTGCGATATTGCCGTGAGCCATGACGAGCAGTTCAATATTTTAGAGTGCGCAACGGCCTTCGCCGCTTTCCCCTACATTCGTGATTGGATTGGTCAGTATCTGATGTGGCACCTCGCCCCGCACCACTTTAACAAACCGCGCTTTATCCACCGAAACTGGGAAGAGCTCGGCAAAATGGACGCGTCGATCCTGCGCGTAATGCGTCATATCGCTTTTGGTCGCCCAAGTTACTCAACTGATACGGGAGAGCGCCATCCTGATAGCGACGCTTACCCACTGCATAACTTAACTCACAACAACCGCGAAGAGTGGCCGAGTGAGCGCTGGAACTTCCAAGATAACTATGTGTCAAGCCATCGTGAGTTTCGCCCTACTCCTCATCATCTTGAGCTTATCGACAGCGGTATCGAAGACCACATAACGCTAAGCCCCACCGCCAGCCATCACACTGATGGGGTGAGTGCTAATATTAAGCAATCGGAGTACATCAATAACGAGCCTATCTCAACAGCTTCGACGATGACCGAGACTCAATTGTTGGCCTTTTTTGTTGGAGTTAAGGGGATAGGCCAAGGGCTGGCGTATGAGATCGTCACAACCCTTGGGGTCGACGTAACCGTGAATGCCTTAAATCACCAGCCCGATATCTTGACCCAAGTGCGTAATTTAAAACAAAAGAAACTCGATAAAATATTGGCGCGCTGGTCAGAATTAGAAACGGCAAACTGAGGGAGTGAGATCGTGAAACGGCAGTATACATCCTATAAAGAGTTGATTGATTTTCTTACCCGCGCAATGGCGGAACACCCTAATCTAATAAGAATAGAAACCATTGGTCATACCCATGAAGAGAGGCCAATCACTCTGGTGACACTGTCGCAAGATGTAGCGTATGCGGATCTTAAGCCTGCGCTACTCTACACAGGTACCATACACGCCAGAGAATGGATTGGAATGGAACTGGCGATCAACTTCATCAAGTATATTCTCGAAGGTTACCCGTCTAATCCTGACATCACCCAAGCTCTGACTCGTAATACCTTATATATGGTTCCCTGCCTCAACCCGGATGGGTTCGAGTATTCGCGCAAACACTTCTCTTTTTGGCGCAAGAACCGGCGCGACAATGGCGATGGTTCGTTTGGGGTCGATCTTAATCGAAATTTTGATGCCAAGTTTCGCGCGACGACCGACACCCGCTCGAACATCTATGGCGGGCCACACGCCTTCTCGGAGCCTGAAACCCAGGCAATACGAGACTTCGTTGAGCGCCACCCTAACATTACCACGGCGCTGGATTACCATTCGCAAGGTAATGTGTTCTTCCCTGCGCATAAATTTAACCATGAGGCCGAAATCGAAGGAACAGACTTAAACATCTTGTGCGCGAACATGGCCAACGAGATATATAAAGTCACGGGCAGGCAATACGGTATTCATCGCGGTAAGCCGCCAGCAAACCTTATCCACGGTAGCGGGCGAGAGTACTATTACTCGCACGGGATCTTGGCGAGTGTTGTTGAAGTCGGCAGCCGTAACATTCCGGATTACCTTGTTAATATGTCGCAAAGTGTTGATGAAAACATTCCCGCGCTACTTTATGCGTTAGACAATGCCATTCATTATTCGTCGATAGCACCAGCAAGACCAAGCGCATTTACCATTGATGACGTGTCGGCGTCACAAGTCACGCTCAGCTGGCAAAGCGAAGTCGACAATGAGCAATGCTACTATGAGCTGTATCGGAGTGTATTACCCAAAGCGCACTGCTGTGCGGAAAATCGGGTCGTCACGACCTCTGAGCTCGGTTTTACCGATAAACAACTCAAACCGGGCCAGCGTTACTACTATAATTTGAGAAAAGTCGACAAGCTGAACAATATCAAGTCGCCCTTCGCTCCAGAGCTCAAGCTTAAAACCTTATTAAACAACGACGAGTTCTCCTATACCCTATTCCCCAATCGTAACAAAATTGGCTATGTTGGCGAGCTCACCACAGAGAAAAACAGCGACCACTTTGGCTATAACTCATTGTTTATTGGCGTCAATATGAGCAAAGGGATCTGTTATGGGGTAATAGATTTTGACTTAGTTAACCTAACCGATGATGCCATTATCAAACACGCCAGTTTCTCGCTCTACCCGATGAACCGAGTTGGGGTAAAAATTGAAAACTATGGCGAGTGGTCTGTCGCAATCATCGACCCCGAACAGATATCCGATATCAGCAATTACCAACAAATAAGCCAAGCTACCCCACTGCAAACACTCGGAGATGCCATCGGATCAGATCAGTTGACTCAGGGCATCTGGCGAAGCTGGCAATTTAGCGAAATAGAAAATCAACTGCTTCAGCGTCAACTCGCCAACGGTCGGCTACTATTACGCCTACAAGGCCCAACTCAGCTCCCACTGGCCAATGACTCACAAATGATGCAATTTGACATCGGCTATGGGCCATTTGGTGGCGATATCCACTACCGTCCAAGCATCGAGATCATCTATTCCAAGCAGCCTCGTCATCTGGAGTTGCCAGCGGTCGACATGCATACGATTAGCAAAGAAAAGCTCACTCCGGGCCAATTGCAAAGTGGCTTTGACCACCAAGGGGAGATAATTTTCGGCCAGCTCGCCTTCTCGTTAGCGGAAATCGAAGCCAATAAAGACATTGTTATTACTCAGGCACGTTTGGTCATCCAAAGCCAATCCGTCACCGCAACAGAGCAGCCTATGCGCTTTACCATCGAAATAGCCGAGCTCGATGAGCATCAACTCAACCATAAGAACGTTCGCAAACGGAATAAAATTGAATACCTCGGCTATGAGGTCAGCAGCGAAAGTTTGAAAAAGAAACCTCAGCAGTCCTTTATGTTCGATAGCTCGGCGAGGCAACACTTAGAGTTGTCCTATCAACAGCAAAAGGCGGTTTTTTGTATTATTAAAGCCACTTCAGCTTCCAAGCAACAAAACGCATCCGTCGATTGGCACAATCTCCATCATGAGTGTCAGCCACGACTTATCCTCGACTACATAGAAAGGCGCCAGCTGCCTTTAGCTGCACCTGAACAACTTCAAGCCACGATTGAAGATGGCAGCGTAAAGCTCACTTGGCTAAACCCGACCAACCAAGATTTTGTTGGCAGTTATGTGGTGCGGAACTCTTTTCATCCTCCGAGATCCCCCCTAGACGGGGTTAAGCTGTATGCGGGTAAAGACGAGTACACTTACGATAGGTTTGGCGACGCCAACACCACCAAGTACTACTCCGTTTTTAGCTACGACAATGTGCCTAACTATTCCAAACCGACATCATTGATGTACAGCAGCCACTGCATCGTGCCCATTACATTCGAAGAGTATGAAGCGCAAGACGATGCAGAACGAGACTACCGGAGCGGAAATTAATCCAAATTAAGAGGATGAACATCAAAGCTAGCCCCCTTGGTGTTCGTGCTCTATGTTGAGTATGTATCTATCACTCTTATTGTTTGAATTGTTATTATAAAAACCAATGGCCTTATCAAATAACACATTCACCCGGTCAATTCCAAAAATAAAACCAATAGAAACAAGCACAAAACCAACATTATGTCCAAATTTATTTTAGCGAAAACGTCTATAAAATAAGCATGCACCACGGACATTGTTCTGGATCAATAGTTGTGCCACGGACTTTCCCCTATACTCGCCGCGTCTCTTGGAATCCACTAGGGTCTATTTAATTAGCGATATTACAGCAGGCACAATTTCAGTAGCTTAATGCCGTAAGGATACACCGAACTGACCACGGAACCGTCACTCGAATAGCAAAGACAACATACAATAACGTCGCTATTCGCCCTCATTCTGCTTCTATCTATTTTTTGTTCCCAAATCAAAATTTAACTGCGATGTCTTAATGCACGCAGCGTCTGCTTATTATTCCTTTGCCATTGGGCAAAGCACGGAAGATTTAAAACTAGATTCCCCGAAGGCGTAAATACATACCTATTAGAGGAAATGTCTATAATGGACGCTGCAAAAAACAATACGATTGATATCTCGTTAGAAGATAATTCGACCAAATCTACCTGGAGCAAAAGCGACACGGTTTGGGCACTTGGTTTATACGGTACCGCGGTTGGTGCTGGTACTTTGTTCCTGCCGATCAACGCAGGTGTGGGCGGTTTGATCCCACTACTTGTTATGGCCATTCTTGCCTTACCAATGACCTTTTTCGCTCACCGCGGCATGACCCGTTTTGTACTATCAAGCTCTAACCCAGGCGCTGATATCACGGAAGTTGTTGAAGAGCACTTTGGTGTAGGCATGGGTAAAGTGATCACCCTGCTGTATTTCTTTGCTATCTACCCTATCTTGTTGGTTTACAGCGTAGCATTAACCAATACGGTTGAAAGCTTCATGACCCAACAACTCGGTATTGAACCACCAACGCGCGCGCTACTTGCCCTTATGCTTATCGTTGGTTTGATGGCGATCGTACGTTTAGGTGAGCAACTGATCATCAAAGCAATGAGTGTATTGGTATTCCCGTTTGTTGCGGTACTACTGATGCTGGCTCTATACCTAGTACCACACTGGAATGGTGTGATCTTCGAGCAAGCAATTCCAGCTGGCGGTAACTTCACTAGTGTCTCAATGGCGATATGGCTAATTTTGCCTGTGATGGTTTTCTCGTTTAACCACTCTCCGGTGATCTCTTCTTTCGCAGTGGCGAAACAAAAAGAGTACGGCGAAAAAGCAGAAAAGCAGTGTTCTAAGATCTTGGGTGTTGCTCACGTAATGATGGTTGCAACTGTTATGTTCTTCGTATTTAGCTGCGTACTGAGCCTTTCTCCTGCCAACCTTGCCGAAGCGAAAGAGCAAAACGTCTCTATTCTGACTTACTTAGCGAACCACTTCGACACACCAGCCATTGCTTACGCGGCGCCTGTGGTGGCGATTATTGCGATTACTAAGTCTTTCCTTGGTCACTACCTAGGGGCAAGCGAAGGTCTAAACGGTCTAGTGGTTAAAATGGCTCGCGGTCGTGGTAAAGAAGTCTCGCCAAAAGCGCTTAACTCTTTCACCGCGCTGTTTATGCTGGTCACCACTTGGTTAGTGGCAACCATTAACCCAAGCATCCTAGGTATGATTGAAAGCCTTGGCGGCCCTATCATCGCAATGTTGCTCTTCATTATGCCGATGTACGCAATTAAGAAAGTACCGGCTATGCGTAAGTACTCTGGCGCTATTAGCAACGTGTTCATTGTGATCGTTGGTATGATTTCAATCTCTGCGATTTTCTACTCGCTGGCGCAGTAGAGCGAAGCGCTAAAAGCTAAAAGCTAAGTGCTAAGTGCTAAGTGCTAAGTGCTAAGTAAAGATGATGAAGCCGCTGATTGTTCAGCGGCTTTTTTTTGGTTAAGGAGCAGTGAAAAGGGACGCTTCGCTTGAGGGAGAAGGCAGAAGTTCGTCCTACCACCTGTGGTTGAGTTAAAGTCTCCAGTACTCTTAACGCATCTTTCGTCTTACTCCTTATTCCTTTCTTTCAATGCTAAAGTAACTAAACATTCAATCTTCAGGAAATTGCCTCATGCCTCATGTACTTATCACCGGCGCCAATCGCGGCATTGGTCTTGCGCTCACCAAACAGTACCTCGATTTAGGTTGGCAGGTTACGGCCAGTTGCCGTGAACTGGCTAAAGCGACGGAACTGACAGGGTTAAACTGCCCCCAGCTTCATTATATCGAACTCGACATCACCGATTATCCAGCCGTAAGCCAACTGGCAGACAATATTGAAGCGATAGATTTACTCATCAACAACGCGGGTTACTATGGGCCGAAAGGTTATGGTTTTGGCAACACCGATGTGGAGCAGTGGCGACAAGTATTTGAGATCAATACCATTGCGCCGCTCAAGATGGTTGAGCTGTTATATCCAAAACTGGCGGCAGGCCAAGGCAAAACGATTGTTTGCCTCTCTTCAAAGGTTGGCAGTATGACCGAGAATACCTCCGGCGGCGGGTATATCTATCGCTCTTCGAAAGCGGCGCTTAACTCGGTGGTCAAAAGCCTGCATAACGACTTATCCGCGCAAGGTTATAAAGTCGCGGCGCTACACCCTGGCTGGGTACAAACCGAAATGGGCGGGCCGAATGCGCTGATTGATACCAAGACCTCAGCGCAAGGGCTTATTGCGGTTATTGAAGGGCTAGATGCCAGCCAAAGTGGTGGCTTCTACGATTATCGTGGCGAGAGTATTGGCTGGTAAGTTATCCGCTAGCTAGGACTTCGACTTGGGGCTGCGCTTGGTCGACTTGGTTCCCTTTGCGGGCGCTTTTCTGGCGCTTGAACGGCGTTTCTTATACGCCGGGCGTTCTACTTTCGGTAAATGGCGCAGCGACTCAGGTACAGGCCCATTTTTTACCTGACTCATCAGCCCGTCGATCTTGGCTTCTAATGCTTGCATGAACGGCGAGTAAGCCTGATTACGCTCGGCCATACCTTGCAATTGATGCTCCCAGTGAGCGGTCATATCGGGGTAAGTCGAATCATCAGGCAACGCATGCACCAACCCGCGGCCTGCCGGCGAGCTGTGGATCGCTTTGCCTTGACGCGTTAATAACTGGCGCTTAAACAAAGTGTCAAGAATACCCGCGCGAGTGGCTTCGGTGCCAAGACCATCGGTATCACGCAGGATTTTTTTCAGCTCATTGTCGGCGACAAAACGGGCGATCCCGGTCATGGCTTGCAGTAGCGTGGCTTCGGTAAAATGCTTGGGCGGCTCGGTTTTCTTATCTTTAATTTCACCTTCTCGGCAAGTGAGCACCTCACCTTTATTAAGTGGTGGCACGGTATCCGTTCCATCGTCTTCTTCTTTCACCGATTTGCCCATCAAGGCTTTCCACCCGGGCTCGAGCATCTGCTTGCCTTTGGCGATAAAGGTGCCGCCAGCAATATCAAACACCAATTTGGCTTCGGCATACACCGCAGGAGGGTAAAACTGGATCAGGTACTGGCGCGCCACTTGCTGATAGATTTTCATCTCGGCGGCGGATAACGCATTCACCGACGCTTGCTTTGGCGTTGGAATAATCGCGTGGTGGGCATCCACCTTGCTGTCATTCCATGCTTTAGATTTACGGCTGAGATCCGCCCCGCTAACGGCTCCAGCGAGCTCTTTGGCGTTGTTGGCGATGGCCGCCGTCACCGAAGGCGCCTCGGCAAAATGCTCTTTGGGTAAATACCGGCTGTCCGAACGCGGATAAGTGATCAGCTTATGCTTCTCATACAAAGACTGACAGGTATCGAGCACCTCTTGAGCACTCATACCAAAACGCTTTGCCGCGTCAATTTGCAAGGCAGACAATGAATACGGCAGCGGCGCATTTTGTTTGGTTTGCTTTTGCTCCGATTCCACTACTTCAGCGGGCTGGCCTTTAATGCGGTTGGCGACGTTTTCCACCAGTTTCCGATTGAGGACGCGGCCTTCTTCATCTTGCCACGGCTTGCAAGCCTCACTGGGTTTCCAACGCGCGCGGATATCAAAACTGCCCATGGCAGATTGGTAGGGGATCAAGGCATGTAAGGTGAAGTAATCGCGCGGAATGAAATTCTCGATCTCTTCATCGCGCCGTACTACCAGCCCCAATACTGGCGTTTGCACCCGCCCAACCGACAACACGCCTTGGTAACCTGCCTTTTGGCCGAGCAAGGTGTAGGCGCGGGTCATATTCATGCCGTAGAGCCAATCGGCACGGGAACGTGCCAGCGCAGACACCGAAAGCGGAATATAATCTCGATTGGAACGCATACTGGAAAGGGCGCGTTTTACCGCCGGTAAGTTGAGGTCGCTGATCAATAAACGCTGCATAGCGCCTTTTTTGGTTTTAGATACTTTGCAGTAATCGATCACCTCATCCACCAGCAATTGCCCTTCTCTGTCGGGGTCGCCGGCGTGGACAATTTGCTGCGCCTCTTTAAGCAGCTTTCGGATCACGGTGAGCTGTTTGCTTGAGGTTTTGCGCGGACGCAATTGCCACTGTTCAGGAACGATAGGCAGATCGACCAAGTTCCACTTTTTGTAACGCTCGTCGTAAGCGTCTGGCTCGACTTGCTCGAGCAAGTGACCAATACACCAAGTGACAATGTCGCCATTGCCGCAACGAATAAAACCTTGCTCATTTTTATGGGGTTTGGGTAGTGCCGCGGCAATCGCGCGGCCTAGACTGGGTTTTTCAGCAATAAACAGGCAAGACATGGACAAGCGTTCTTTTAGGCAATAAGAGCCACATTATCCAATCTGGCGCTTGGAATGCAAGAAAAACTGTTTTTATATACAGCTAGATGAGATTGGGCTCGACTCGATAAACTAGAGAAATTCTACGTATTTACTCAGCTCACGCTTTGGCGCGCCCATTGGTGTACAGCCCGGCGTGCCTAGATAGAGAAAACCGACAATTTGATCGTCCCCTTCCAAGCCAAGCGCTTGACGAACATGAGGGTGGAACATCAACGGCCCCGAACGCCAGATCCCCTGAAACCCTTGCGCGACCGCTGCCATTTGCATGGCATGAACGGCGCACCCCGCCGATAAGTGCTGTTCAAAAGCCGGGACTTTCGGATGGTCAGTGACGTTAGCGATCACGGTTATCACCATCGGCGCTCTCAGTGGCGCGCTCGCAGCCTTGTCTTGCGCTATCTGATCGCCCTCATCCGTCACCACCGCATCATGCAAAATGGTACCGAGTTTCTTTAGCCCTTCACCTTGAGCAATCACAAACCGCCACGGCGTTAAACCACCATGATCCGGTGCACGCAGCCCCGCTTGAATGATATTTTCCAACACCACCCCATCAGGCGCAGGCTCTGAAAGGCGAGCGATAGAACGGCGGTTGAGCAACAAATCTAAGGCGTCCATATTAAAATACTCCGTTGTTTTTATTAACTTTAGCACAACATCTTCAAAATATAGACGCGCAGTTTCTAAGGATATCTCGCTCTTCGCACTTCGCTTTTCGCTCTTCACCCTAAAGCTTCACCGCCAATTTCACCCCTTGGCGAATAGCCCGCACCGCATCAAGCTCGCCCGCTTTATCGGCGCCACCAATTACGTGCAACTTATCGCCCAGCTTATCCCACTCGGACTCAAACGGACGCACGGATTCTTGGCCCGCACAAATCACTATCGTGTCGGCATCCAACAGTTGGGCTTGCCCATTGCGGTCAATATGCAACCCATCCTGATCTATTTTTCGGTAACTGACCCCGCCAAATAAGTTCACGCCGCGTTTTTCCAACGTGCGCTTATGGATCCAACCAGTGGTTTTGCCCGGCCCCTTACCAACTCGGCTTGCACGGCGCTGAAGCACCCACACCGTTTTGTCTGCTAGAGACTCTGGATACGGGTACAAACCACCTGGGTGTTCGATTTTTTTATCGATGCCCCACTCGTGTAACCAATCATCAAGGTCGTGCCCAACGGGCTCCGTTAGCATCGTTGCAACGTCAATCCCGATGCCACCAGCGCCAACAATTGCAACCTTATTACCCACATGAGTTTTGTCGCGGATCAGCGTTTGGTAGTCAATCACCTTGTCGGTATTCTCAGCGCCCTCAATACTCGCTTTACGGGGCTCGACACCCGATGCCATCACAACTTCATCGTATTCACGCAGTAAATCGAGCTCAGCAGGCGTTGATAGTTTTAAGTTCACTCCGGTTTCGTCCAAACGATTAGCAAAGTACCGAATGGTTTCACGAAACTCCTCTTTACCCGGAATTTGCATCGCCAAGCGGAACTGGCCACCGATGCGGTCATTTTTCTCAAATAGGTCGACCTTATGCCCTCGCTCTGCGGCCGTCGTGGCGCAGGCTAAACCGGCAGGGCCAGCACCTACCACCGCAATTCGTTTTTGCTCTCTTGCCGGTTGAATAATAATTTCGGCCTCATAGCAAGCGCGAGGGTTCACCAAACAACTGGCTCGCTTACCTTTAAATACGTTGTCTAAACAGGCCTGATTACAGCCGATGCAGGTATTGATCAGCGGAGCTTGTCCCTGCTCTGCTTTGGCGACAAAATCAGGGTCTGCCAAAAATGGCCTCGCCATCGACACCATGTCGGCCTGACCTGACGCGAGGATCTGTTCGGCATCTTCTGGGGTGTTGATCCGGTTACACGTAATAACCGGAACGGTTAGGTGAGGTTTGATTTTTTCGGTTACCCAAGAAAAAGCCGCTCTTGGCACTTGGGTCGCGATAGTCGGAATACGCGCTTCATGCCAACCAATACCGGTATTGATGAGCGTTACGCCGGCCTTCTCCAGCTCTTTGGCTAAAATCAACACTTCCTCAAAGGTACTGCCCTGCTCCACTAAGTCGAGCATCGAGAGGCGAAAGATGATCATAAACTCTTCGCCCACCGCTTTACGAATCGCTTTGACGATCTCCAGTGGGAAGCGAATTCGTTTATGGTAATCTCCGCCCCACGCGTCGTAACGCATGTTAGTGCGAGCACAAATAAATTGGTTGATTAAATACCCTTCAGAGCCCATCACTTCTACGCCGTCATAACCGGCTAATTGCGCCAGCGCAGAGCTATCGGCAAAGGCGGCAATGGTTTTGCGAATTTGCTTATCGCTCATTTCTCGCGGGGCAAATTTGGCAATCGGGGCTTTAATGCTCGAGGCACTCTGAGCAAAAGGGTGCATCGCGTAACGCCCTGCATGCAGCAGCTGCAAAGCGATTTTTCCGCCGTGTTTGTGCACCGCTTCGGTCACAACCTGATGCGCTTTCGCGTGCTTGGGTTTGCTAAATTCGGCACTAAGGGGATGTAAACGGCCACGCAAGTTTGGAGAGAAGCCTCCGGTTACGATTAGCCCCACACCGCCTTTGGCACGCTCTTCATAAAAAGCGGCTAATTGATCCAGCCCTTTTTTATGCTCTTCAAGACCAGTATGCATCGAGCCCATTAATACGCGATTACGCAGTTGGGTGAATCCAAGATCAAGCGGCTCTAATAGATGTGGGTACATAGGCAGACATCACTCATTTAGGTTTATTGTTATGGTTTGACTACACTAGCCAGTCAAAAACAAAAAATCAAACAGTTGTTTACATTTTCACAACAAGGATCAATCTTCTATGTTCATCTAGCTCAATATGACGTAGGATTAAGCCAACTAAATAGAGGCCTGCATTGGTAGAAAATGAAGAAGCTATTCAAATTTATCGGCATGATTTTTAAGGGCATATGGAAAGTTATTAACTTTATCCGTGTGGCTATCTTTAACCTATTTTTCTTAGTGATCTTAGTGGCGGTGTACTTTGCTTACACGCAAACCGATGCGCCACAGCCAACTGTAAAAGAAGAGTCTGCTCTGGTGCTGAACTTATCAGGCCCGCTCGTCGAGCAGCGCAGTTATATGAATCCGATGGATTCGGTAACGGGCTCGGTGTTTGGTAAAGACTTACCCAAAGAAAATGTCTTGTTTGATGTGGTCGACTCAATTCGCCACGCGGCAAACGACGACAGCATTTCAGGTTTGGTGTTAGCACTGCGCGAGCTACCAGAAACCAACCTAACCAAACTTCGTTACATTGCCAAAGCCATCAACGAATTTAAAGCCTCGGGCAAGCCTGTGTTTGCCATTGGTGATTTTTACAATCAAAGCCAATATTACCTAGCCAGTTACGCCGACAAAGTGTACCTAGCCCCAGATGGCGGTGTATTACTCAAAGGCTATGGCGCGTACAACTTGTACTACAAAGAGATGTTGGAAAAGCTGGATGTGAACACCCATGTTTTCCGAGTTGGCACTTATAAATCTGCCATTGAGCCTTTTACGCGTAACAGCATGTCCAAGGCGGCAAAAGAGTCGGCCTCCACTTGGCTCACCCAGCTTTGGGACGCTTACATCCATGATGTGGCACTAAACCGAAATATCGATGTGGCTACATTAGCCCCTTCAGAAAAAACGCTGCTAGCACAGCTACGTGAAGTCAAAGGTGACATTGCTAAGTTGGCGCTACAACTCGACTTAGTCGACGAGCTCGCAACCCGCCAGCAAGTGCGTAAGGCGTTAATCGAGCAGTTTGGTGATAACAACAACGACAGCTTTAAGCACATCAGTTATTACGATTACTTAGCCACCATGACGCCTAAATCGAACATGGCAGATAATGACATTGCGATTGTTGTCGCCAGTGGCGCGATTATGGATGGTCACCAGCCACGTGGCACTGTCGGTGGAGATACCGTCGCTTCACTACTGCGTGATGCACGTATTGATGACAAAGTAAAAGCTGTGGTGTTACGTGTCGATAGCCCAGGGGGCAGCGCATTTGCGTCAGAGGTGATCCGCAATGAACTGGTTGCGCTAAAACAAGCGGGTAAGCCTGTTGTTGTCTCTATGTCTAGCTTAGCGGCATCAGGGGGATACTGGATCTCAATGAGCGCCGATAAGATCATCGCACAGCCAACTACCCTTACCGGCTCAATTGGTATCTTCAGCGTGATCACCACCTTTGAAAAAGGCTTAAATAAACTTGGCGTGCATAATGATGGTGTGGGCACCTCACCATTCTCTGGTATTGGGATCACCCGTGGCCTGACCAAAGGCGCATCAGAAGCGATCCAGCTTGGCATCGAACATGGCTACCAGCGCTTTATTGGTCTGGTTGGCGAAAACCGCGACATGTCTCTGAAAGCCGTCGATAAAGTCGCACAAGGCCGCGTTTGGACCGGCAAAGATGCGCTACGCTTTGGCCTAATTGACCAAATTGGCGACTTTGATGATGCAGTAAAGGTTGCCGCAGAGCTCGCTAAAGTCGAGGAGTACAACATCTACTGGATTGAAGAGCCTCTTTCTTCTACCGAGCAGATCATTCAAGAGCTAATGAAGAACGTCAGTGTCTCTTTAGGGCTAGATATCAACAGCATGCTGCCAGCCGCGCTTCAGCCTGTTTCACAGCAGCTCGCGCAAGATAGCAACTTATTAACCAGCTTTAATGACCCAAGAGGCCAATACGCATTCTGCCTAAACTGCCAGGTAGAGTGACCCACCCCTCAATCACCAATAAAATAGGCGCATTAGCGCCTATTTTTGTATTCGGCTTTCTTCTATAATTCAGCCTCTGTTCCTACATTAGAATCAATAACGCTATGTCTAAGAAGCATATTTATATCGCCTACACGGGCGGTACTATCGGCATGCAAAAATCCGATCATGGTTACATCCCTGTTGCTGGCTTTATGGAAAAACAGCTCCAGAGTATGCCGGAATTTCATCGCCCTGAAATGCCGAACTATACCATTCACGAATATGAGCCATTAATGGACTCATCAGACATGACGCCAATGGACTGGCAACAGATAGCGGATGATATCCGTGATAACTACGACAAATACGATGGTTTTGTGATCCTACATGGTACCGACACCATGGCATACACAGCTTCTGCGCTCTCTTTTATGCTAGAGAACTTAAGCAAGCCTGTTATCGTTACTGGCTCTCAAATTCCACTTGCAGAACTGCGCTCAGATGGCCAAGCCAACTTACTTAATGCCCTGCACATTGCGGCTAATTATCCGATCAATGAAGTCACGCTGTTTTTCAATAACCAGCTAATGCGCGGCAACCGCAGCACCAAGTCCCACGCGGATGGCTTTAATGCCTTTACTTCACCCAATATCCCACCGCTATTAGAAGCCGGGATCAACATTCAAGTTAGCAGCCGTGTGACGGTTGGCGAAAAGCCGGAAGGGGCATTTAAAGTCCATAACATCACCCCGCAACCTATCGGTGTGATCACTATGTACCCGGGGATCTCACATGAAGTGATCCGCAATACTTTACTGCAGCCAGTCAACGCGATGATCTTACTGACTTTCGGTGTCGGTAATGCACCGCAAAACCCAGAACTGCTCGGTCATTTAAAAGATGCGTCGGAACGTGGTGTATTGGTTGTTAACCTCACCCAATGCTTAGCAGGCAAAGTGAACATGGGCGGGTACGCGACCGGCTGCGCTTTGGAAGATGCTGGTGTGATCAGCGGATTTGATATGACCCCAGAAGCGGCGCTAGCCAAACTTCACTTCCTACTTAGCCAAAACCTAAGCTATGAAGAAGTGAAAGTGAAAATGCAGCAAGTGCTGCGTGGGGAGATGAGTCTCTAACAAATAGAATCTAGAATTCGCTTCGCTCACAAGAATACAGAGTTCGACATGTAAAATACTAGAGCAAAAGTTAATACGTTTGACTTTTGCTCTTATAGTAGCGAAGCGGTCTAATTTCTAGTGAGCAGCGCGAATTCTGTATTCCGCTCTACTCTTCAACCTTCACTCTAGCAATATCTTCTTCCCCTTGCTTAAACGAGCGCTTTAACTCTGCTTTAGACTTAAACTCAATCTCGCCACCCGCAGCAACACTCATATGTTCGGGGTTATTATTATGCTTAGACTGATACAGCATCACCGCTTGCATGCAAGAATCACGTTGTTCTTGTGCTAGTGGGGTTCCGTCTGGCCACTTACCGGTTTCAACCGCATAGTTTAAACGCTGATAGATTTCTGGCGTCATCGACGCAATAAGTTGCTCTACATTCACTTTCTGTCCTATTAATAAGTAAATGAGTTTAGATTATGAGCATAACCAGCTACTATTTTCGGTCAAGTAAATGAAATTGAATTAGAGCTTTTGATCACAAGCGGTAATCCCATGATAAAGAGACAACTACTAATAATAGCGAGCGCAAGCCTTCTGCTTTCTGGCTGCTTTGAGATGCGCAAAAATACCGATGAACTCTGTAAGTCGAACCCGCCACTACACTGTGAAAAACTCAACATGCGAGACGGGCAATGTCGTATACCGCGCACTGACCTCATCTGGCACCGATTCGAGACGCTGCGCAACAACAGCGTTGATGAACAGATCCAAGAATATGCTATTTTACACAAATACCAGCTCTGTCTTGATCTCGCAGCTCAAATACAACCGATTGATCAAACCGATCTTAAAGAGCGCCGCTTTAACGCATTGATGCACACCTATGATGAGCAGAAACGGATTTTAACCGAACTCGCCGCAAGCTCAGACCCAAAAGCCTTGTATTTCCGCTGGACTCATGGTGATGATGACGCCAAGCGTGCCTTTTTACGGTTAGAGGGCAGCGGCAAACTTCAAACCTCAGAGATGCAATATGCGCTTGCCACTTACTACGTTAACCGCGACCGATTAAAAACCTTATCGCTACTTGAAAATGCTCTGCGTCTGACCAAAAAAGATGAAGTGAACCCTGAAGTGATCAAATCACTCGCCAGCACCAGCCAAGCGGTAGGAAACAAAGAACACGCTTATATTTGGGCTATGGTAGGCAAAGAGTTTGGTTTGCCCGTTACCTCTGAGCGAAACATGCAACGTTTATACGCGTTTAGCCAAGAGAAAAAGGACAAACTCGAACAAATTGCTGATGATATCGCCAGCGCCGTTGACGATGGAAAATACCATCCGAAACTTCTGCCTGATTTTGACTCACCCGAGTAACAAGAAATCAGTATAAGTTGTAAAAAAGTGAAAATAATTTTCAAAGGTGGGGCTATTTAGCCCACCTTTAACTTTTATTGTTGAAAACTAACGACACTGAATTGACACAAAACCGCTCGCCTGTCGTCTTAGGGCCATCAGGAAACACGTGGCCTAGATGGCTATCACAGTGCGCGCAACGTATCTCCGTTCGCTCCATTCCGTGAGAGCGATCACATAAATAGGTCAGAGCAGATTCATTGACGGGGGCATCGAAACTTGGCCAGCCACAACCCGAATCATATTTATTACTAGAGTTGAATAAAATCGCCTGACAGCAGACACAGTGGTAGTCTCCACTTTGGTGGTTATGCAAGAGCGTACCAGAGAAAGGAGGCTCGGTTCCACGTAAGCGACACACGTCAAATTCCTTACCTGTCAACTGGTTACGCCATTCCTGCTCTGTTTTATTTACCTTAACCATCCCTACTCCTTAATTACCCCAAATACGATATTGCGTATTTTTTACTCAATTTATTAAACAAACTCTTGCCTATCATCACGGTTGTGGCACATACTTTCAATCCGAAACATGAAGAGTTCTTCATTTTTTGCTTTTTGCTGTTGACTCATTCATCAATAAGATGTTTTTGCGCAAAAAAGTGTAAAAAATGAACATTTGCAACGATATGTTAAAAAAAGCCATGCTTTTTTTTGACTTTAGACAAGTTAAACGAGATTATCGCTTGCAGGAATTTACTGGGTTTTGTAATTTTACTACCAGTTATCTTTATTCAGAAATTAAGTTGTGGAGCAACTATAATGACTATCAAAGTAGGTATTAACGGTTTTGGCCGTATCGGTCGTTTCGT
>Ga0070725_10000533_pt1 | contig 25576 bp, 20 predicted proteins | sample tdDd002_FD_69781 | JGI IMG/M metagenome (GOLD analysis project Ga0070725, IMG submission 69781) | Marine sediment microbial communities from the Atlantic coast under amendment with organic carbon and nitrate - tdDd00.2 | ecosystem: Environmental > Aquatic > Marine > Coastal > Sediment | place... | reverse complement strand
ATATACGCCAATACCTGATTAATACCTTCCATCCAATTCATCGTCTCACCCTTTTCTATGTTCAGTTTATCAATTTATCTCCGGTTTTTCCTGTCCGTCTGTGCTATTAGGTGACAGGTCATTTTATATGTATTATACCAACAGTTCCTTGCTTCATTCAAAAAAATATGGGTAGACAATAAATAGAAAGATTAAGGAGGCCGACATATGAAACCGATTATTTTTATTGAGTATTGTACATCGTGAGGGTACATTGATAGAGCCGTAGGTCTTGCGGCTAATATTCTAAAAATGCACAAAAACAACATTACATCCGTCAATATTATTCCATCGTCAGGTGGTGTATTTGAAGTTTCAATGGATGAAGATAAAATTTTTTCCAAGGTGGAATTGGACAGATTTCCAGAGCACCTAGAAGTCGAAAAAATTCTTAGCCAACAACTGTAGGTCAAAAAAATAAGCACTTGATAGGATTAATTCCTTCAAGTGCTTTTTCCATTTTTATTTATATCATATCACCAATTATTCTAAAAAAGCTTCCCCAGCAGTACGTATGCCAATGGCACCAAGAGGCGCTGTTACCATAATTGCAAGAACCGCCATCGCTAGGATTACATCACCACTGGCAACACCTGCTGCTAATGGCACCGCTCCAATGGCTGCCTGAACAGTAGCCTTAGGCGTATAAGCGATAACACAAAACAACCGCTCCTTTTGCGTCAATTCCGTTCCCAATAGACTCAAGAAAACACCAACACTTCTTGCAACCAAACCACCAGCAATAATAACCAGACCAACAAGTCCAGTTTGGAAGGCAACGCCAACGTTCACCTGAGCACCTACCAGCACAAATAAAAGTATTTCTGCAAACACCCATATTTTATTCAGCTTAATCGAGAGACGCTTTGCCAACTTGGGATAATATTCTAGAATAATAAATCCGATGGCCATAACCCCTAATAAACTGGCAAGTGGTACATAAGTTGCCAGTAAATCTTCAAGTGCCGTAAACAGAATAGCAATACTTAAGATAATCAGTACTTTTTTTGTATCTCTCAAATGGTATTTCTTAAAAAACCATACCAATACAAAACCAATGCCCACTCCGATCAGCCCGCCTAATATAATAGAAATCGGTATATTCAACAATTGGCGTCCTAAATTGACTTTTCCACCACCATACATTCCTAAAAATGATGAAAATATTGTTATGGCAATGACGTCATCAATAGAGGCACCTGCAAGAATCATTGTCGGTATACCTTTTGCAGCACCTTTGCCTCGTTCCACAAGATTCAACATAGATGGTACAACAACAGCGGGAGAAACTGCGGCAATAATAAAACCGAGCATCCCAGCTTCAACAAAGCTTAACTCCAGTAATAACATGCTTAGTCCTAGGACCGCAAATCCTTCCATCACACCAGGAATACAGCTTAACTTTAAAGCTGGAACCCCTACTTTTTCAAGTGTCTCTTTCTTAATACCAAATCCCGCTCTAAGTAAAATTACAATCAAGGCGATTTTTCTAAAATCCGATGACAACCTGATGACATCCTCCGTCATCAGAAAGTCCTTAAACAACCAATCCAATCCATAAGGGCCTAAGATAACACCTAAAATAAGCATCCCTAATAATCCTGGTAACTTCATTTTTTCAAATAATTTATTAAATGCCAAGCCAAGAACCATTATAATCGCTAAGCTTAATGCCATATCATTCACCATCCTCCATTTATTCGATTCCCATTATAACACATCCTCGGAAATTAATATTTTTTATAAACAAACCAACCCAATGCGGTTGGTTTATTTTTTTCTGGGTAACTGTATACACGAGGAACAAATTAGATCGGCAACAGAGCCATCGAAAAAGTGACAAACTATTTTGTAGGTTTTCCCATATAAAATCATACATAATTTTACTATACTTTTTTTATAAATATGGTGAAAATCATATGCGAAATAGAGAATATAATGCTGTGCAATTGCACAAATTTTAATTACATGGAGGGTTTATATGTTAGTCAATGCTAAAGACATGCTTCTAAAAGCAAGAAAAGAAAATTACGCTGTTGGACACTTTAACATCAACAATCTTGAGTGGGCAAAAGCTGTTCTATTAACGGCTGAGGAGAATAAATCACCTGTTATCTTAGGTGTTTCTGAAGGTGCTGGAAAGTACATGGGTGGTTACAAGACGATTGTCGGTATGGTCAATGGAATGATTGAAGAATTAAACATCACAGTTCCAGTTGCACTTCATTTAGATCATGGTTCATTTGAAGGCGCTAAGAAATGTGTTGAAGCTGGTTTTTCATCAGTAATGTTTGATGGTTCTCACTACTCAATCGATGAAAACATTCAAAAAACTAAAGAAATCATCGTATTTGCAAATGGCAAAGGCGTTTCAGTTGAAGCAGAAGTAGGATCAATCGGCGGCGAGGAAGACGGTGTTGTTGGCGCAGGTGAAATTGCTGACGCTAACGAATGTAAACTGATTGCAGATCTTGGCGTAGATATGTTGGCTGCTGGTATTGGTAACATTCACGGTGCATACCCTGAAAACTGGAAGGGCTTAGACTTTGACGCTTTAGGCGCTATCCAAAACGCTACTGGCGGTATGCCACTTGTACTACACGGTGGAACTGGTATCCCTGAAGATATGATCAAGCAAGCTATTTCACTAGGTGTTGCTAAAATTAATGTAAATACTGAATGTCAGTGGGCATTTGCAGAAGCTACTAGGAAATATATTGAAGAAGGTAAAGACAAAGAGGGTAAAGGTTTTGACCCTAGAAAGTTATTGGCGCCAGGCGTTGAAGCGATTAAAGATACTGTTAAAACAAAAATGGACCTTTTCGGTTCTACAAACAAAGCTTAATTAGGTTCCCTAAGACCTAAATAACCCCCTGATGATTCAATGAATCATCAGGGGGTTTCTGTTTGTCGCACAAGTGATCTCCTTGCGTTAAAAAGGTATCCGACCTCGATGGTCGGTACCACTTATTCATTATCTATAATTTTACTTTATAAGCAACATAGACATTGCCCAATGAAATCAGGGCTGCACCAAAGAAAATATATTGTGGACCCCATACACCCCATACAAGGCCACTTAGCACCGAACAAATAATGGCAACAAAATGATCCATGCTCATCCCCAAGGACAAGGTCGGTGTCAAATCACTTGAATCCGTTACTATATTTTTTAAATAAACCGTTCTAATAAAACTCATTTGAGTAGACATCTTATCAATGACCACCATAAAGTAACCCAGTAACACCGGCCATCCAACCGTTGAGAGTGTCCCGGTGACATAACCAGTCGTCAGCAGCCCGAAAAGAAAATAAACGACGACAAAGGATATGCCATCGGCGTACAACAGTCTTTTCACACCAAATCTATCAAGCCATCTACCCAGGGCCGGTATGAAGAAAATACCAATAAATGAGCCCGCTATAGCAAGGAGTGCCAAGGTATCTGCCTTCTTACCTAAAAGTTCAATCAGTACCCAAGGGCCGTAAACCATCATAATCTGCTTTTGGGCACCAAATAAGACAACCAATATGTAATAAAACTTGTATTCCTTCTTTAAAATGAATTTTGTCTTTTGATGGTGAATGACAGGATGATGCATTATTTTATCCAAATAAATCAGCAACATCAGTACAATAAACAGAAATAGACCTGCCAAAATAAAAGGCCACTTAATCACTGTTACAAAACTAAAAATATTCAATCGGAAACAGACAAATATAATAATCGCCGATATCATTGAGAATGCAGTAAACGTACCTTTGAACTGCCCCATCCTCATGCCCAACTTATCCTCGTCGACAAGGGATATACCAATGCTATCAGAAAGCGGCATAAATAAATGCATACCTAGGGAGTTAATAAACAAAAACACCAACATGATTGAAAAACTTGGTGTAAAAAAACCAAGTACAATAATTCCGATTATCCCTAATACTTGGGCAAACATGGACACGCGTATATCATTTAGAAAAGCCAAGGCTGCTATAACGACAACCCCTATAAGGCCTGGTATTTCTCTAGGGAACTCTATGATGCCTCTTTGAAAGGCTGTAACATTATATGCATCCTTAAAATAATTGGAGAGTACCTGATTGCTCATGCCCATCGCCAACGCTGTAAAAGCCAAAATACAAAAATACAGTTTCACTTCTTTTTTCATCAATTTAAACTCGGACCATTTCATACAACCTCTTTTCAAACTAAATGGACTTTTACGACTTCCATAGTATAACAGAAAGAAAATAGAAAAGCACCATACAACCAACGGTTATACAGTGCCCTTATTTTACTTCATATCAATCATGCAATTTTTCTTTTCCTTAGCAGAACAACTGCTACTACAAGAGGCTCATGTGTCGTTCTTCATATCCTCTCTTGTCTTTTTTAGCGCTATAATAAATATACCCGCAAAAATGCCACCGACAATAATTGTTGCGAACACTTTTACTCAACTCCTCAAATATTTCTTGTTTTATAACAAATCATCAATTTTAGATGCCAATACAAAATCATTTCTTGATAAGCCATGAATCTTATGAGTCATCAAAACTATTTTTACTTTTCCCCAGCCTAATTCTACATCTGGATGATGTCCTTCATTTTCAGCGAGTTCACCTACTTTATTGACAAATGCCAATGCTTCCGCAAAATCCTTAAACTTAAATTTTCTTTCAATATATGTTTCTTCAACCAGTAGCCATTGTGGGTGTAGTGTATCTAATAATTCATAAAGGATATCGCCTTTCATTGGAGGTGTGTCTAATGAACATGGAATACATTGTTCTTGGGTTAAATCCACTTGCATATCATTCCCTCCTTTATACCTCATATTTACCCATTTTTAGCCATTACAAACGACTTAGGCATGGGAAAACATAGGATACCTGAAAGTCTTCATATGAGTTTTTAGCGGCTTAACAAGCAGTGTCTGATCCTCGACAACCAAAGGTTCTTTGACAAGAAGCCTCTCTTCGATGTCTGGTACAAAGAAAAATTCAACACTTTCCACTTCGTTCGTCACCAACTCTTCTAGAATCTTATTCAAATCAAAGGCATGTCGACTGATGACATCGTATACCAATAATTTTTTCTCATCAATTTCACACGAGACAATAGCCTCTTCACTTTCCAAATAGACCAGTGTCTCTCCCATAAACTTTGAACAATAAAACATGATAAGGTGTTCATCATGTGTTACACCAAAACTTTTAGAAACAGAAACACGTGTGCTGCTTATTTCTTTCAATAGCTCTAAATCATTTGACTCTGATATATTAAGTTTACGAGCAGTTGATTCCCTGTTGACAAGAGATGCCGTAGACATCGTATATTTTGTTTCTATCATTGGTTCAAATCCACACCCCTTATATAAGGATAGGCCCATATCATTTCCAAATAGATAAATGTAATCTACTTTTTCTTCATACTCTTCTATGATCCGCATCAACAATTGATGAGCAAGTCCCTGTCGTCTGTAATCAGGATGCGTCATAACAGTTCCTATCTGTATGGCTTTCAACGACTGACCATTCTGCCGAACTGTCATATGATTTATTGAGGCATTTGCTATAACACATTCATTGTCAATAAATGAATAACATACATAACAATCATTCCAGTAGCCATTTTGATACCAAGACTCAAAGTCTATTGCTTTACCAAAAGTCATCATTGCCAACTCATTGAAACTCTTCCTTAAGCCATCATTATTCTTGTAATCTACTACAAATTGATATTTGTCCATTTTAACCCCTCATTTTTTTAATTAATGCGATTAAAACCGTTAATGAAAACAGCAACATCAGTCCAAAGACTACAATTTTCACGTCACCTACAAGCATTTCTCCAACATATGAGTACACTAATGTTGCAGGTAATTGCCCCAAACCCGTCGCCCAGAAAAAAGACCAAAAGCCTATGGATGTTAGGCCTGCACCATAACTGACCACATCAAAGGACATAAACGGTAACAACCTTGCTATTAGAATAGCATATTTGCCATACTCATCAAAGAATGCATCCACTTTTTCTAGCGCAAATCTACTTGTCAGTTTAATGACGGCATCCCGTCCCATAAATCGTGCAATGACAAAGCATACCGTCGCGCCAGCCATGGCACCACTCCACGATAGAAGGGCACCTTTTATCCATCCGAAAAGCGCTGCATTGGCAAATGTAATCAAAAATGCAGGTAAAGGAGCTGCAACCGATTGAAATATCATTAATCCAAATGATATAATCGGTGCCCATACACCAAATGACAATATATAAACCTTTATAGAGTCTACTTCCAACTGAGCAAAAAGCCCTATCACTTCGTTAAGCCATAGACGTACAGGCGCAACAAATAAATAGGCCCCAATAAGTACACCCACTAAAAGGATCTTCATTTTATTCCTAGACAACTCTTTCATCACGTCACCGCCTATTTGCTGTTTACCCATTTTTTTAATCTATTATTAATCTTTTGTTTAACCGCTTGTAAGAAACTTCATATAAGATATAATCAATATAATTATTTAAGGATGGTCTCACTATGAATTTATCAAGCAAAAGACATATTACTCAACTGACATTTCTCATATTAACGATACTTGGATTATTTTCAGGTCTTGACTGGATGCCAATCATTGTTCTGGCATTATTGGCTGGCCCTATTTTCTGTGGCTGGATATGTCCCTTTGGATTTATCCAGGATATGATGAAGAAACTAAGAGAACATTTCAATCTCTGTCCTCTACAAGTAAAATATCATCATCAGTTAAAATCAGCGCGTTATGTATTATTGGTACTGACTTTGATTAATATCAGTTCACTCCTGTTTACTTTACTGACTTTTGATCCACGGGCAGGACTGGATAAACTGTTGCAACTGAACACCTTATCAGTCATCAATATTGGAGCGCTTTTACTATTTACCCTACTGTCATTGTTTGTCGACAGATTTTTCTGTAAATACTTATGTGTTGAAGGCGCAAAACAGTCTGTTATCTCAGGCGGACGACTATTTAAGATCCATCGATCGAATAGTTGTATCGACTGCAAGAAATGTGATACGACGTGCCCTATGGGCATTACTATAACCAAAGAAGCTGTTGTCAACGATATTGAGTGCATCAACTGCTTGGCATGTATTGAAGAGTGTCCTGTTGATGAGGCTATTCAGATAGCACCTACAGTTGATTTTAAAAGAATGGGAATATCCCTTCTTTTGATCGCTGTTTTGACCGCAACACCTTTTTTGAGTTCTTTCGTTACACCTATTGTTTCTGCCGAAACTCAACCTACCGCCACTGAAAATACCACTGTACTAAAAGGCTCTGCACAAGGATTCAAAAGTACAATTTCTGTTGATGTCTATCTGGAAGCCGATCAGATCACAAACATTGTCGTCACAGACCACAATGATGACTGGATGTGGTACAACAGATCAAAAGCTGTAATCGGCGACATGGTAGCGCAGCAAACTACAAATGTAGATGCGGTCTCCGGAGCAACCTACAGTTCAAAAGGCATCATCAATGCAACAAAAGATGCATTAGGGGAATCCTATATTGAACTGGCGCCTGTGAGAGGTCATGGCCATCGACACTAACAAGACCCAAAATAGAATACGATAACTAAGCTTATTGACATCATAAGTGGCACCGACCAGCGAGGTCGGGTACCCTCTTAACGTAAGTAGATCACTTGAGTAGCAAAAAAATAAAACTGTGTCCCAAAAGACACAGTTTTTCATTTAATTACTCATTACTTAAGTGCAGCAACTACAGATAATTCTACAAGAATATCTTCTCTTGCCATTTTTGCTTCAACACAAGCTCTTGCTGGCTCAAATCCTTCTTCAACCCAAGCATCCCAAACAGAATTCATGTCTTGGAACAAGCCAATTTCTTTAATGTAGATTGTCGTCGATAGAATGTGATATTTATCCGAACCATACTTACCTAAAAGATCTTCAACTTTTTCAAGACATCCTTTTGTTTGCTCTTTTACATCCATGTCAGGACCGCCACAAGTTTGACCACATAAGTAAACTGTACCATTGTGAACGACAGCACGGCTCATTCTACCAGTACCTTCATATCTTTTAATTTCCATTATTAATTTCCTCCACCTCAATATTTTCTCGTAATAAGTATACTAAACTTAAGCACTAGATTCAATTTTCTTGAAAGTCAATTTTTCCGATCTGTCTTGTATGAAATCCTGTCAACTCATCATAGCTTGCTATTTTTCTAAATTCCTCTTACATGGCATTTTTGTGAATTACTTAACCCTTCAATTTGATCCGTTCCAATTTCAGTTTTTCTTTTGAACATACTTTTTATAAGCTGTTACAATAGTCGTAATTATCCATCAAATCCTCCTGAACACAATTTGTTGCTCTTTAATATTCATACCAAAAATGCAAGAAATCAATCATATTTGAAATCGCCGCTTAGATAATATAGAATAGACTATGCATAAGAAAAAATAGAAAGGTTGTTACAACATGAAAATAATGATTATTGGCGCAGGGAAACTAGGTACAAAGCTAGCAACTGCAATGCTAAATGGGGAACTTCATGTAACGTTAATGGACAACAATCCGGTTGTGCTCGGTCGTATTAAGGATCATCTCGACGTGCTCACCATCAATGCAAACGGAGCGAGAAAAGAAGTTTTAGAGGAAATGAACATTGCTTCATACGATTTGACCATCGCAGTTACAAGTAGTGATGAAACAAATATTCTCATTAGCTCGATGGCAAAGAAACTTGGTTGTAAAAGTAGTGTTGCAAGAATTAGAAATCCTGAATACGCAAATCAACTTGATTTTGTAAAAAATCAGTATAATATTGATCACGTCATCAATCCTGAACTTGCTACAGCAAATGAAATTCTAAGATACTTAATGGAAAGTTACACTTTCTACTTTGGAGATTACGCTTCAGGGAAGGTATCTTTGGTTAATTTCAACATTCGAAACATGAATGAGTTCGTTAACAAAAGCATTAGTGAATTAAGTGCTATTGAAGGCCTGCTGATTACAGCTATTTCAAGAAATGGGGATATTATCATCCCACATGGTGGTACTGTTCTTGAAGAAAATGATATTATCTATATCATTGGCCAAAAGGATAATATTGAAGTTACTGCAAAGAGGCTGAAAGCGTCTATCCACAAGAAAAATGTTAAAAAGGTCATGATTCTTGGTGGTAGTCGTATTGGGTATTACTTGGCAGATAACTTATCACGCAAAGGCATCAATGTTAAAATCATTGAATCAAAAGCAGAGCGTTGTAAGGAACTGGCGGATACCCTTCCTGAAAACGCCCTTGTCATTCATGGCGAAGGGACGGACATCAACTTGCTTGAAGAAGAAAACTTGGCAGACATGGATGCATTCATCGGTGTTACAGGTTTTGATGAAGAAAACTTATTTATGTCACTACGCGCAAAACAATTGGACATCGACAAAGTTATCGCTAAGATTTCAAGACAAAGTTATGTACATATTATCGAGAAATTAGGGATAGATATGGCCATTAATCCGGTTAACATTACTGCCAGTGACATCTTGAAATTTATCCGTGGTGGACGTGTAGTTTCAGTATCTCTTCTTCTTGATGGACAAGCAGAAGTCACTGAAATTATCGCCGCGCAAAACTTAGCGGTTCTTAATAAACCAATTAAGTCAATCAATCTTCCAAAAGGCATTATCATTGCTGCTATTGTACACGACGGCAAAGTGATTATTCCTTCAGGTGATTCTAAAATTCAGGCTGGCGACCGAATCGTAGTCTTTTCACTACTGTCTGAAGTCCCTGCACTTGAAACATTCTTTAAGTTAAAGGACGGACGTTAGATGAATTATAGAATTATATTTAAAGTGCTTGGTTATCTCTTACTGATCATCGCATTTGGTATGGTGCCACCACTGATTATTTCAGCGGTGCAAGGTCAATATGACATGATACCATTCATTATCAGTGTAACGGCAACAACCCTTACAGGATTTGCTCTTACAAGAATACCAATGCCCAAAAATAAAATTAAAACCAAAGATGGTTTGGCAATTGTAACCTTTGGATGGATTTTTGCTTCGTTGTTTGGTGCATTGCCCTTCTATCTGTCAGGTGCAATTCCAAATTATGTGGATGCATTTTTCGAAACCGTGTCTGGTTTTACGACAACTGGAGCAACCATTATCAACGATATCGAAGTTCTACCAATGGGTATTCTGTTTTGGAGATCCTTTACCCACTGGATTGGTGGTATGGGAATCTTAGTTGTTGCAGTAGCAGTTCTTCCGATGATGGGTTCTGGTGGATTTCACGTTTTCAAAGCTGAATCTCCTGGTCCAATTGCGGATAAAATTGCACCAAGAATTAAAGATACAGCTAAAATTTTATATACATCTTATATCATTATTTCTATTATAGAATTTGTACTGCTGATGTTTGGTGGTATGTCTGCTTTTGAATCAGCAGTCCATACATTTGGTACATTAGGTACTGGTGGTTTCTCTACAAGAAATGCCAGCATTGGTGCCTTCAACAGCTCATACATCACAATCGTCATTTCAATCTTTATGATTATGTCTGGGATGAACTTCTCTCTCTACTACGACATGTATAAAGGTAAATGGAAAGATGTTTTTAAAAATAGTGAATTAAGATTATACCTTTGTATTATTGCCGGTGCTGTTATTGCCATTACAATTAATATCTACGGTGATGTTTATAACAGTTTATTTGAATCTTTTAAACAAGCTCTATTCCAGGTAAGTTCCTTAATGACAACAACAGGCTATACGACGGCTGATTACGAACAATGGTCGACATTTTCACAGGGAATCCTATTCCTACTGATGTTTGTCGGTGGTAGTGCAGGCTCGACTGGTGGTTCTATAAAGGTTATCAGAATCCTGGCACTCATTAAGCTGATTCGACGTGAAGTGACGAAAATTCTTCACCCAAGAGCAGTTGTCTCAGTAAAATTTGGAGATCAAAGTGTTTCTGAAGATACACTACTGAATATTGCTGGTTTCTTCATGTTATATATGTTGATCTTCATTTTTGGATCAATCATCATATCCCTTGAAGGCATTGGCTTTATGGGCGCAACAAGTGCAGTCGCAGCAACACTTGGTAATATCGGTCCCGGCTTTGGTTTTGTCGGACCAACCCACACTTATTCAGCATTTTCCGATGCAAGCAAACTGTTGCTATCATTCTTCATGTTACTTGGAAGACTTGAGCTCTTTACAGTAATTGCACTGTTCTCGCCAAAATTCTGGAGAAGTTAATAAAAAAAAAGGACATGTTTCTAAGAAGAAACATGTCCTTTTCTAATTCTATTATCTACTTAAATAACTTTCTTATCTTCGATTCCCCTTCATTCACGACAATTCGCTGTGTTTGATAGGCTAAGTTTACTTCTGGTTCAGCGTCAATTCTATCTAACAGTGAGCACCAGATACCATCTACAGTCGTTCGTCTAGATCTGGGTTTACACAAGTAACGTAATGTCATTTTAACCCCATGATCCACCGCCTCGGTGTAAATAATCGGTGTAAGATTTTTATATAGAATATGATATTTTTTAGACGCTCTCTTAAGTTTCTGCTCAACTTCGTGGATATGTCTTTCCGCATGTTCTTCTAGAACCTCAGTCAATAAGACTCTCGCCTTTTCCCTATTGCTTTCAAAGGTAATCACCACTTCGATTTCATTCCAAATGTGTTCAAAGCCGGCAGAATAATTTGCAATGTTTTCTGTAAGCACCTTGTGGTTTGGAATATGGATAATACGGCCTGTACTTTGGTCTGCATCAACCCAGTTCCCGATTTCCATTATCGTAAATTGAAATATCCTAAAATCTATAACATCGCCTGCCACACCACCAATTTCTATTCGATCACCAATGATAAAAGGCTTTCGAGCGATGATGAATAGCCAAGCTGCAATACTTGCAAGCAAATCTTTCAGTGCAATTGCAATACCTGCAGATAGAAGACCAAAAAACGTACCCAGTGACGTACCAGTCTTTAGCCAAATAAGGAGCAAAAAGACGGACATCAAAGTGAAGGTCGTTCTATTGGTAATGCTTTTATAACGATGATACACTTGGCCATCCTCAATATAAGAATGCAACATTCTATTGACTAACCGCCTAACGAGACCTATAATCACAACAACTGAGATTGTTGCAACAACCTGATTTGTGTACTGCATTTCCTGTAACGAAGCAATAACTTGATTCAAACGATCTCCTCCTATTTATTCCAAAGCGCCTCTTTAAAGTCACCACCAGATGGTTGCTGGAACACCTTTAAGCCAAACATCGGTATAATTGCAAATATATGATCGAAAATATCCGCTTGTATACCTTCATAATTCACCCATGCAATATCATTTGCAAAACAGTATATTTCCAGTGGTACCCCTACTTCAGTAGGCGGTAATTGGCGAACCATCAATGTAAATTCGTCTGAATAGATGTTAGGATTTTGCTTTAAGTACTCCTGAATATACACGCGAAGCGTTCCTATATTCGTTAGCCGTCTACCGTTGGCAAGGACCTGTTCATCGACATGATGGGCCTTGTTGAAACCATTTAGCTCCTCTGTCTTGTGTTGAATATAGTCCTCTAACAAGGTGATTTTAGACAAGTCTTCTATCTGAGCACTTGTTAAAAATCCAATCGTACTAATATCTATTAAAACCGAGCGTTTGATACGACGACCGCCAGCTTCCGACATCCCCTCCCAGTTCTTGAAGGAGTCATCAAGAAACTTGTGGGCAGGTATAGAAGTATAGGTCTTGTCCCAATTGCGCACGGTGATTTTCGTCAGCGATATGTCGACAACTTCCCCATCAGCATTGTATTTAGGCATTTCCAACCAGTCGCCAACACGAAGTAACTGCCCCGTGGACAACTGAATTCCTGCAACAAATCCAAGAATGGAATCTCTGAAAATCAACATAATAACCGCTGACAGACCACCAATACTTCCTAAAATTACTGATACAGTTGCATTATCGACAAATGAGACGACAATAACACCGCCACCAAAACATCCGATAACAATCTTTACAATTTGCATAACCCCTTTTATTGGTCTGCCTTTGGCAAAAGGATATTGATTGTACACTTGAACCATGACATCTATGCCTCTAAACAGAGCCACAACAACAGTCATCACGACAAACGCATAAACAATATGTTGAACCAATTTATCAAAAGGCCCAAAGGATGACGAAAACAAATAAATGACAATAGCCGGCGCTATAAACGCCATCCCGCTAAACACTTTTTTCTCAAGCAATAAATCATCTAATTTATTTTTCGATTTAGAGACGAGTTTACCTAGACCTTTCATGACGTAGTGTCTTGTGAATTTATACGTAATAAACGCCAAAATAGCAATTAATATCATTGCCAATCCATACGCAATTATTAATTTTAGTTCGCTACTCCAGTTTAAATTCATTTGTCCAAAGTAATCATAAATAATATTGTGCATAATGCCCTCCTGTAATTTGATTACTTTATTATATCAAATAAAATGCATAATTGTCTGAAATCAACTGGTATTAACACCTTTCACCAACTATTTCTTTGCTGTGCTCTGGTGCAAACTCAGCCTCCAAAGTTACATGGCTAAAATTCTTTGTTTCACAAATAGATCTCACTTCATCTAACTTAGGCCCTACTTGGGATAATGGAATATCCTCGCAAAACTCAATGTGGGCTTCAAAATGACATTCTCTATCAGTCAATGCCCAAGCATGAATATGATGAACACCAACAATGCCATCAATTTTAACGATTTCCTCATACATATGGTGAGGATCAAATCCGTCAGGTGCAAATTGCATTAAAACTTTTATTGTCTCTAACAGCATTTGAACACTGATGACGATTAAATAAACTGCTATGACAACGGACAAAATGCTGTCTAACCAAATCCACTGTAAATATTGTACCGCTGCCCCCGAGATTAAAACCGCAATGGATGTCAGCATATCGGAAAACAAATGTACATAAGCTGACCGCATATTTATATTACCTTTTGATTCCTTTGCAATCAAAAGCACAGAACCACCATTTACCGCAATACTAAGTCCTGCTAAAAGCATAACCACAATTCCATTAATTTCTACAGGTTTTCCCCACCGTTCAACGCCTTCAACAAAGATGAAAAATGCGATGATGATTATTGAAACCACATTGATAAACGCCGCAATAATTTCTGCACGTTTATAACCAAATGTCTTGTCGTCGGAGTATGGTCGTTTGGACATTAAATTCGCAAAATAGCTGATGACAAGGGCGATAACATCACTGAAGTTATGAGCCGCATCTGATAGCAAGGCCAAACTCCCAGACCAGAGTCCCCCTATGACTTGAGCAACTGTTATAACAACATTGAGCAGTACTGCCCATCCAATGTTGCTGCTGTCACCATGATGGTGGCCATGGTGTCCGTGGATATGCTCGTGATCTTCCTGTTCGTGATGGTGTGTGTCATGTGTATGTTCATTTGATTTATTGTTTGAAGTATTCATACGTTCCTCCTCTGTGCCCTATAGTGAAGTGATACCCATTACTGCACTAAAAAAGCAGGCCCTCAGCCTGCTGTTTCATTTTATATTTTTCCGTACATCAAACAATCATAATATCGCTCGTCAATATAATAATAATCTCTAAGTTGTCCTTCCAGTACAAAGCCATTGCGCAACAACGCTTTGCTAGATGCAACATTTGGTTCAACAACGCGTGCATGAATTTTATGAAGACCAAGTACTTTCATACCAAAGTCGCATATCATTCCTATTACCTCAGTACAGTACCCACGACCCCATGCTTTCGGATGAAACACATAGCCAATTTCAGCATTATTGGCATCTTTATCAAAATTGAAAAGCGTCGCTGTTCCAACTAACTCGCCTGAAGTCTTTTCAATAATACTCGCATAAAAATGTGTTCCGCTCGCTTCTTTGTTCATTAATTCCGCAACGAAATCTTTTGTTTCCTCAAGTGTGTGCATTAGTGGCCAACCGATATATTGAGACACTTCCTCATCAGAAGCATAGGTATGAATAATTTCATAGTCCTCAATCGATAGTGCCTTAAATGCTACATGTTCACCTTCCAACGAATGATACAGTGCTGTACTCATATGTATTCCCCCATTTTAACGATTATATGCTTACGTTCATTATAACCTGTTCCATGGGGGCTGTGAACCTTTATAATTTTTAGTAAACAATATACCCTGATGTTTGTCCCGGCAAGCTCATTGTCATCATCATCGGAGATACGACACTTATTGCATTACCGATTTCAAGACTTGTATTGACATAAGTATAAGCAGACGATGTGTGAATCACCACTAAATCGCCAATATCAGTCGAGTCCATATCTTTTGTTAAGGTAATTGTTGTCCTACCAGTCTCATCAGACTTAACTTCTTTAACAAATCCTCTATGGATCGTCGCCATGCCTTCCTGAATTGTCATTGCACCCTCTTCAATCTGAACAGTTAGATCAAGAATTTCAGCAAAAAACTCTACAGGTACAACCGTTTTCCCTTCAACAATAGCAGGTGCAGCACTTAAGGGTCTCGGTGCCATTCTGTTCTTAAAATAATTGTTGTCACCAATTTTTACCGATGTCCGCTGAGCACCCTTTTGAATATCAATAGATTGAGTCTCACCATTCCAAGTAATTGTATAGCCTAGAGATTCCAACGATTCACGCAATGGAAGCATCCACTTGTCTTCTACTTTTGTCGCTTTACTTGTGAATACCGCTTTTTTAATATCCTGTTCCATATCACTATTAGCCTCTGTCTCTTCCTGATCATTTACTTCTATAACAGGTGGATTTAAATGTACCCCATCATCGATTGTGATGATTTGATCCTCTTCGATAAATACTTTGTCGGCATTTTTATAAACGAGTACTTCAATTGTTTCAGCAGCCCCTTTTTCCCATGAACGTTCAAGGGTTAAGGTAATTGTAGAGACGCCATTATCTTTCACTTCAAATTCAAATACTCGCTCACCACTGGCACCTACTACAGTCGTATCAGCTGCCTTATATTCAGTACTTAAAAACGACACATGATCTTCCTTATTGATTTTATACACCCATGCATAACCTGTCGATGCATTTTCTTCAATACTTAATTTGAATATATCTCCATCGATATCCACTTTGAAAGGCATCTCTACAGATATTGCCACTGGCACTTCCGCTGAAATCAGAACCGGTTTTACCTCTTGAACACTTGCAAATACAGCTGTTGATGAAAACATCATTAATCCTGCCAAAACACTACTTACTATTTTTTTCATTTTATTTTCCTCCAATTATATGTTGCTTATATTCTTTAGACGAGGTTGATGAAAAAAAGTTCCCATTAATTTTTAAAAAAATTTTAAACAAGAAAAAACAGCACACCGAGGAACTCGGTATGCTGTTTATACTATTCATCAACTGAATTACTCGTATATCTTATACTGACCATTTTCTCTTCTTTTAACAGCATTCTTACTAAAGTAAGAGCCTTCTAATACATTATTGAATCCATGTTTTTTGATTATACCTTTAATGTAATCAACATGTGGACATCGATCATAATGATGATTATCAGTTACCATGCATGACGCTAAGTGTACTACAACCTCATCCTTTTTATAACCATTTTGTTTGATTGCCTGACGACCATAATGTTCTAACTTAGCAGCTACACCTTTGCCACAACATCCACCGCATGTAAATGAGATATATCGTACATCCTCTTCATACGCTTCAAACTTGCCTGTTTTCTCATAAAATGATTTTGTACACGCAAATCCACTACAACGATTATGCGAAATATCACACTGAATAATCACAACTTCTTTAATTGCCATCTAAACTTCCCCCCTAGTCACTCGTTTGTTACTAGTGTATCACATAGCTCAATAACAGCACTGTATACTTTTGATTTTCGTAACACACCCTCTTGTTCACCAGTCAATGCATCGTAATACAACGTGTACATCACATCATCTTGAACGACATATACCTGATACTCGAATTTATTTTGTCTATTAAATACGAGCACAACATCTTCCAAATTCTCTGTCTTGACAGTACGCTCAATAGCATCGACATCCACTATAAGTGGTATATTAGGGGGTGTTTGTTTCATCGAGTAATTATAGCGTTCCAACTTGCCCTGACTACCAATTCTTAAGGTGATTTCTTGGCGTTCATCGTAATACACGCCGTTATAATAGATAAATTCATAATCGATACTGTCTATTTTGTTATCGTCCATTCGAATGCTTCTATCATATAAAACAAAGGTCTGAGGAACCAACTGTTCAATATAAGTCTTGGCCACAGCCTCAATTCGTTCTTCACTATATTGTCCTTCCCCCGACCAAGCGGATAAATGGACATTCACATCGCCGGTCTCTTTATCTATGGTAATATCATAAGCATCATCGTCGCTATGGACGTTCCATTCACTATCAAATTCATATTCCATCAAACTTTCTTCACATTGATATGAGCCTACTTTACCAGTAATTTTTTCATGTAAGGCATATGCAAGTATTTCCGCATCTTCCTTTGTCATGACTGGCTTGAAAGAGGTTTCGTTATTATCGACAAGCACGACATCAAAAGCACTGTTACGCTCTGATAACTTACTGATACCAATTGCAGACACTTTGCTTATAAAATCCTTATAAATGTCCTTAACGTATTTCTCCTCGTCATGATTGATATACTCATCAATACCATATGCATCCAATGTTTCATAATAGGCATCAATCACTTGTTGCTGTTCATTATGAACATCCAGCAAATAGGACAAGTCCTCTTCGGACAGTTGATTCAACTTTTTCATATCCCTAATGGCGTGTTGTACTTTAGCCAAATCATGCCATCTGAACAGATTATCCTCAGCATTAAGAACCTTAGAGGCTTCGTAATTCATACTGGACATATCATAAATCGGACGAACATCTATTTGGACAGACTCATCTACTTTACCTGACACATAAATCCCCATAATGGTTTCATTGATCTCCTCAAGGGCATAAACAGCCGAAGACATATTCTCTTCTAATACAGACATGAAAAATTCATCTTGTGCCTTAGTTTTTAAAAATAAATTTACCGATACAATCATTAAAATCACACAAAGCATCTGCAATGCTACAGGATGATTAAATAGCTTCTTCATCTAACACTTCTCCTTCAATCACTGATTCTGACTTTAATCTAAGATCACGTAACAACTGCATCGCACAAGTACCCTCAAATGGAATGAGTAAAAAATTCAGCATCAATAGCACATATGTCAACGATCCTAAGGTTTTCATTAAGGTCTCTAAATCAACAAAAGTAATGGCCAAATAAGATGCCAACATAGTAAATGGTAATGCGGCTATAAAAGCAAGACTCATAATCGGTCTTGAGTAAACATGCCACTTCGAGGTATTGTTTGTCATATAAGACTGTTCTGTATCAATAAGGCTTGCTATATAAGGCAATAAAAACAGACGACTGTATACAACAAACGCAATTATGGCGATAAAACAGATCATCCCACTCTTTATCAGTGTTGATAAAGGTGCTATGATGATGAGTACGATACCACCAATACATAGTAAAACCGAAAGCTCCCGAATCAGCGATGCACCAAAATAGCGTCCAAATTGCGTTTTTCCATAAGCCCAACTTTTGTCAAATGTTGATGATTCTCCATTGTTTAATTGAAATATATGATGGTTTAAAGCCATGGCTGCTCGGTACCCAAAATACACGTTTGCCCCGGCGCTCAATGAACTAACTGGTGTCATTGAAAAAAACCGTTGTAAAAAAGAAAAAATGAACAGTATCGTACTATACACAAACAAAGCTTTATAATGTTGCTTGTAGAGACTGATACCCGAACGAAACATGTCTTTGACGGATACGCTTACCGCCTGTGATAAAAACTGACCATCCACACTAACCGGAAACGTCTCACAATTCAATTTCAATAACGTATCCACTAGATGCTCTAAATTGTCTATGTATCTTACCGAAATAAATGTTGTTTCGATGCTATCGTACTTATTCGGACGGTCCACGTAAATCCCAACATCTCCCGTGATGCCTCTCAGTCCCTTACCATAACCGATATGTATATTGGTAACGTTGTCCCAAAGTGCCTCTTCCGATGGCTTCTTGGAGATTATTGAAAATAAAGCTATCCCCTGTGAGGTTAGTTCAATTTTACGATTGCGCACTAGATTGAACAGGCCAAATAATCCAACGCCGGCAATGACAATAGTCCGCATGACACGTAATTGATATCTTTGTAAAAGCCGCTCATAGGCTTTTCTTTCAAAATAATTCATCATATCAAGAGACTCAGTTGTACCGTAGCTTGGCGCCTCAATACTTTGGACCTCTTCCTTGTAAGGTATGGTTTCCATATGAGATACCACTAGAAAACCTCCGATAACCATACACCATAATGCTAATAATAACAGTCGCTTGGATCTGTTGTAAAAATAAGTTTGATTCATGAGCCTCCCCCTTTTTTTATGTCATTTCTATGATACGCCTTTTTTTGCCATTTTTGTATTAAAGGTTTCTTAAAAAAACTGCTTGAGGCATAAAAATAGTGATAAAGAGTATCCATCAGAAATCTTCATCACTATTCTCAATTGTTATTTCGATATAACTTTATTGCGACCGCTGTTCTTCGCTTCATAAAGACTGTCGTCAGCGCGTTTGATCAAATCTTTTATTTCATCAGTTGGTTTCAGTGTCGTCACCCCAAAACTTGCCGTTCGCTGACCGATTTCGTCAAAATGATTGGCTTCAATAACAACTCTTAACTTTTCAGCCATAAGTGCGACCCTATCAATATTCAACCCAGGACAAATAATCAAGAATTCTTCCCCACCCCAACGGCCGACAGTATCAGTTGTTCTTGTATTCTCTGTTAGAAGTTCAGCAAACCGCACAAGTACCTGATCCCCTACAATATGGCCATAATTATCATTAATGAGTTTGAAACGATCAATATCCATTAAAATAACCGCAAGGTCTATTCCATAGCGTTTTGACTTTTCAAACTCATTGGCCAAGACGTCATCCAACTTCCGTCTATTGAACAACTTGGTCAAACCATCTGTTACTGATATTTCCCGCAGTCTATCATTCAACTCGAGCAACTGCTCGTTCTTAAAGGCCAAATCAGTTGTACGTCGCTCAACAAGGGATTCTAGATGTTGATATACCATTGCATTTTCTAAAGATGTTGACATTTGAGACGACAACAATGATAAAAACTCTGTTCGATCACTTGAGAATACACCATCGGACAAGTTGTTTTCCAAATAGATGATCCCAATAATTTCACCCTTGTTAATCAGCGGAAAACAGAGTGCTGAATGGACTTCCTGATCGATAATATACGGATCATCCATAAACAGCTTATTTGAAAGTGCACGGTCTAGGCGTACTATCTTCTTTCCGTTATAAGCATAACGCACAATTTTATGTGGTAACCCCTTATAAGATTCCACATGGTCAACTGACGTCATTTCGAATCCGCTTTGTGTATGACTCTGCGCAATGATGACACGACCGTCTCGTGTATAATTAATAACAATGGCTTTTTGTGCACCTGCATTTTCCAAAAGAATATACAACAGCTTTCTCAACAATTCCTCATAAACAATTTCCTCAGCCATCGTCTGTGAAAATTTAAGAATCGAATGCATATCAATATTGGGATTTGTATCATATGCCGTGTTCACAGAGTGTAGTGTATAAATTGAATGGCTTCTATCCATATGTCCGGAATTCTCTACATCAACGGAACAAAACTGTAATTTTTGAATAGCTCCCCAGCGTTCATAACAGCTATAGGCTGTCTGATGGTAATACAAAGACAGTTCCTCATTCTTATACTCCTCATACAGTTGACACATTAACTCTCTGTACATGGCTTCTTCACGTATATACCCATGGATTTGAACTGCCTGTATGGCTTTTTCCAGAAGAAGACGTGCATCATCATAGCGCTTCTCAACACGAGCTATTACAGCTTGAATACTCAATACCCTATGGCTATAGTTAATGCTCTCGCCAATATTCTCGAGATAGTTTAGATGAATGTGTACATCTTCAACAACTTCTCCATAAGTGGCCAATTTTATCAATGCCGCATATTGATGGTATATTGGAACATGCATTAATCCAACGCCGCCATCAAGGTATTTCGCCATCTCATTTGCTGCTTCCAGGGCCAATGGTAGTTGATTGAAGAGATAACACAATTGCATCTTATTGAAATAATAGACAAATAAAGCGGTTTGATGTCCCTTTTCAATTAATTCGGGAAGTGTTTCTGTTTCATTGAACCACTTTCCATCCATAATCCATGGCATTTCCTCTTTAATACGCATATTTTCAATTGTCTGCAAATAAATATGTTGAAAAAGATTCTGCGTCCCTTGGTTCAATTTATTAAAACTCTCTGTGTATGTTTCAAATATCCGTTCTACTTTACTCAACTCTCGGCCAGCCAGATAACTGTTGAAGCAATAACCATGACCTGCGAATCCAGCATACGTATAATCACCGATATCGATGCCTTTATAATAGCCTTCTTCTTCCATATCGATAATTTTATTCAAATGTTCTTTATAATGCATCACATGTTGGGAAGCCACCATGTAAACCTTTGGTAATTCAGAGGTCGTCTCCATACCTTCCAATAAAGTTAAAGATAATTGACCATATGCCGTACCCTGACTAATATCACCAATGGCCCCACAAAGGATTGTGCCTAAGAAAGCATATCCAAATGAGGAATACTTACAGTTACCATATTCTATCGAGATAAACACCATCTCTAAAATAACCAGTAATAAGAGTTGAGGTGCAACGTTAAATAACAGCGGTACTACACCCGTCAACATTTCCATTTCATTTAAATATCTGGTATCCGTCATTTTTGGCAGAGTTGATAAGGATTCAATGGAACGCCCTTCCATTAACTGACTCAACTTACCTAAAGCGATTCCGTAATCTTCTGGCCCTACCTCCAATGACAAAGACAGACCAAAACCATTGAATGCATCTAACATCACCGAAACACCACGTTCATACTCTTGACGAGCCATTAACGAATAAATCTGCTGTTCATAAGCCGTTGCCATATCCAACGGGTGACGCGCAGATAGTTTGAACCTTTCAATACCTTCGTCAAGTGCTTCAAAAAGTCCCAACATATATTGAACTTTAATTATTTTGCTTGATAGGGCAACCATAACTTCATAATTATTTATCCACATCTCTGCATCCGCAAGTTCTTCAGCGGCCATATAGTAAGCGATCGACTCGTTGTATGCAATGTTTCTATTGGAAATGTCCCCGGCTCTAAGAAGATACTCAAATATCTTATCCGACTCATCTACAAGAGTCGCTACTTTTAGTGCTTCTCTATAATGTCCAGCAATTTCAAAGATGACTTCTTCTGTCATGTTCTCTCTATAGCGATCGATTAATATAGTCGCGCAAGATAAATGTAAAGATCCCTTTTCCACTGGGTCAATCAACCCATAAGAAGCCTGTTGAACTTGATCATGGCTAAAAGCATACTTATCATATCCTAAAGACAAAATGTAATTCTCTTCGATTAAAATTGTGATATAGGGGATTACCTCTTCAACATCCTCATCCATCATCATCGATATCGTCTGTAATGTAAATGAGTGTCCGATGCATGCCGCTGATTTCAGCAAATCCTGAAACTTGGGCTCTTGAGCTTTCAATTGGTCAATCAAGAAATCTGCCACATTATCTGAAACTTCTTCCCGCTGAAAACAGGTTTCATCAAATTTCCACCCTCTAACATCAGCATGATATGTGATACACTTCTTGTCATAAAAATGATGCAACAACTGCTTTATAAAAAAAGCATTCCCCTTTGTTTTCTCCATTATCTGATTAATTATATATGAACTCTTAGGCAATACACCAAAACTGTCCTTGAACAATCGTTGAACATCTTCTGTTCTTAGTGGCGAGAGCTTATAATCGTTGATTTCTACAGACTCGTTGCGTAAGCCCTCAAACATTGTCGAAAGTCTATGTCCCGGTTCAACTTCGTTGTCTCTATAAGCACCTAGCAACAGAAAATGTCTTAACTGGTCGCTTTCAAAAATTTGCTTCAAAAGCATCAATGATCCGTGATCGACCCATTGTAGATCATCCAAAAAAAGTACGATTGGATGGGCATCATCACTAATAGAAATGAAAAATCTCTGAAGCGCTTCTCTAAACCTATTTTGAGCTTCAATCCCACTCATCTCAACCGGTACTTCCTGTTCACCTATAATTATTTTTAAATCCGGCACAAACTGAGTCAGTACCCCCGCATATTGCCCCAGTGCGACAATTAACCGGTGACGCCATGCTTCTAAACGTTCCTCTTCCTCTACTAGGAGCAAATTAATGAAACTTTCTATTCCCTGAATGATACCTGAATATGGCACACTCGTATTGTATTGGTCAAACTTGCCACTTAGGAAGAATCCAGACTTTTTAGAGATAGGTAAATATAGTTCTCTGATTACAGTTGTTTTACCAATGCCCGAGTAACCTTTTAAAAAGCAATGTTCAAAACTACCAGCAGCTGCTGTTTCAAACTGCATCAATAAGCGACTAATAATATCATCGCGCCCATAGATTTGCTGAGATATATTCAGTTGTGTCATAACTTCACCCTTGCCTAGAATAAAGGTAGAAGCATCCAAATCAGATGACTGACATTTCTCTAAATCATATAAAATGCCTGCTATACTTTGATATCTATTAACACTGTCCTTGGCCAACAGCTTCATGATTATTTTTGAAATGATTAGTGGGACTTCTGTGTTTTGCTCATGTGGTGATACAGGTTTAACTGCAATATGGTGATGAATCAATTCCGAACGATCAGTCGTTTCAAATGGCAACTTACCTGTAAATAGTTCATATAATGTAACGCCGGCTGAGTAATAATCCGATCGATAGTCCAGCTGGCGATTCATTCGACCAGTCTGTTCAGGAGAAATATACGCAAGGGTTCCTTGTAAATGTTCTGGACTGACAAATTCTATTTTTTGCGAATGTGCTTTCTCTGCAATATTAAAATCAATAATGGTTAATTGCTTTCGAGTATTTTCCCATATTATATTGGTTGGATTGATGTCCTTATGTAAAATATGTTTTTGATGAATTTCATCAATCCCTTTAAACAACTCAATAGCGATTTCTATTTTATCCTCAATGGAAAGTTGTCCCTTATCAACGTACGCCTTCAACATTGCCCCTTCGGCAAATTGAGTAACGAGTGCAAGCGTATCATCGTCGACAAATGCAACGGGTTTTACCACATGAGTAGCATCAATAGAGTTTATAAGCTGATATTCTTTTCTGAGTAACTCCCCATAGATCTTATGGATAGTGGAATCAATCATTTTCTTGTATGCCACTGCATTTCCTGTTTCTAGATCAATCGCTTTATAGACGATGACTTCAATATTCTCATATATTTTTTTGTCAATTTTAAATCTCTTATCGCTCAATTTAATCCCACCTATTATTATTGTTCCGTAGACTTTATAAAAGACCCCACTATTTCACGTATTTGTCTCATTATATCACCTCTCTGAGTAAATACCCATCTATCAATGCAGCAATCAAAGTTATCGTTTCGATGTATTTTTTTATTGATAAACGATAACAAAAATGTTATAGTACTATTGAAATCAAGAAAAGAGGATAAAAACAATGAACAAACCATCTATGGAAAGATTACTGCATCTACTAATAAAATTGGGTATCGCCTTGACGTTGGTTGCCCTTCTTGCAATGCCACTGATTGTGACCGCATTTTTCAAAAGTGCTTATGGAATACTCAACGATTCCGTTGTCTCAACAACCATCATAGGACTTTTTATATGCGCTGTACCTTATACATGGGCACTGATAAACCTACAACGTTTATCATCAATGCTCGTTGCCCATACCCCTTTTACGAAAACAAGCGTTCGTGCATTCAAGTGGATTTCCACTTGTGCATTTAGTGAGCCCTTAATTGCAACTGGTGTGATTTACTATCTTAAAAATTACTTTGCGTTTTATGATCACCTACTGGTTATCGCCCCATTAAGCATTCTCATATTCTTATGTATCGTCGTTGGCTTACTTTGTCTTGTGCTGTCTCAACTTTTTGAACAAGCACGTCTGATCAAAGAAGAAATCGACATGACTGTATAGGAGGAACATATGCCAATAATCGTAAATCTAGACGTCATGATGGCGAAAAGAAAAATCAACTCTACTCAACTCGCGAGTAAGCTTGGTATCACAAAAGCAAATCTTTCTATACTGAAAAACAATAAAGCAAAAGCCGTTCGTTTTTCAACACTTGAAGCTTTATGTGCAATTCTTGATTGCCAACCAGGCGACCTACTTGAGTTTGTT
>Ga0070725_10000532_pt1 | contig 25717 bp, 27 predicted proteins | sample tdDd002_FD_69781 | JGI IMG/M metagenome (GOLD analysis project Ga0070725, IMG submission 69781) | Marine sediment microbial communities from the Atlantic coast under amendment with organic carbon and nitrate - tdDd00.2 | ecosystem: Environmental > Aquatic > Marine > Coastal > Sediment | place... | reverse complement strand
TGAACTTAATGTAAAGGAGAAACCATGACCTTTTTTAATCGTTTTCGTAAATTCACATGCCTTTTAATAGTTATCTTAATCCTATTTCCATATTCCAAACCTGCTTATGCATCAGAAGCTCCGTTAGAAGAAGCTGGAGTGGTGCTTCAGCTAAGGTGGGATCATCAATTTCAATTTGCTGGCTATTATGCGGCACAGTGGCAAGGTTATTATGAAGAAGAGGGACTTAATGTTGAGATTCGCTCAGCATTCCAAAATGGTGAAATTCTTGATGGACCTACTGAAATTAACGAAGGTCGTGCCGATTTTGGAGTAGGTTCAGCGAACATACTTATGGCGCAAGATTCAGGCATAGATTTAACGCTAGTTGCCTCAATCTTTCAACGAAGTGCAGTTGAATACTGCACCCTTTTAGAGGAACGTGGAAACACTGTGTTCGATCTGTCACAGCTGCATATTGCACGACGTCCGGGAGATTTACTGGATTTAGAGCTTCAAGCTTTGTTTGCAAGCGAAGGCATTTCGCCTCATGCCGAGAGTGTTTCGGAGATAACACGTGATTTTACCTTAGAAGATTTGAAGAGCGGTGCCTTTGAAGTTGTGCCTGATTATCTTGGTCAAATTTCTTATACTGCTATTAAAGAAAAGCATCCACTTAAGGTAATTTCACCTGCTGAATATGGCGTAGATTTTTATGGAGATACTCTATTTACTTCTTCAAAACTGGCAAATGAAAATCCGGAGTTAGTCGAGCGTTTTCGAAGAGCCAGCATTAAGGGATGGTACTATGCATTGGAACATCCAGAAGAAATAACAGATTTAATCGTAGAACGTCTGTCTAGATCTGGCTCAAGTCCCGATGTAGAGCATGAGCTAAAGAGCTTTAATGCTTATCAATCTGAAAAGGTACTTGAGCTTACGCATTATCCAATAGTTATGGTCGGAAATATAAATACCTTCAGATGGGAAAGTATGGCTGAGGTCATGTATCAACTTCAAATGATTTCGAAAGTACCAGACTTAGATAGTATGATCTTTGATTATGAACAAGTAAAAATGAACCAACTTGAGGGTACAAAACAAAGTCTGTCCATATTTTTTAGTATGATAACCATCTGCGGTACAATCGTTTTCCTTGTTTATTTGAATCGTAGAAATATCCTTCTCAGTAAGGAAATAGGCGATAGACAATTGGCTGAGAAGCGTCTAATACTCAGTAATTCACGTTACGAAACCATTTTTCAAAGTTCAGTACTTGGCATTACGGTTACCGACTTCGATGGACGTATTCACACTGTCAATGAGGCTTGGTGTCGCATGACAGGCTATAGTAGCGAAGAACTGTGCCAAATGAACATCAATACCCTGATCGATCCTGAGTATCGCGATACAGACCAAAAACAAATTTTAGACTTACAGGAAGGTCGAATTTCCAGTTTTACCATGGTAAAAAAGTACTTGCGACGTCCATCTGAATCAGACGAACAGGATTACTTTTACGGTCGTATGGTGTTGACTCGTATATGGAATGACAGCTCTGAACCAACCTTGAACATGAGTATGACTACAGATATTACACGTGAAGTTGAGGAAACTGAAGCGAATCGTAGAAGTGAAACGCGTTTTAGAAAAATCATCGGACAAGTGGCTCAGGAAATAGGGGGCACGTTGTCTGAAAGTATTAACATGAATTGTGAGTTTTCCATGAACCTGGAAGAGATCAATATGGAGCTTGAAAAGCTTTTTACTCATGAACTTGAAGAAAACCGAAGAAAAGATGCGCTCATTCGCTATCAGGCAAAAATGGCTGCTATGGGAGAGATGATCGGAAGTATCGCACATCAATGGCGTCAGCCTCTGAATACCCTTAAACTGGTCCTAATGAATATAAAAGACTCTGGAGATGATCCTGAATATGTGGAAATATGCCATAAAAAAGCCAATACGTTGATTCGGCGCATGTCAGAAACCATTGATGACTTCAGGTACTTTTCGAATCCACAAAATGAATCCCGTTATTTTTCTGTTGAAGAGTCCATTAAACTCGTTCTTGGTTTGGTAGATGAACAGCTCCGCGTTTCTGGTATTTCATTTGAAGTTGATTGCGACACTCTACCACCGCTTCATGGTTTTGACAATCAATTTTCACATGTGCTATTTAATTTAGTTTCAAATGCGATAGATGCCTTAAAGCAAAATCCACCAGGCAAGCCGCGCCTAATTCGTCTTATTGGGCAAATGAACCAGTCGGAGATCTTACTTCGCATAGAAGACACCGGCGCAGGAATTCCAAAGGCAAATGCCGAAAAAATATTTGATATGTACTATACCACAAAAGAAGCAGATGGAGGTTCAGGCCTCGGACTTGCAATGGCGAGTTCCATTCTTGAAAATACCTTTAACGGAAAACTAAGTCTAGCGGATACGAATTCCGGTTGTGCTTTTGAATTACGAATTCCCTATTAAAAAAAGGCTGGTGACTACCCATGAGTACAACAAACGTTCCAGAAAGCAAACAGCTTCTCAATACTCTACGGCTGCTTTACGTGGAGGACGATCCAGAAGCTCTTCAAGAGTTGGCACACTTCCTAAAAAAACGAGTAGCCTCTTTAACAACAGCTATAAATGGTGTTGAAGCGCTTGAATTATGCAGACAGCAAACTTTTGATGCTATAATCTGCGATCTATGGATGCCCGAAATGGATGGACTAACTCTAATCCAGTGCATTCGTGATGAAGGACTTCACATTCCAGTAATCATTACATCGGCCTTTTCGGATATTGATACAATACTAAAAGCCGTTGAATTAGGCATTGTAAAGTATTGTGTGAAACCTCTCGAGATAGATGATCTTATCACTTGTTTGAACCGCATAGCACTTGATAACCTTACTCAATCCGGTGCTTTAACCACTTCAGATAGTCGTTTGATGGACCGACAGGAGCGTTTAGAACTTGAAAAAACTTTAAAAAGTGGATTTGCCCATCTGTTGAAAACCCTAACAGGGAAAGGGCCAAAAGTGGTTCACGTTGCACTTGGTGCAAACGATCTTGAAATCTGGGCGACAGGGATTCTCTCACCAATAGAGACTTCTCTTATAGGAACAGAAGAGCATGCCGGTATTGTTCCATATATCAGAAAAGCGATTTATACGAGCTATCGTAAAAACTTTGAGACTCTTGTTTCAGAAACACTAAATCGTTCTGTCAGCCTTGAAGAGATCCGAAACGGCATTGAAGAAAATACAGATTGGATTGTCTTCAAACTAAATTGATACGGATTAACATCCACCCATGCCTCATTTTGAATTATTCAAAATGGGGCATTATTTATTGAGTTTTGATGTTAAAATATAGAATAGTATAGAAACTGAATGATAATTATGTGCTTGATTTACAAATATATTTCCGAAGAGGATGAGATAAATGAATAAGAAAATCGTAAATGTTGAGGAAAAGGATAACTATAGAATTGTTGTAATTAGCGATACACACGGGCATAAAGATGTTTTTAATAGGTTGTTAGACAAGGTCGATTTGGTTGAAAAGGATCACCTGATTATTCTTGGTGACTTTATAAATCGAGGGATAGATAGCTATGAAACATATCAGTTTATGAGAAAGCTCTCTGAAAGAAGAAATACAATCATTCTAAAAGGAAACCACGAGTCCTTTATGCAAAGACACATGGTTGAAAATGAGTATTCAGAAGAGTTTTTTAAGTTCTTAAAACAAGAGTATTATGAAACGCTTATTGGTACGATTATAAATAAGTCTGGAATGGATATTGAATCACTTACAAGCAGTTCGGAAATGCTATCATATCTTGAAAAGGAAAGTGGTGAAGTACAGAGCTTTTTAAGTAGCCTACCAATAATGGCGTATTTTGATGACATGGTATTTGTTCATGGGGGATATGACGAAGACTTCATCATAGAGGAAGACGAGACAAAGTACCTAAAGTATGACAACTACAACGCGTTGGCAAAACCAAACGAGAAAGCAGTAATCGTAGGACATTGGCCGACGAGCGAACTTAGAGATGACAGATTGACAAACTTACCGTATTTTAATGATGAGAAGAACATAATATCTATCGATGGTGGATTAGGCGTAAAGCATACAGGTGAGTTGAATGCATTTATCATTGAAAAGTGTAACGGACAAGTTAATTATCGATGTGTTCAAGAAAATAACTTTAAGAAGAAAGTGGTAAAAACAGAGCATCGATTTGACTCAGAAAATTTGATTTACTTAAATTATCCTGATAATGAATTTGAAGTTTTGTCAAAAGGAGACGAATGGTCAGAGTGCAGACATATAAGTAGTGGTAGAGAGTTTAGGGTGTTTACAGACTTATTGGTTGAGAGCAAAAATGGATACACAACGAAAACGAACTATATAAATAACTTTTTAAATTTGGAAATGGATGAAGTGGTAGAGCTGTGCCGAGAATTCGGTGAGTATGCTCTTGTGAAGTATAAGGATGAGTTTGGTTGGTTGATGAAGTATCAACTGAGCTAGAGTGGGCGGGCATATCCCAATATGCCTGTTTTGAATTATAAAATATTGTATCTATACTCATCCAATTCAGGTATTAGATCAAGGAACTTCTTAACGATACTGGAATCTTTTCTATTCCTATTTATAGCGATATAAATAAAAAACTTATTTGGTATGACATCCCGTATTTTAACTTCTTTTAAACGACCAGCTTTTAAATCATCTTCAATAGCGTAACGCGGTAGAAATGCGCAGCCATATCCTTTTTTTACATACTCTATGAGTTGTGCAGTACTGTTTATATTGATTCTAGATGTAAAATTCTTAGGCAGTACATCTTCCAGCCATTCATTGTACTGTACATTTAGATTATTGAAACACAAATTTATAGATGTTAATTCAGAAGCATCTATTGTATCCGTAATGTTATAATCTGCATTTGTGACTAATATCCATGAATATTCTAAATAAGGCATGATCTTTAACTTTGATGTATTAGGCACTCGAGATATAAAACCGATATCAGCTTCATCATTCATAAGCATTTCTATTTGCATTGATGTTTTATGAAGTCTAATATCCATTGAGTACTTTTGAAATTGATTGTAAAACTCATCTATAACTGGAGATAATCTCTCTCTATAGACGCTTCCGGGAACACATATTTTCAAACAATCCTCAAATATATTTGTACTCTGAATATGTTTCTTACCTTCATTTTCTATTTCAATGAGTTTATTTGCATAGGGTATTAGGGCTCTTCCTGCAGATGTAATTTCAACTTTACGGTTTGTTCTATTAAACAGTTTGATGTCTAGATACTTCTCAAGTTCAAGTATTCTAGATGAAACGGTTGATTGAACAATATTCATGTGTTCAGCAGTTCTTGAAAAACTTTCAGTCATTGCTAAATCTAAAAATGTTTTGTAATTCTCGAGATTCATAAATGTTTGCCCCTATTTGTGTTATTTGCGATAATCGATTATTTCGATTATTACGATCATATTCATTTATTATACAGCATAATTGTCCTATGTTACACTTAATAAGTAAATAAATGTATTTATGATTTATTACTTATTTTAGGAGGAATTATGGAAATTAAATATGAATGTTTACCGTGTTTAACAAGGGAAGTGATTTCATTAGCAACAAGAGTAACTGATGATACCACACGTCAAAAAGAGATGATTACTCATGGCTTGGATGTTATAAAAAGTGAAGGCTTTAAATCTTCTACACCGTATATTACGGGTCTAATTTACAGTAATGTAAAGGAAGTTTCAGGTATTACTGATCCGTTTGAAGAAGAAAAAGAAAACTTCAATAAAATAGCTGAGAGACTTATTACAGAATTGAATCTGAAAGAAGAAATATTGAAAAGTGATAATCCTTTAGACACTGCAGTTCGATTAAGCATAGCTGGTAATATCATCGATTTTAGTCTGGGCATAAAAGTTGAAGAGAATGGTGTAAGGGATTCCGTAGAAGATAGTTTAAAAGCACACATCTATGGGAGTGATACCAAGGTGTTAGCTGATGAGATCAACAAAGCTAAGAATATACTGATCATAGGTGATAATGCTGGTGAAATAGTATTTGATAAATTAGTGGTTGAATTATTGCCATGTGAAAAAGTGAAATATGCTGTAAAGGGAGGTCCAATTGTTAATGATGCGACTATGAATGATGCTATAGCAGTAGGCATGGATAAATTAGTCACAGTTATTGACAGTGGGGCAGCTTTTCAAGGTACTATTTTGGATACTTGTTCGGATTCATTTATAGAATCATTTGGAGAGGCGGACTTGATCATTTCTAAAGGTCAGGCGAATTTTGAAACTCTAGGCGACGTGGCTCATAAAAACATATTCTTCTTGTTGAGAGCAAAATGTAAAATGATAGCAGATGAGATTGGATGTAACCAAGGAGAATTCGTTATTTTACATAATAAGTAGACTTGACACTATTTCGATCATAGATTATGATAGACACAAATCCATATACTGGTATTGATGGGATTAGTAGATATTGTATGGGACTTAAGAGAGTGAGCTGGTTGCTGTAAAGCTTACCGAGTACAAATATTGAATTACAACCTGGAGCTATGATCAGAAACGGTCACGTATCATCTGCGTTAAAGATGTTGAGGCTGAACGTGCATTGGTGAAAACACGATTGGCGAAAAAAGGTGGTACCACGGGTTTTCTCGTCCTTTACGGATGAGAAGGCCCTTTTTATTTTTTTGAGGGGAGCTGAGTAAGTGTCTATGGAAAATATCACAGGAACTTCAGAAATAAGCGTAATTGAGGAAAAGAATAAGCTTTGGAACTTAAATTTCATTTTACTATGGCAAGGGCAGTTGGTTTCAAGCTTTGGGGATTCAGTTTATGATATTGCATTAGGTTTTTGGATTTTATCAAGGACAGGATCAACTGCCATAATGGGAATACTTATGGCTATGACAGTTGCTCCAAGAATATTCTTATCTCCAATAGCAGGTACTTTTGCCGATCGTCACAATAGAAAATGGATAATGGTACTGACAGATGGCCTTAGGGGTGTAACAATCACTTTTATAGGGGTGGCTGCAATATTTGATTTCATCGAAATTTGGATGGTTATGCTTGGTGGTATCATACTCGGTATATGTGGCTCGCTGTTTAATCCAGCTGTCCAGTCATCACTTCCTGACATTATCTCAAAAGATAAACTGGTCAAAGGGAATTCCGCGATTTCATTAGCAAATACAGGGATGGACATTTTGGGAAAGAGCATGGGTGGAGTTTTGTATCAGTTTATAGGTGCTCCAGTTTTATTTCTCACAAATGGTATAAGCTTTATTCTCTCAGCAATTAGTGAACTGTTTATTAAGATTCCTGTCACACAAAAGGCGTCAAAGAAGATAGATTTCATGGATGATCTTAAAGCTGGTTTTAAATATGTGAAGGACTATACTGGACTTAAATATTTGTATGTTACTATAGCATTTCTGAATTTTTTCGCAGTAATGTCATTAACGTTGTTATTACCATTTTTCAACTCAAAAGAGTATCTTGGACCAGAAAAATATGGTGTTGCAATGGCATTTTCTGCAGCCGGCATGTTTGCAGGCTTTTTTCTATTCACAGTAGTGGATATTAACCGTATTAAAAAGTCGGTATTATTCTCAGTCGGAGGAATGATAACCTGTTTCTGCATTGGAGTACTTCCGCTTATGAAGAGTTATACTTTAATAATTATTCTGTTACTTGTAAACGGAGTTGCTGTAGCAGTAGTGAGAACAATTCTACAAGCAAGCTTGCAAGCAGCGGTGCCATCGGACATGTTGGGAAAAGTCTTTGGTTTTAGAAGGGCAATAGCGTCTTCGTTAATACCTCTGGCTATGGCCGTAGGTGGTTTAATGGCAGAGTTCATACCTATTGGACTTATTATATCTGGAGGAAATATAGTTATATTCATTTTGTTCTTAGTATTAGGCTTTAATAAACCTGTAATTGAATTGGTAGACGCTTATTAAATGACTTGAAAAGGAGAGATAATCATGAAGCTAATAAGAACAACGGATGCAAATCTAATAACAGCGTTAAATGAACCAGTGCACAAGCTGCATCATCAGTTATATCCAGAGATGTTCAAACCATTTGATGCAAAAGCGATGTATGATTACTTCAACAAAGTCGTTGGTCAAGAAAATCATCATTTCGTAATCTGTGAAGAGAATGAATTAGCAATAGGCTACATATGGTTTGAAGAAATACTTCGTCCAGAAAATGCTTTCAGAAATTCAACGCATTATATATACATTCATCAAGTTTCTGTAAACGAAGATCAACGCGGAAAGGGAGCAGGAAAGTTATTGTTCAGTGCTGTGCTAAAACTTGCAGAAGAGAAATCCATAAAACGAATAGGACTTGATTACTGGGCTAAAAACGAAAGTGCAAAGATGATTTATAAGAATCTTGGATTCGAAATAGAAAAAGAAGTAGTATATTTGGAACTTTAGTAAATACAGGATGAGTTTACGGAGGCACGATATGAAAAAAACATTGATAGTCTGCTTCATTGCACTGCTGTTTACTATGACTTTGTATGGATGCCGTAGTACTGAAACCATTGAAACGAATATCGTTAAGGCATCAGGAAGCGAGGTTTTTGAAGGGTCCATGAAGAAACTAGAGCCACATTTAGGATTAATCACAGGATGCGCAAATATCGAGTATAAGGGTGAAAAACAGTTCATCGCATGTAAGTATGAGATATGGGAAAATGGAAATATAACAGAATCCACTGACGTATTTTCGTCGAGAATTGATGGAGGCTTTGAGGGTGATGTGAGTGTGTCACTCAAACAGCTTCGAAGCATCGACTTAGAGCTGTCACAAGATATGATCATGACAACAGCAATTGGAGATGAAAAGGGGTATAACAGCTCTACAAGTTTTGTGAAGAGATTTAGTGAAAACTTCGGATACTCGCCCTATGTATTAACAGATGAGATCATCGCGACAGACGATGATGAAATCAGTATTTGGGGATTAATGGCGAATGCCGGTTCAAGCTACAGTCAAGAAGACAGCATTGAAGCTACCGCTAAAGATTCAGACTGGGCAATGGTATTGAAAGTCTATTTTACTGAGTGATTGTAGTAGACATTAAAAAATCCCCTATTGTTGTTCAGATTTTATGATTCATTCTGAATAACAATAGGGGATTATAATTTATCGTTTTAAATATACACGACTTAAATTGCTTGTATTAATACTTCTAACTCTTCAGATATAATTTTTGCACGCTCAAAATCAGTATCTTGTAATGCCAATTCTAATTTCGTTTCAACTGCTTTTTTCTTTTGCTCGATTTCCAGATAATCTTTATCAAAGTGGTTTGCATAAATCGTTTTTCTAAATTTACGCATACTCATTTTTCTAATTGTCTTATCATCAATGATTAAAACATAATCCATACAGTTTATTATAGAGTAGTAATCATGAGAAATCATTAAAATGGCACCGTTGTATTCCTCAATAGCTTTTTCAAGGGCTATTTGAGAGTAGGTGTCTAAATGACTTGTCGGCTCGTCGAGAAGTAACATGTTTGCCTTACTTGCAGAAACTTTAGCAAGTTGAAGCGTATTCTTTTCTCCGCCTGATAAAGAGCTTATCTTTTGTTCAAGCATTTCTGAGTCAAAACCATAGCTTCTAAGGTATGATCTAATCTCTTGGAAAGTATCGAATCCTGCATCGAAGAACTCTTCATTTATTGTATTGGATTCATTAAGCGTTTCTCCTTGATGCTGAGATAAATATGCAACTTCTACGTCTTCATGTACTTCAACGGAATCATGATTGTTTTTAAAGATTTCTCTAAATAAAGTCGTTTTTCCAGTACCATTTGAACCGATTATAGCCACTTTGTCAGTAGATTTAATCTCAAAGTTAACATTTTCGAGTAGAAGCTCATCAAAGCTAACACTGTAATCTTCAACTTTTAAAATAGTAGCGTCTTCAATTACATTTTCAGCAGTTAATTGAATACTCGGTTGCTTAATATCTACAAAAGGAGCTTTTATTCTACGAGCTACCAGTCTTTCTTGAAGTTTAACTCTGGCTTTTAGAGATTTTCCTCTAGCGGCTTCGGCATTATGTGTTGCAATGAATCTTAGTTTATTGATTAAGATCTCGTTTCTCTCAATTTCTTCATCGTCAGCAATAGAGAGCTCTTGTAATTCAATTTTAGTTTGTAGTAATGAGAAGTTATAATCAATATATCTTCCGTCAAACTCTTGGAGTTCCATGTTTTCAAGGTGCACAATTTTGTTAAAGCAATGGTTAAGCAGGTATCTGTTGTGCGTAATAACCAATAACATTTGTTTATGAGAATTAATTAGCTTCTTAAGAGCATTCAGGTTTTCAAAATCTAAGAAAACGTCTGGCTCATCCATAATCATGAGTTCTGGACTATTCAGCATTTCTCTAATAACTTGTACGAGTTTGAATTCTCCGCCACTAAGCTCTGTGATCTTTAGTTCTTTATGTTTACTCAGGTTTGCAAGATTCAGTTTCTTATCTATATTGCTTTCGAAATCATCTCCGCCAATGGCTTCAAATGCGTCTAAAGCGTCTTGGTACTTTTCAAGCAACGTTTCAATATCAGAAGACGTTTCCATTTCAGTACAAATAGATGTTATTTCATTCTGAAGTTTTATAAATGCTTCAGCGATGTATTCGAAAACTGTGGTTTCGTTTCTTTGGTCTAGTTGAGAGAACTGACTCACATACCCAATTCTACAACTTGGGTCTATTTCTAGCTTACCATCGTACAGATATTTTTCTGGATCCATTAGTATATCTATTAATGTACTTTTTCCACTGCCGCTTGTTCCTATAAAAGCGCAATGCTGGCCTTCTTCTAATGTAAATGAAATCTTATCATATAGATCCTTTTGTGGAAATGAGTAGGACAAGTTATCAACTTTAATCATAATATTACCTCTCTTTTATCGAACCTTGGTTAAAGTGGTTCACCACTATTTCAGCCAAGTTATTTACAATAAAAAAAGCTTATAAAAAATAAGCTCTTCAATATATAATCTTCGTAGTCGCAATTTTGAAGCGGACTATTATATAGTAGCGACATTCTTTTTGGGTTTACCGTTGGTAGCATATCACTTTTTAAGCCGAATTTCAATCTTTTCATATTAATATAAGCGATATTACAAAGGTAGCAACATGAATTGTTCGAATATACTTAAGAATAATCATATACAGATATGGATTAATTTTACATAAGAGTATAATGCAGATCAAAATGGAGGAAAATGAAGGAAGATGAAGATACACCACAGAATGTAAACATAAATGAATTCATTACGTGGGGGATGCATATGACTAAAATTCTGATTGTAGAAGATGAACGGGCAATATCGGATCTGATCAAACTGAATATGGAGCTTATTGGATTCGAAGCAGTTCAGGCATTTGACGGCGATGAAGGATTAAATGCTTTGAGATATGAAAATCCCGATCTTGTCCTGCTTGATATTATGCTGCCAAGAAAAGGCGGATTTGAAATACTACCTGAGCTGACAAAATCGGATACACCTGTGATCATTCTCAGTGCAATGGATGGGCTCACAGATAGGGTGAAAGGCCTTAATATGGGGGCTGATGACTATATCACCAAACCCTTTGAATCGATAGAACTTATTGCACGGATTAATGCAGTACTCAGGCGACGCAGTAAGAGTACAGAGAGTAACAAGTCGGACCTGGCACAATTTGACGACATCAGCATTTGTTTTGAAAGCATGGAGGTTACAAAGGCAGGAATCATAGTGGATTTGACGTTCAAGGAATTCGAGCTGTTGAAGATCATGGTTCAGAACAAAGGTATGGTGTTGTCACGATCAAAGCTTCTAGAACGCGTCTGGCAGTACGATTACGAGGGTAATACGCGCACTGTGGACATGCATGTTCAAAAGCTTCGTCAAAAGCTGGGAACAGACAGGATTGCAACTGTGTATAAGGTTGGCTACAGGTTTAATGGATAGCTTGAGGTGATTATAGTGAAGCTCAGGAATAAGATTATTGTGCTATGTCTTACGGTATCTATCGCTGTTGTGGCTATTTCAGGTGTTCTGATCATCGAAGGGATTCACAACGATATTCTGGACAGAGAAATTGAAGGCATATTAGAGAACTCAGACAATATGAAAATGGCGTTGAAGCGCATCATAGGCGTGGAAGGTCCTGAAAGATCTCTGGGCATCTTAGACACCATTGGCCCAGAAAACATGGAAGTCCAGTATATGGTCGATTACTTGGAAGCCATTGAAGGCAATGAAGTGGATTATGGCCTATATTACTCTCAAGATGAAATGATATTTTCGACGACTGACATGGAGTTGATGCCGAATGATCCGATTTTTTCCTATGCGGATAATGGTGTCAAAAGTTATGAATTACGCAAGAATAACGGACTGTATTACGTTTTCATAGGTGACTCAATAAGGCTGAGATCAATGGATTATGCAGTCTTTATATTACGTAAGGATATCACATACATTATGCAGTCCAGATCGAAGGAGTATATGAACTTCATCGGAATGATGGCGGCCGTTGCAATTGTTTTAATGATTACACTGCATTTTTTCAGCAAGAGGATCACACGAAATATCAATGATCTGATCGAAGTCTCTGCGAAAATTGCTGGAGGGCGCTTCAACGAACGCGTTGAAGTCAGCGGAAATGATGAAATAGCCGAAATGGCTGAGCGTTTTAATTACATGGCCATGGAGGTTGAAGTGCGAGTTCGTGAACTTGAGAAGGCGTCGGAAGCACAACAACGTTTTATCAATAATCTAACCCATGAAATGCGCACGCCACTCACCTCGATTATTGGTTATGCAGAGCTTCTTCGAAATAACTTGTGCAACGCTGAAATACAAACAAAAGGACTCCACCATATCTATGAGGAAGGGAAGCGTTTGGAAACACTGAGCAGACGTCTTGTAGATATAGTGTTGTATGAGAATATAGAGCTCAGCAAAGAGTCAGTGAATATTGGTGAACTCTTTGACGATGTTCATCGAATCGTTTCCTATAAGGCAGATGAGAAGCAGATAACCTTAAGAACAGTCACTGCTGAGGGTCTCTTACAGGTTGATCGACAGCTTTTTAACGTGGTTTTGAGCAATCTGATAGACAACGCTATCAAGGCATCTGATGAGAGATCGGAGATTGAGTTTGGTGCGGTTTTCACTGAAGGTCAAACGAGACTTTATGTGCGAGATTTTGGCAAAGGAATCTCGGCGTCTGCACTTCAAAAGGTTAAGGAACCGTTCTATACCTCAGACCTTGCACGAAATCGAAACCACTCAGGTATGGGCCTTGGACTTACACTTTGCGACCAGATTGTACGCCTTCATGGAGCGCAGCTTGAAATAGTCAGTGAACAAAGAATAGGGACAACAGTAGAAATAAGTTTTGAACCACAGTAGATTTTACAACTTTTTTACAACTCGAAAACAGATTGTAGATATGACACAGTTATGATTGTGCTATCAACGAAAGGGAGGGATCTATTGTGAAAAAGAAAATGGTTGCACTATTGTTGATTGTAGGACTGTTGGTTACTGTGGGGTGTATGGATACCAGATTTGCAGCTGGTGCTGTACAGGTAGCGCCGTCAAGCTCAATCATCATCAAGTCTGAGCAGATTGATGTCAACAATCATACGCGCAGTGACGTCGTGGATATCCTTGGTGATCCGATCAACTACATTTGGGGTGAGTCGACGTTCACTGAGGACGATCTGCCAGAGGCTTACATTATGACTTACTCAGATGGTCTAGATATTGAGATCGTTAATAACAAGATTCAGGAGCTTCGTTACTATACTGGTGATTATGTTCATTCAAGTGGCGTGACTGTCGGTATGAGTCTTCAAGATGTTCTTGAAGCTGTAGGAGAGCCGGTGAAAGAACTCGTATCCACGGATTGCTATTATACGCCGGGCATACTTTACAAAGACATCAACGGGGATGAAGGACGTTGTTACTATGACGTGAAAGATCTCAACGTGCGAATGTTCTTTAAAGACTACAGCGTGAACTGTGTGTATGTAACGAATGATGTCGATTTATTTGAAGAACTTGCGAAGGAGTTTAAGAAGAAGATCGCAAGTGGTGAAATTGAGAGTAGAACAGATGACATCGATTTACCGTTTCTGAACGACGAAAAAGTAATTGGAGTTTGGGAAAGTGTAGATTTTGTACGCGAACTTGATCAGTTTTCGCCAGGTTCTAAATATTGGGCAGGTGGATTATACCTGGAGAATTTGGTCTTTAAGCCAGAAGGTGAATTTGAATTCACTATGGAAGCCCCTTGGGAAGGCACATGGACAAAGGGGAATGTCCTGAATACAGTGATGGTAACAGCGAGTGCATATGAGATCGTCGAAATAGATGGCGAGGAATATATGTTCTTTGAGTGGAAGAGTGGAGACTACGTCTATAGAGGTATGACACCATTCTACTACGTTATGAAGAAGGTCGATGAATAGGTTAAATAAACAAGAAACATTGAAACCGCATAGGCGACTATGCGGTTCTTTTATTTGATAAGGATAAATACGTTGATTGAGAAGAGTGGATTTACTCCGCAAGTGTGTTTTGTATTTGTACTTAAGAGGGTGTTATTACATCATTGGCATGGTAGAATATAACAAAGCAGTTATAAAAAGAGGGGCATATCTGGAACAATGGGAAAGTTATTCAGAAACTGGAGGCGCTTTTGGTGACAGTTTTGCTTAAGGGGGATTATATGAAACAGAGAACATTAGTTAGCTTAATAGTATTACTGATACTACTAACAGGTTGTACGAATCAGAGTCCAGAACAGAATGAAAACTTGGATGAAGTTAAACGTTTGGCTGACGAGAATATTAAATTACGACAAGAACAAGCGGAGTTAAAAACAAAAGTTGAGGAATTAGAGGTCGATAAAATTAACGCAGAAGAAAACTTACGATTTGCACGAATGACTCAAGAAGAGCTGCTCAAAGAAATGTCAGAAGATAATCTTGAGATGATTCAAAAAACAGAAAATCTCTCATGGGAATCAGTATTTGGCTTAAGCAGATTTGAGTTTCAAGGATCTAGCAATATAGAATTTGGGAATATAATAAATGAGCGAATCGAAGACGATGGAATCGATACTGTTTTTAATGAGCTGAGCTTAGAACGAGTTGAAATAATAGACAATGTAACAAAATCACTGTGTGCATATATTAAGAAAGAGGCGTTAGAAGCACAGTTTCAAGCAACAATGAGTGATTTCGAGACAAGTGATTCTAACAACAGAGAATATATAGTTTTAAGAATCAAAACATTACTGTTAGAGTAATAAAAACGATCTTTTAAGAGCTAAGGACAGATAGCTGATATGTTATGGAGGGAATAATATGCTTAGTATTGCTAGTTATAGTCTTATAGAAAGAAAGCTAATTATTGACAATCCATCTCAATTCTTTTGTGAATTAAAGTACCGGACAATAGAGGATGTCTATAAAAGTCTGAGGCGCTCAATGGATTTCAAGGATAATACGTTGCTTCATGAAGAAATTTTAAGAACGGCACTTCGTGAAAAAGCCCATTGGACAGATTTAATTACAAATTCAAAAGGGATTGAACACAAGAATTATTTAACAAAGTTGGATAAATGTTTGCGTACATTGGTGAAAAATAAATATATTGAGTGTAATTACCGAACCAAATTTGATGCAAAAAAACATGTACTCGATTTGAAAATAGTCGAGTTTAATATACTTGATAAAGGTGAACGGGCATTATATGAAATTGATGCTTTAAAAAAAATCGATATAGAAGAGTCATATTCGATTATTATGAAGGTCAACTTGTAGTGGATGATTTTAAAAGATTCAAATCATTTATAGATGACAATAACAATTTTAAATTGGAGGATAGACTTAGAGATTTCATCCATATGTCGACGTTAGGGATTATTGATCTTAAAATTATTATAAACGCGTTGCAAACACAGAGTTTTGATTCAGTTTATGCATTCATGAAAGAAGAGGATTTACTAAGGCATTTTGCATACTTAACAAACGCTGATTATGTAAGATTGGATTACTCATACTCAGACGTGAGCCCTTTTCAAATATCTCATAATGTTCAAATACACGCACATAGTATAACTGAATTTGGACACAGATTCTTTGAGAAACGCAATATCTTTAGAGTTAAAGAAAGTGAATACATGTTGTCAGAATTTGTGAAAGATCTGAAAGTGGGCGTTAAACAAAATGATTATATGAGTTATTTTAATAGTAATTGTTATTTAAAAGACTTCATTGTTTTTGATTTTTCCTAACGAGTATTTAACCAGAAGGTGAGTAGACATGATAAAAGAGCATAAAGAGAAGTTGAAGCATTTAGGTTTAGTAACGATTCTGTTGATTATTGCAATGATATTTTGGAGAAACCATTCAGTTTTAACACAATTAGATCAGGATAAATCCTTATCTCGATCAAGTGGCAATGAGCTTGTCAGGTATCATATATTTGATGCGTATACAGGTGATGATGAAAAGGTGTTTTTTAAAGTTTCTGACAATGTAGAGAGGTTAAAAAAGTTTTATAATAGTCTAGTAACAAATGAAGAAATCACTTTCATAGAAATGGGCTTTCAACCTATAAGTATTGAGAATTTTGAAGGAGAAGCAAAATTTGAGTATGGTTATGAAAGTGGACATAATGGCGAAAATTATAGAACCGAAAACCGTGAGTTTACTTCAGTAAAAGCGCTCCATTATAATCAGCAGTTAATTGATTCGTTCGAACTGGAACTTGAGTTTGGAGAGATGCCGCTTGAAGAGAATTTCAATTTAACTCAGAATGAACCAATTTCAGTTATATTGGGAAGTGAATATAAAGGTACTTACGATATTGGTGATACTTTTATGGTTGATAATGTCGGCTTATTTTCGAAGTGCAAAGTGATTGGAATATTATCAGAGAATCAATATGTACTAAATCAAGGTCACGAGGTAGATCTAAACAGGTCTGTGTTGATGCCTTCATTAAATATTGAAGAATCTCCTGAGAATCAATGGGAAAGAAATTTGCAGATGAGAATATATCTTCAGAAAGTAAATGGAATAATAGAATGTGAAGAGTCTAGTGTGACAGAGTCATACAAGTTAATAGATGAACTGGCGAAGGATGCTAAACTCAAGCCGTATGGAAAAATAGGACCTTTTGTGGTTAATGAATAAGTGAAGAGGGAGCAGAATTATGAGAAAAATTATAGTTGAAAAATATAATCCAGAATGGAAAACTGAATTTGAAAAGGCTGAAGCTTTTTATCAGGACTTATTGAAAGATGTAGAAGTAAAAATTGAACATGTGGGGAGTACATCTGTAGTAGGGCTGTGGGCAAAACCAATTTTGGATATTGATATCATAGTGAAGGATACTATTGACAGCCAGCGTGTAATAGAACTACTAGCAGGTGTTGGTTACATTCATATTGGTAATCTTGGAATAGAAGGCCGAGAGGCATTTAAGTATGTGGAGAATAACCCTAATATCAAGTGGATGGAACATCATTTATATGTATGTTTAAACTCGTGTGAAAACCTTCAGAGTCACTTATTGCTTCGCAATCACTTAAGATGTAACAAAGAAGCAGTAGAGGCATACAGTGAGATTAAACGTCAACTTGCGAAAGAATATCCGAATGATATTGACTCATATATTGATGGAAAAACTGATTTAATAACAGGCTTTTTACGGGCAGAAGGAATGAATGTCGACGAGCTGGATCGGATTGAATCTATTAATAAAAAAGATAAGTAAATGGTTGAACACAGATGCTGCAAACTTTAATACCGAAGACAACAATGCACGAAAGGTATCCTATGTTTTTGAGAGGCTCTACCGAATCATTCAGGAATGAGGAACCATATGAAGGAAAATGGAAGAGATTAATAATTTAATATAAATAAAAGCATAAACACAGCAATATTGGAACAGTACTTAAATGGAAAAACTGATAGTCTTTGAGTAACACTTGGCCAAGGAGATTACTTATGAATAATTCAGAGGTTGTATACGCGAGTTTGAGATTTATTGAGAATAATATTGAAGAAAAACTCACAGCTGAATTGGTTGCATATAATGTGGGCTACTCAAAATATCATTTTTCCAGAATGTTTAAAAGTACAATTGGAATATCTATCAGCGAGTATATAAAAGAGAGACGACTCATATGTGCGGCGAAAGACATACTGAATGGTCAGAGAGTCATAGATGTTGCACTGAAATATGGATATGAGACACACTCTGGATTTGATAAAGCTTTTAAGAAAAAGTTTGGGTATCCTCCTAAAGTTCTACATGTAATGAATTTAGCACAGACTATTTTCAAAACGACAGGAGAGATAATCATGAATTCTGAAGAATTATATGAAAGATTAACGAATACAGTGAATGCAAGATGTTCGAAAAATGAATTGGAACAGATCGACCGAGCGTACCAATTTGCATGTGAGTCGCATAAGAATCAAAGAAGGTACTCTGGTGAGCCGTATGTAACACACTCATTGAACGTTGCTTTAATATTAACGGATATGAATCTGCCAATCGAGACAATTATACTTGGTATTCTTCATGACACATTGGAGAGCAAAGCTGAATCGAGTTTTGATGAATTAGAGAGTAATTTTGGAAAAGAAATCGCTATGAAAGTTAAGCTTATAAGTGAAGTAGCGATAACAGCTGAACTGCTTGATGAAGATGAGGATATTATTCTTGTTAAGCTAGGGGATCGACTACACAACATGAAGACACTTGAAAATTTAGATCAATCACGTTGGGTGGAAAAAGCAAAAGAAACATTATCCATATTCTCACCAGTGGCAAAATCTATTGGGAGCATTGAGCTAAAAATGGAACTGGATCATTTATCAGCTAAATATATGGGATAGGAGGATACTCTGGTGTTTAAACGAGGTAACGGCTCAGTACAGTTGATTTAATCTGGTAACAGATTGTATTGAGCAAGTGAGTGTTATCAGTCAATTGTACTTACTTTTCTAATTGGAGTTAATGAGCGTAGAAAAGGAGTATTATATGAATCTAGTAGAGTTGAAAAAAGAATGGCAACAAGAAGAACATAAAGTATTCTCAGGGTGGGACTTCTCATACTTAGAAAATCGTACTGAGGAAGATGAACTACCGTGGAGTTATGAACAACTGATTCGGGATCACCTGAGCGAAAACCAACAACTGCTTGATATGGGGACCGGCGGAGGAGAGTTTCTTTTAAAGTTAGGTCATCCATATGATTGTACTTCAGTAACAGAAGCCTACTCGCCGAATTATGAGTTGTGTAAAAAGAGGTTAGGAAGTCTAGGTGTTAACGTTAAATACGTTGAAGACGACAGCCATCTACCATTTGAAAATGATACATTTGATATTATAATAAATCGACATGAAGCGTTCGACCTTGATGAGGTAAAGCGCATTTTGAAGTCAGGTGGCATTTTTATAACCCAGCAAGTTGGGGAGTATAACAACATAGATTTAACGAGATATGTACATAATAATCCTGAGTTAGAGTATGAGTTCGACAATCATTTCGATAAACACCTTCTAAAGGCTAAGACGATTGGTTTAGATGTTATTCAACATAATGAATCATTTCCGATGTTAAGGTTCTATGATGTTGGTGCTCTTGTATACTTTGCAAAGATTATTGAGTGGGAGTTTTCTGGGTTTTCAGTGGAGGAACATTTTGATCAATTGCTGAATTTACATGAAAAAATACAGAGCGGTGAGTATATAGAAAGCAAGGAACATAGATACTTGATTGTAGCTCAGAAGAAATAGGTTTAGAACATAAAATAACTAGATACTTTAAAACCACTGTTGGGATTTCCAAACAGTGGTTTTTTCAATGTTCATAATGCTAATTTGAAATTGGAATTAGAATCTCAGTAATATGCAAATTCGGATCACTAGAAATATAGTGATCGATAAGGGTGCGTTCAACGCCGTAAGAGGCAAGAGTGAGTTTGTTTTCTTGAGCATACTCTAAAAGAACATCATAGTATTTTCTTGCATCGTGATGGTCGCCTCTTATATATACAGTCAACCAATTGCCAGCACAGAGGTCAGTTGCTTCTGTTGAATCTTTATATAAAGGATCATCTGCAATTAGGAATACACCAGAAAACTCCTCGCAACCCCTTGTTTTTACCTTTTTCATATCAACAAAGAAGCCAATATCTCCAACGAAAATACTTGGAGACAGGTCGCTTTCACCATCAATATCTTTTAAGTTTAATTCCCAATCAAGTTGGTTATTGATCTCCTTCTTCAGATGTATGATTCTTCGTGCTGGAAGCGTTTGAATAGTAACAGTTCCTAAGGGTGGAAGGTTTCTAATGTAATCAAGAGAAGAAATCCTCTTCTGAATTCGGTACTGGATTCTTTGCAGCTGTAAGATTTCAAAAGTCACTTTGTTGAGTTGCTTATTTAAAATAGCATCGTATTCATCTATATTTCGATTTTCCAGATGCTGTTTGATTTCTTTAATTGAAATACCCATTTGTCTTAAATAGCTAATTAGAAAGATTTCCTCAATTTTATCAATTGTATAGTAGCGGTATCCATTTTCAAGAGTGCCGCTGCATTTGAACAATCCAATATCATCGTAGTATCTAATATTTCGGCTTGAGACGCCTACTATTTTTGATAGTTCCTTTACAGTGAATTTAGAACTCATCTTGACCTCCTAAAATTTAAGGATTGACGTTACAGTAACTGTCAGGTTTATTATGTGTTATATACCCATTGTTATTCTGTTACTGTTTGTTAGTGTTGTTGACTTTGTAGAGCCGGAATATGATCTCCATATTTCCTAATGCCAACCATTAGACTTTGCAAAGCTAATGATATATGAGGTATCACTTAATCCCTTACATAAGTGATACTTCTTTTCTATTTGCTAATTGACATTACAGTTACTGATAGGTTTATTATATGTAACATAAATTGATTAAACAACTTATAAAATTACACTCAGTAAAGGAGATACTATGTTAGGAACAACTGTAAATACGATCACCATTTTGCTAGGCGGTGGTTTAGGGAGTCGCTTGGGGAGTAAGTTAAGCAAAAGATATAGCGATATATTATTGAATGCCCTAGCATTATCTGTTATTTTGATGGGTTTAAAGAGTGCACTTGAAACAAAGAACATATTATTGTTAATCTGTTGTATGGCGATAGGCAGTATAATAGGAGAGTTTTTGAGGATTGAAGAGCGCTTGGATTATTTAAGCAAATTAGTGGATAAGAAATTTGCTAACCAACATGGTAATCTTGCAGAAGGTTTTATGACTGCAACTCTGATTTATTGTGTGGGTTCTATGGCGATCATAGGTGCGATTGAAAGTGGCATAAGTAATAACCATAGTACTTTATTTGCAAAATCAATACTGGATGGAGTATCAGCATTGGTGTTTTCATCAACTTTGGGCATCGGAGTAGCATTAGCAGCAGTACCTGTATTTATCTATCAAGGTTCCATTACACTGTTATCGAGTTTATTGTCAGGTTATCTGTCAGTGGAGGCAATAAATGAATTATCAGCTGTTGGTGGATTGCTTGTAATGGTTATCGGATTAAATATTTTGGAAGTAACAAAAATAAAAGTGGCAAATATGTTACCTGCTGTATTTCTGCCTGTGCTCTACTTTATGGTTAAAATGTTGTTGCAAGATTATATGGTGTTATACTAGTACTAGATTTTTTAATATAATCTGTTTAGGAGAACGATAAATGCTTCATTATAGAATAATTGAGTCAGGTAACCAAGATTGGGTTGTATTCATACATCCACTAGGAGGCAGTTCGGCAACTTTTCATAATCAAATAAGAGAATTTAAAAATGAATTCAATTTACTTCTAATTGATTTGCATGGACACGGTAAATCTATAAAAGGTATTGACGGTCTTTTGTTTGAAGACACTGGAAGAGATATTTTAAATGTTTTAGATGAAGTGGGAATAAAATCGGCTCATTTTGTAGGTATGTGTTTAGGAAATGTGATATTAGATATCGTTTACAAGCTGGATTCAAGTCGATTCTATTCAATTGTTTACGGTGCTGCTGTGAAGGAAATTAATCCGTTTAATCGTACATTATTGAAAATCGGTCATGTTATGAAGAATATAATGCCTCATGATGTTTTATACAGTTTGTTTGCATTATTAATGATGCCTAGAAAGAATCACAAGGAAGCTCGGATGTTATTCATTAGGGAAGCTAAAAAAATGAAAAGAAATGACTTTCTTGATTGGTATAATCTCATTATGGCATCACAGGATTTTTATGAAAATTTTGAAAATAGTAATGATGATTTAAATAAACTCTATATATTTGGTAGTGAAGATCATTTATTTATCTCAAAGGCTCAGGGATATGTTGATAAGGATAACAATGCAAGGTTACATATTATAGATGATGTAGGGCATATGTGTAATGTTGAAGGTTCTAAGGAATTTAATGACCAGGCGATCTCATTTATTAAGAATCAGGAAGAGAGTACCAAAATAACTCATTAATATGATATGATTTGATTTGATTAAAGAATAATGGGTTTGAAGAGAGGAAGAATAATGAGTAAATTAACTTGGAAACCAGGAACAATGGTTTATCCGGTGCCAGCAGTCATGGTAACGTGCGGATCAACCGTTGAGACTTATAATATTATAACTATTGCATGGGCCGGAACGATCAATACTGCTCCAGCTATGACTTATATTTCTGTACGTAAAGAGCGACATTCGTATGATTTGATAAAAGAATCTGGTGAATTCGTCATCAATTTAACCACTGAAGCTTTGGTTAAACAAACTGACTTCTGTGGCGTCCGTTCAGGTAGGGACATGAATAAGTTTGAGGTCACGGGTTTAACACCTGTAGAAGCAAGTTATGTGAAAGCGCCTCTTATTGAAGAATCACCTGTAAATATTGAATGCCGTGTAACTGAGATTAAAGAATTGGGAAGTCATGATATGTTTCTTGCAGAGGTTCTTGCTGTTCATGTAGATGATCAATATATCGATGACAATGGCAAGTTTCATTTAGATCATTCAAAACCTATTTGTTACAGCCATGGAGCCTATTATGGATTAGGAAAGCAATTGGGGACTTTTGGTTACTCCGTAATGAAGAAGAAAACAAAAAAACTTAAAGCAAAAAATCATAAATCAAAAAATCCTAAATCTAAAGATACTAAATTCAAAGATTCTAAATTCAAAAAGAAACATAAGTTAAAATAATGAATCAACAGTACCCTATGGATGAACACAAGAAAAGTTCATTCATAGGGTATTTTTATGTATTCTTGACAAACTGAAATAGTGGGCGTATGATTTGAATATATACTTTGAATGGGTGTTCAAAAACTTAAGAGGAGATGTGTTTATGCCACATTCACGTTTTTATAAATTGGAAATTGAAAAGAAAAATTTAATTATTAGAACGGCTCTTACTGAGTTCTCGTCTAAAGATTTTGATCAAGCTTCTATTAATCAGATAAGTAAAAAAGCGGGGTTAAGCGCAGGGAACCTTTATTACTATTTTGAGAACAAAGAAGATCTCTATATGACTGTTGTTGAATTTGTAATGAATGAACTGAGTATGGAACTTGGAGATTTTTCGAGTGCATTGCACGAAGGTCCTTTTTGGGAAAACATAAAATTTTGGGTCCTTAAAAGATTAAAACTTTCTCTGCGAGATAAAGAAGTGGGATACTTTATTAATAAACTTTTTGAATATAATACTTCAAAAGAAATAAATGCCATTGAGTTGAAATTTAAAGAAAACATCAGAAATCAGTTTAGAGAAATTTTTAACTTAGGTGTTGAGAAAGGTGCTATTAGAAGTGACCTTCCGCTTGATTTCCTATATACCATGCATCTGAATTTGGTACTTACAACGAATCAGTGGATAGCGGCCAATTGGGATCAGTTTGAAAGTGATGATATAGAGTCAAAAGAAGTAAAAGAATTTGTTGATACAGCAATTGAGTTAATTCAATCAGCAATGCAACCAGCAATTCAAGCAGTAGAATAATTGAGAATTTGTTATACGTATAGTGTGAGAGGTGGATATCATGGTTATAGATACAAAAAAAATACTAATAATTTCAGGAAGTGCTCGAAAAAAAGGAGACGGATATAAAATTACTCAGTCGTTTATTGAGAAATTAAGAGGTGGAAATAACTTTGAATGGGAGTACTTATATTTAAACGATTATGAAATTAAAGGTTGTATAGGTTGCAAAGTATGCATCCGAAAAAATGAAGAATCATGCCCTCTAAAAGACGACTTGTTGAATATTGTAAATAGACTGAATGAAGCTGATGGATTTATTTTTACATCCCCCGTATACTCGTTGGCGGTAACAAGTCAGATGAAAGCTTTTATAGATAGAACGAATTATTTATTACATCGTCCGACCTTAATAGGAAAACCAACCATCGTTATTAGTACAACTGATTTAGCGGGTACTAAAGGTGTTATTAAGTATCTAAGGCATATCATTATAACGCTTGGAATGAGATACACTGGTGGGCTTGGCGTTAAAATGGGTGCTTATAAAAACAACGAAACATACAAACAGAAAACAGAACAGAAAATTGAGAAATTGGCGCTTGCTTTCAAAACTTCAATGGATGCTGGAAATCAACAGAGACCATTTTTTAGACAGGCATTAACTTTTAAAGGTTGGCAGACTCGGATGGCTGTGACGAAAGACAAAAATCCTTATGATTATGCGTATTGGTCAGAAAGAGGCTGGATGGACGCAGATTATTTCTATCCAACAACGATTAAGTGGCCTACTAAAATAATTACAAGTCTGCTTAAAAAGAGATTGACCAAGGTCATGAAGGAAGGCTTCATCAGGTAACGCGAACCATTAGTTAAAGTAGAAATCACTATATTACGTGCTTTACAGAAGACGACATCTGTATTATTGATTACCGTCTTTTAGGTGAAAGATAAAGCCCCACTGCATACCTCGTAGAAATATGAGATATGCAGTGGGGCTTATTTTATTATCAATCAAGGTGTTAAACGATTGCAGTCCCTAGGGAAGAGTGAAGTTCTTCTTACATTCGAGAAACCTAACAATTGTGCTGTTAATCTCTCAAGACCAATAGCAAGACCACCATGTGGTGGAGCTCCATATTTGAAGGTCTCAATGTAAGTAGAGTATTTCTCAGGATTCAATCCTTTTTTCAACATACTTTGAATGAGCATTTCCATTTCATGAATACGCATACCACCCGTGGTTATTTCAAGACCTCTAAAGAGAAGGTCAAAGCTTTGTGTTTCCGTCTCACCGCATGGCATTGTATACATTGGTCGTTTTGATTGAGGGTAATGGGTGAGGAAGAGGAACTCAGATCCTGTCTCTTTAAATATGTGTTCACCAATCAATTTTTCTGATTCTGGGTCAAGGTCACCTTCGAGTTCAGTTCTCCCGTATTTTTCTTTTAATATCTCAATAGCCTCACTCAGCTTAAGTGTAGGTATTTCAGTCGGAATGAGGGGGAGTTGTACCTGTAAAATCTTCAATGAATTTGGACACGTTTCGTTCACGTGTT
>Ga0070725_10000530_pt1 | contig 25767 bp, 26 predicted proteins | sample tdDd002_FD_69781 | JGI IMG/M metagenome (GOLD analysis project Ga0070725, IMG submission 69781) | Marine sediment microbial communities from the Atlantic coast under amendment with organic carbon and nitrate - tdDd00.2 | ecosystem: Environmental > Aquatic > Marine > Coastal > Sediment | place... | reverse complement strand
ACCATTGCCCTACTTGGCATAGAAGATTACTACAATATCAAGTTCATGGACTACAGTACGATATTATTTGATCTGAAGCAAGTAAAACAGGAAATGAACTATATAGAAAATGAAAGTTCCACAAGAGGAAAAGTCAATATTAAGAAGTTTGTGGAAGGTGTTTGTTCAAAAATTAAGTGAATTCACGCCCGAGTACCCCATTATTTCAAGAAAATAGTGGGGTTTGTTGTAGAGTCGTGTAACATTGTGTAACTCATCCATATACTTAAATAGATCAAGTTATTCGACGATTGCAAAATTATTTAAGGGGGATTCACAATGGAATTTAATTTAGACATGATCCAATCAATGGCACTTGCTGTGCTTATATTGATGGCGGGACAGTTTTTAAGAAAGCGGGTAAATTTCTTGGAACGTTTCTGTATTCCTGCACCGGTTATCGGAGGGGTCATTTTCGCAGTACTAACTTTAGTCCTAAGACAAGCGGGTGTCTTAGCCTTTAATTTCGATGTAACATTACAAAAAGTATTTATGACAGCTTTCTTTACCACTGTCGGCTTTACAGCAAGTTTTAAATTGCTGAAGCAAGGTGGAAAGCAAGTAATGATATTTTTAGGACTTGCCATCGCACTTGTAGTTCTACAAGATGCTGTTGGTGTTGTTCTAGCAAAAGTATTCGGTATCAATCCACTGATTGGACTTTCTACAGCTTCTGTTCCGATGACTGGTGGCCATGGTACATCGGCAGCATACGCACCAGATTTTGAAGCGCTTGGTGCAACAGGTGCCAATGCAGTAGCAATGGCTTCGGCAACATTCGGACTAATCATCGGTAGCTGTATCGGTGGTCCGTTAGGGAAAAGATTGATTGAAAAACATAACCTTCTAGATGGTGAAGGACGTGAGCACGTGGATACATCATCTGTTGACACGGGAGACAAGGCAACATTACTTGTGTCAAGCGAGTTCTTGACAGCATCGTGCCAGGTAATTGTAGCGATGGGTCTTGGAACATTGATTTCTGCATTACTGTCTAAGACAGGGTTGACGTTCCCGTCATATATTGGTGCGATGTTCGCAGCGGCGATCTTCAGAAACATTGCGGATTATACCGGCACACTAAACATTAGAGCCAAGGAAATCGACGTCATTGGGGATACATCACTGTCGTTGTTCTTAGCCATGGCGATGATGAACCTTAAATTATGGCAACTAGGTTCACTGGCAGGATCAATGATGGTCATGCTAGCGGCTCAAACAGTACTGATGATTTCATTCGCTTACTTCGTTACATTCAACGTAATGGGCAGAGATTACGATGCGGCTGTAATGGCTTGTGGTCACTGTGGATTTGGCATGGGTGCTACACCGAATGCCATTGCCAACATGAGCACATTAACTCAAAAATATAGAATGGCACCAGTAGCATTCTTCATTTTACCGCTTGTAGGTAGTTTGTTTATCGACTTCTTCAATGCGACAATCATTGCCTTCTTTATGGGGTTATTTGTATAAACAAGGGCTTATAGAACAATTATAGTTATAATAGATGAAATTAGAGATATCACTTTGTGATGTCTCTTTTTCAGTTTGTGTAAAAAAAATTGTAAAGTGTACTTTTGGACAATAGACGAATCTTGTAAGTCTTTTTATACTAGTATTAATAAATTTATGGAGGACTTTATGCGCAAAATTATCGATGTGATTCCACGGAAAAATTATATATTGGAAATTCACCTTAACAACAATCATATGATTATATGTGATATGAAAACACGCTTAGAGGGTATCCGATTCAGAGGTTTGAAGGATACCCTGCTATTTGAGCAGTATCAAATACATAATGGTGACACAATAAGATGGTCGGAAACCTGTGAGCTGACATTAGACGAAATAATGCTGATGTTGGAATATTAGTGAAAAAGGGGATAAGGGCAGTTGGTTAAAGTATCGTATATCATAACTTTATAGCCTTCTATAAAACCTATGTTTAGTTGTGAATAAATGGTATAATTTAGTAATATATAGGAGGTGGGGGAATGAAGTATAATACAATGCTCAAACGGAAAAAGTTATATGAACGCTTGTCTGTAGCAATGACTTATCCATTGTCTTTAGTCGTTGCGCCAATGGGATACGGAAAGACGACTGTCGTTGAGAATTACTTTGAACATCATGGCATTGATCCGTTGTGGTTATATTTCGAAATTGAGGAAACTTCACCAAAATATATATGGGATACGTTCTCAAGACAGTTAAAAAGTACTAATGAAGCATTGGGTGACTTATTCGAGGCTGTAGGATTTCCAATTACGACGCCTCAGCGCAATCAAGTAATTACAACAATTGCATCTTATGCTAAAAAGAAACCGTTACATATTGTCATTGATGATTATCAGTTTAACTTGTCGACTGAAATCGATGATTTTATTCAACTGTTGATCCGTGCAAATATAAGTGGGCTAAACCTGATTATTTTGTCACGTACGACACCTGGCCTAAATGTGACTGAATTTCAGTTAAAAAACAGGTGTTATCGCATAACAGAAAAAGAATTTATGTTATCCCTCCAAGATGTAGCAAAAATATTCAGGTTACAAAAGGTTCACGTGGAAAATGAAATTATTGAAAGGACTTATCAGATTTCAGAAGGATGGATATCGGCGGTACTGCTTCTGGTACAGCGATACAAGGAGACAAGCAACATTGATTCGGTAGAGGATATTGAAGAATTAATTGCAACGACCATCATGAGGGATTATGTTGATGAATCAAAAGAAATAGCGGTTCTCGGTATCTTGGATAGTTTTTCGATGGAGCAACTGTCGACTATATTGGGAAAGAGAACTGCAGAGGGATTAATTCATAAATTATTAAAAAAAGGTGCATTTATTCATTACAACAAAAAGAGTAAACGATACGCCATTCACAATATTTTTTCAAAGTACTTGTATGATTATGAGTTTCTTCAGTTAGGTGAGGAACATCAACGAATATATTATAAGGCATCTGGGCAATGGTATGTAGATAATGCATATGTCATGGAAGGAATTCGTTGTTTTCTATTGGCTGAGGAATATGAAATGATTCTTCAGGAGTTTGAGAAAAAAAGCATTGCGAAAGTATACGATTATTATCCCCATTATGTCAATGAAATATTGAATAGTATTCCAAAGACGTTGCTATACAACTATCCTTTGGCGTATTTATCCTATCTTCACTTCTTGATTACGGCACATAATGTTCGGTATGGAGCCCAGTTGTTATTTGAACTGGAAGGGGAACTGAATCAATACAATAGTCAACAGTATACGCCACCTTTAAAATTGGAAGGGGAACTGGAATTCCTTAAAGGCATGATTGCCTACAACGATGTTTCACGGATGTTTGGTCATCAGCGTGCGGCTTTTGATATTATCAGCGGACCTTCATTGGCGACACGTCCGGACAAAATGCCGTGTGCTGGTTCGTACAGTATATTGTATATGTACTATAAGGCGTTAGGATTCCTAAAAGACACTGCTGAATCTATCCATAAAAACATGCATTATTACGACAAACTCTCGGGCCGGATAGGAACGGGAATAGACTATTTGGTACTGGCAGAATACTATTTGGAAATAGGTGACATTGATCAATCTGAGTTGCTCTGTAAAAAAGGGGTGTTAAAAGCCAAGCAATTACCACAGTTTGATGCGATTATCTGTGGAACGTACTTGTTGGCCCGGTGTTTACTTGCCAAAGGGCAACCTAGAGAAGCGCTCGAACTGATGAATGCCATGACTGAGGATAAATCCTATCAACTAACGGCGTTATTTCAATCGATTCGTAGTCCTTACTTTTTTGCCATGGACAGTATTTATTTGATGACAGGTCAAATCGAAAATGTATCATCTTCTTTAAAAGAAAAAGCGCTAGATAACAAAATGCTGTTTTTTCAAAGCAAGGGATTAGGCTATATTTTATTTGGTCGCTATCTGCTTATAGAGAAGAAGTATTTAGAACTTGAAGTCTTTTGCGATGAAATGGTAAGACAATTTGAACCATTTCATTATCTGTTGGGTTATTTAAATGCCCATATAATGAAGAGCATTGCCTATTATCATCTTTACGGTATAAAAATGGCAAAATTAATCTTTAATGAAGCCCTTAAAATAGGCAGCAGCGATGGTATTATTACTTCTTTCACTGAATACGGTTGTGAGTTGATGCCGGTTTTAAAGGCCTATCAAGAAACAGAAACGATGGGGAGAGAGGCTCACGAGGTAGCCTATTTCAGTATGCTTTTAAGTAAAACAAAGGACTATGCAGCAATGCAACATTGTTGTAGTCAAGAAGAGGAGGCTGTAACACTTACCAATAGGGAGAGGGACATCATGGCACTTCTTTGCACGGGTAAACGGAATGCAGAAATTGCATCGGCGTTATTTGTTTCGGAAAGCGCCGTAAAGAAGATGCTGACATCGATTTACAGGAAGTATGGCGTAAAGAATAGGACGGCTGCTATTAAAATGTACGAAGGACAATTTATTAAATAACAACAGACCTCCTACCATATTGGTGGGAGGTTTTTAAAATTCTCCATTTATACCAAAAGTATACTTTTGGACAATAGACGTTTTTTTAAAAGAGAATATACTGAACATATAGAAATAAATTACATTTGGTTTTGAAAGGAGATTTGAAATGAGCACAGGTATTGAAAAGATGGTACAACTGGCAAAACAGAATCAAGGATTTAAGCGAGAACTTCAAGGATGTAAGACTGTTGAAGAAGCACTTTCAGTTTTAAAGGCAAATAATATTAATGTCACTCCGGAAGAATTCACTCAGTTTACGCAAAGCAATTCGAGTGGATCAGTTGATACAAAGGGGACGTTACTTGGCACTTTGTGTTTCCAAATTGGTTAATTGAAAGTAAATGCGTAGAGAAATTATATTCTTTGCGCATTTTCACTTGTATTAAGAAGGCACGGACCTCGATGGTTGGTGTTATTAAACAGGAGAGTAATATGGATAAAGACATTTACTTGTTGGATTACTATTCGAATAGAGATAAGCAAGTAGTTTATGCACCTTTATATGATTACCTTGAACTAATAGATAGACCAACAACGGAGAAAATGCTTGATGAACACCATACAGCAATTAAACAAAGGGACTGTCTAGAAGTAGAAAATTATGATAAGAACATCTCGCAAATTGCCCTTTCGTTAACAGATACCTGTAACTTGAAATGCCGTTATTGTTATGCACATGGTGGTTATAACGATGGAAAAGGACATTCAAATAATGCGTTGATTTATTCAGTGTTAAAAACATATTTTAAGTATTTACAATCAGAAAAACAGCAAAAATGTAACATTTCTTTTGATGGTGGTTGTGAAGCTACTTGTGCATTTGACTTAATGCAATACGCTGTTGCTACAGCAAATGAGTTTGCATCATCTTATGGGATAGAAGTAACATTCAGCATGGCAACCAATGGGTATTTTAACGAGGAAGTATTGAGGTTTGTCACACAAAATTTTGATGCTATTTCACTGTCCTTCGACGGACCTAAAGCTGTTCAGGATTATCATCGTCCAACTGTATCTGGTAAGGGCAGTTATGAAAAGGTATTCAGGACGGCAAAGATTTTGCACGATTCATCAGTAAATTTGGCTATTCGAGTAGTCGTTACTAACTATAATGTCCACCGCTTGGATGAGACGTTGACATTTTTTGAGTCTAGTTTACCAGGCAGTAAAGTCGTTTTTGGAACGATGGATAATACCGACTTTATAACAGACGTCGCACCGCCTGATGAAGCCGTGTATGCAGCGTCGCTGAAAAAACTAAGTGAAAAATCATATAATCTGAACTGGACAACAGTAAACACCAAATTATTTGGGGGCTTGAAGTCATCATTCTGTTCCTCTATGTCAAAGCCTAATTGGTTTGTAAAAACAGATGGTCGTGTCAACACTTGCATGAGAGATACACAATCCAATAAACCGATGTTCGACATTGGCTATTTTAATAGTGACAGAAATAAGGTAGAATTAGATTATCGACAATTAGAGTATTTGAAGACCTTTAATATATATGATCAAGATGACTGTAAGTCCTGTTTTGCAAAATATATATGTGGCGGTGGCTGTCCTTACTTAAGAGAACGGAATCAACAGAAGTGTGACTTAATAAGAGAAGAGGCGCTTGATTACATTAATGAACGGTACGACGATCAGCAAACGATTCGACTGTTGCAGGATATTTTTTTGAACTTGGATGCTAAATAATTAATTAGTTCTTGACAAGGCAAAAATCCGTTAAAACCAGTTGTTTACAAACAAGTACCCTTATGGTATAATGAGGTATCTTAATATTAAACTGCACAAGAGTGGGCCTTCCCACTCTTTGTTGTTGTTATGGATTCAGTGAGGGGGATGGCGATGAAGTCATTGGAATCACTATACATAGCAGGACAGCTGTTACTATATGACGTTTGAGAAAAGAAGGTGAGAGAAATGAAGAAGAAGAAAAAAAGAGTTGTTGATATCGTTAGTGATATTGCGACGCCTTTATGCGAAGCGGAAAATTTGGAACTTGTTGATGTTGAATTTGTTAAAGAAGGACCACATCGTTTTTTAAGATTAATCATTGATAAAGAAGGCGGTATTTCGCTGAGTGACTGTGAGTATGTCAGCAGAGGATTAAATGAAGAATTAGATCGTTTAGATCCAATTGAGGAAAACTATTTTCTAGAAGTAACATCTCCAGGTGTAGAACGAGAACTGAAGAAAGATGCTGATTTCGAAAAGTATGCAGGTAAGATGATTCAGGCTAAATTATATCAAGCGATTAACGGTCAAAAGATGGTTGAAGGTATTTTAATCGGCCTTAAAGATGGTTATATTTCAGTTGAAGTAAATGGTGAAAAGATTGAAATCCCTAAAGATAAAGCATCCACTGTCAAGTTAGTGGTATCTTTTGATGAGAAGTAGAAGATAGGAGGAAATATAGTGAAACAAGAACTTTTGATAGCCATAGAGCAGCTTGAAAAAGAAAGAGGTATTTCTAAGGATATTCTTATTGATACTTTGGTAACTGCTTTACAAACTGCGTACAAGAAAAATTTTGGAAGCAATCAAAATGTACGTGTAGATTTTGATGAAACGACAGGTGATATTAGAGTATTTTCTTCAAAAGTAGTCGTAGAAGAAATCTTAGAAGATGATGACCTTGAACTTCCTATCGAGGAAGCAAAGGAAATTAATCCTTCATATGAAATCGGCGACATTATTGAAGAGGAAGTAACACCTAAGGACTTTGGTCGTATCGCTGCACAAACTGCTCGTCAGGTTGTGGTTCAAAGAATCAGAGAAGCAGAGAGAAACATTATCTTTGATCAATATTCTGATAGAGAATCAGAAATTATCAACGGAAGCGTTCAAAGAATTTCAAAAGGCATTATCTATATCAATTTAGGTAAGACTGAAGCAATGCTGTTACCAAGTGAGCAAATTCCAACAGAACGTTATGAACAAAGTTTAAGAATTAAAACGTATATCGTTGAAGTTAAGAATACAACAAAGGGACCACAAATCATGGTTTCTAGAACGCATCCAGGTCTTGTTAAGAGATTATTCGAGCTTGAAGTACCTGAGATTCATGATGGTGAAGTTGAAATCAAATCGATTGCCAGAGAAGCAGGCTCAAGAACAAAACTTGCTGTGTACACAAGTTTAGAGGGTGTTGATCCAGTTGGTTCGTGTGTTGGTCAAAAAGGCGCACGTGTTCAAAATATCGTTACTGAATTAAACGGCGAAAAGATTGATATTATCGAATGGTCGGAGGATCCGGTTCAATTGATTTCAAATGCGTTAAGCCCATCGTCGGTTGAGCGTGTAATTCTTGCTGAAGAAGATAAAGCAGCACTTGTGGTTGTTCCTGATAATCAATTATCACTTGCAATCGGTAAAGAAGGTCAAAATGCACGTCTTGCTGCTAAATTGACAAACTGGAAAATCGACATTAAGAGCACGTCGCAATACGATGCGATGGAAGTAAGCGACTTCAGCCCTGGCATGCTTCATGCAGATGACGACAAGGAAGCAATCGTTGAAGAAGTTGCAGAAGAGGTTGTCGAAGAAGTTACTGAAGAGATTATCGAAGAAGTAACTGAAGAGATTATCGAAGAAGTAACTGAAGAAATTGTTGAAGAAGTAACTGAAGAAATTGTTGAAGAAGTAATCGAAAACGAGGAAGAATAAGAGGTCGTTATGAAAGCAAGAAAAGTGCCCCTTAGGAAATGCGTTGGATGCGGAGAACAAAAGCCTAAAAAGGACTTGATCCGTATTGTTAAAAATAAAGATGGTGAATTGTTTGTGGACTTTACTGGCAAAGCCAATGGTCGCGGTGCATATATCTGTGCTGATCCAAAATGTCTGCAAACAGCTCAAAAACGTAAGGCTTTAAACCGAGCGCTAGAGTGCGAAATATCTGAAGAGATATTTGAACGGTTGGAGCAGGAGTTGGCAAGCGATGAAAAATAAAGCGCTGACACTTCTCGGCTTTGCTGCGAAAGCCGGTAAAATAACTTACGGTACTGAAGGGTGTATCATTGGTGTTAATAAGAAGAAGATTCATCTTGTTTTATTGGCAACGGATACAGCTGAAAATACAGCAGAAAAAATTGAATATGCCTGTAAACGTGCAGGTGTTGAGTGTATAAAATGTTTCAATCGTGAGACATTGTCAGAGGCAATAGGCAAGTACAACAAGGTGGTACTCGGCATAACAGATGCTTCTTTTTCAGAAAAGATAAAGGAGTATTGCCATATGGAGTAGCGCTGATTCGGAGGTATAGATATGCCAAATAAGAAAAGAGTTCATGAGCTTGCAAAAGAGCTGAACTTAGGATCAAAAGAAATGATCACTAAATTAGCAAGCATCGGTATAGAAGTAGGTAGTCACATGTCTACCTTAGAAAATAGTGAAGTTGAAAAGGCAATGAAATGGTTCGTTAAAAAACCTGAAGGCCAAAAACCTGAAGGCCAAAAGCCACAAGGCCAAAAGCCACAAGGCCAAAAGCCACAAGGCCAAAAGCCACAAGGCCAAAAGCCACAAGGTCAAAAGCCACAAGGCCAAAAGCCACAAGGCCAAAAGCCACAAGGTCAAAAGCCACAAGGTCAAAAGCCACAAGGTCAAAGCAGCAACAGACCACAACAAGGTCAAAGCAGCAACAGACCACAACAAGGTCAAAAGCCACAAGGCCAAAGACCTCAAGGTCAAAGCAGCAACAGACCAACTGGTAAGCCAGGTGGACAGCAACAAAGTACGCAACAACAAAACCAAAACAAGCCAAAGAGAGATTATTCTAAGAAGGTAAAAACAAAGAACAAGATTTACAAGAAAAAAGCTAAAGAAGAAGCAGAAGCAAGTGTTGTTGAAGAAGCAGTAATCTTACAAATTCCTGAAAGAATTACTGTAAGTGACTTTGCAGAACAAATCGAACAAACACCTAACGAACTGATTATGAAGTTAATGAATCTTGGTGTAATGGCTTCAATCAACCAAGAGATTGATTTTGAAACAGCTGAGTTACTTGCTGAAGATTATGAAATTTCAGTTGAAATGATTGTAGAAATTGATGAAGCAGAAGAATTATTCGAAAACTTTGTAGATCCAGAAGAAGATTTAGAGAAGCGTGCGCCTATCGTTACTGTAATGGGTCACGTTGACCACGGTAAAACGTCACTTCTTGATGCTATTAGAGATACAGATGTTACTGACGGCGAAGCTGGTGGTATCACACAGCATATCGGTGCTTCAGAAGTTATGATCAATGGCGAAAAAATTGTATTCCTTGATACTCCTGGTCATGAGGCGTTTACGACGTTAAGAGCCCGTGGTGCAAAGGTTACAGATATCGCTATTTTAGTAGTAGCTGCGGATGATGGTGTAATGCCTCAAACAATTGAAGCTATTGACCATGCAAAGGCTGCTGGTGTACCAATTATTGTTGCAATCAACAAAATTGACAAGCCAAATGCGAATCCTGACCGTGTGAAGCAAGAACTATCTGAAAGAGGACTTGTTATCGAAGAGTGGGGTGGCGATGTTATTTGTGTGCCAGTTTCTGCTCTTAAGAGAGAAGGAATCGATACATTACTAGAAATGGTTATCTTAGTTGCAGAAATGCAAGAATTAAAAGCAAATGCTAACCGTCCAGCACTTGGTACAGTAATTGACGCTCGTGTTGAAAAAGGTAGAGGATCAATTGCAACAGTTCTTGTTGATGCTGGGACTTTAAATATCGGAGATGCAATCATCGCTGGTACGACTTATGGTCGTGTTCGTGCAATGTACAACTTCCGTGGTAAAAAAGTTAAGAGCGTTGGCCCTGCTACATCAGTAGAAATCACTGGTTTAAATGAAGTTGCGACTGCAGGTGAAAAGTTCTACGTAGCTAAGGACGACCGTTCAGCGAGAGTAATGGCTGAAAAGCGTGCAATGGACTTAAGAGAAAAAGGATTACACAAGAACAAACACGTTTCTCTTGAAGATTTATTCAGTCAACTTCAAGCAGGTGAAGTACAAGATCTTAACATCATCGTTAAGGCAGATGTACTTGGATCTGTTGAAGCTTTAAGACAATCATTAATCAAGATTTCTAACGAAGAAGTTAGAGTCAATGTTATCCATGGTAATGTTGGTACGATTTCTGAATCTGACGTATTACTTGCGTCGGCATCGAATGCGGTTATTATTGGTTTCAACGTTCGTCCTAGCCTAAGTGTTACAAGAATGGCGGAAACTGAAAATGTTGAATTAAAGACATATAGAATCATTTACGAAGCAATCAACGATGTTGAAAAAGCCATGAAAGGTATGCTCAAGCCTGAGTTCAAAGAAGTTGTTCAAGGGTCTGTAGAAGTTAGAGAAATATTCAAAATACCAAATGGCGCTGTTATTGCAGGTGCTTACGTATTAAATGGTAAAGTAACGAGAAACTCTCAATTAAGACTTGTTAGAGAAGGTATTGTTATCCATGAAGGTAACGTTTCTTCGTTAAGACGTTTCAAAGATGATGTTAAAGAAGTAAATACTGGGTATGAATGTGGTGTAGGGATTGAAAACTACAACGACCTAAAAGAAGGCGATATTATTGAGTCGTTCATCATTGAAGAAATCAAAAGAGGATAGAGGGTGTTTTTATGAGTTACGCTAGAAGCAAAAGAATTTCAGAAGAAATCAAAAAAGTTGTTAGTAGCTTGATCATGACTGAGATTAAAGACCCAAGAGTGTCAAAACTTACAACGGTTACTCATGTAGAAACAACGCGAGATTTAAGTTTTGTGTACATTTACGTAAGTGTCTTTGATAAGGATTCTTATAAGGAAAGTACAATTGAAGGTCTTAACAAAGCAAAAGGCTATATCCGAAGAGAAATCGGTAAACGCGTTAGTCTTCGTGCGACACCGGAACCAATTTTTAAATTAGATGAATCCATTGAAAACGGTGTTCATATGAGCTCTGTAATCAATGAGGTCGTGAGTAAACATAACCCAAAACACGACCAAGAGGTAGACGCTGACTCGAACGAGGAAGAAGATGATGATGAGTAAGGATTTATTGAGTTTAATCGACAATCATCAAGAGATTATTTTATTACCCCATGTATCGCCTGATGGCGATACATTGGGGTCTACCTTTGCGCTAAATTCTTATTTAAAGAGCCTTGGGAAAACAACTTATGTGGTTTTAAATGATGAAGTGCCATCGAACTTGCTGTTTCTAATCAACGACACCTTGTATACAGAAGAAGCGTTCGATGCGTTAAAGGTCAAGTCTACATTGACATTCGCAATGGATGCCAGTGATGCAGGACGTCTTGATACGCGTCAAAAATATCTAAAGGATGTTCAGACAATTTGTATCGATCATCATATTACCAATACCAATTATTGTGACACGAATTTTGTGACGCCAGATGCCTCATCTACTGGGGAAGTCCTTTATGAGTTATTGTATGCCGATGGCGACAGTATTCCTTTAGAGATCGCTTCATCGATTTATGTGGCTATTTTAATGGATACAGGTAGTTTTAGATATTCCAATACATCGAGTCGTACGATGGAAATCGTTTCCAAATTATTTGGTGCGGGTATCAATTATGTCGATTTGAATATTGAAGTTTATCAAAATGTACCGATTGAAAAATTCAAATTCACTAATATGGTATTGAACACATTGGAATTATCTCATGAAAATAAAGTAGGACTTGTCTATATTACTGAAAATATGATTCAAGACGCTGGTCTTACTATGCAAGATACTGACGGGATTATTGAAAATGTCCGCGATATAGATAGTATTGAAGTAGCTTTGTTTTTAAGAGAAGTATCTCCAAATGTATTCAAAGGCAGTGCACGATCTAAGCGTTACTATGACGTAGCTTCACTAAGTCTAGGTTTTGGTGGGGGCGGACACGTTCGCGCCGCCGGTTTTACCATTGAAGGTGACCTACACGAGGTGAAGAATAGAATTCTTTCGTCAATTCAGTTATAAAGGATGAGTTCCGTGGATAAAATCATTAATATTCTTAAACCACCAAATATGACATCTCATGATGTTGTTGGTCGTTTAAGAAGATTGACTAGAATAAAAAGAATCGGTCATACTGGAACCCTTGACCCAATGGCGGCAGGGGTTTTGCCTGTATGTATCGGTAAAAGCACAAAGATAATTGAGTACTTTGAACAGGATGCGAAAACATATCGCTGTGAAATGACATTGGGCGCATCGACAGATACCGAAGATGCTTGGGGTACAGTACTGGAAACATCGGAACTTGTACCGACAGAAGAAGCGCTGCGGGGTGCGATGATGAGTTTCGTTGGTGACATCGATCAGATACCACCCATGTATTCAGCCCTTAAAATCAATGGACAGAAGCTTTATGACCTTGCCCGTCAGGGAAAGGTTGTAGAACGTCAAGCGAGACGTCGAACCATTCATTCCATCGATATCATTGATATTGACTTGGAAAAAAAGACGGTTCTATATGACGTCAAATGTTCAAAGGGGACGTATATCAGAACCTTATGTCATGACATAGGCGTTCAACTGGGGTGTTTTGCCCATATGAGTTTTCTGATGCGTACTCAAAGTGGACAATTTTCTTTGGCGAATGCCATAACACTTGAACAATTACACAACATAGAAGATGTCATCAAATACAGTCAGACAATAGAAGAGACGTTATCGACTTTTGAACGTATCGATGTACCAGTACATCTACAGCAAAAGATGATCAACGGTGTTAAAATCGATTTGACGCCATATTTGACCGATGAGAGTCAATTTTACATGGTTTATGTCGGTGATCTTTTTATAGGAACTGCTAAATCAACGGATAATGGGATATTCGTCGATAAGTATTTGTATGATCAGCACAATAAAAGCTAGGTGAGCGTATGTTAATAATAGATTCAATTGAAGGATTTCATGAAATAGAAGGACCTATCGGTCTCTCCATGGGGACGTTTGATGGACTACATATTGGCCATCAGCAGTTAATTGAAAACTTAACGACCCACTGTGAGGAGGAAGGGTATAGAAGTGTTGTCTATACCTATTCCAATCATCCTAGAGAGTATACTCTAGGAACAAAAGTACCACGAATCATTACATTAGAAGATAAGATTTCTCTTTTTGATGAGTTGGGCGTCGATATACTTGTGTTGCTTAAATTCGATGAATTGCAACGGGATATGTCACCCAATCAATTTCTAAAGGAGTTGTTGTTTGATCCTCTTGATATCCGTTATGTGACTGTTGGTTTTGATTTTCATTTTGGAAAACGGGCTGGTGGAAATGTGGAGTTGCTGAGAAGTTATACGAAGGATAAGGACGTTGTTCTTGACATTGTTTCGCCGATAGCGCGTTATGAAGAGAAAGTCAGCAGTACCCGTATCCGTAATCTACTCTTTGAAGGCAATCTGACAACGGTGAATGAGCTGCTGGGCAGACGCTACAGTTTTACCGGTGAAGTTGTCCATGGTAAACATGTGGGTAAGTTGCTAGGGTTCCCTACAGCAAACCTTCAGGTGGATGAAACAATGAATCTTATTAAGTCGGGGGTCTATATATCCATGGTGAAGTTAGGGAAAACCTATTACCCATCTGTCACCAACATTGGGTTTAACCCGACATTTAACCAAAAGGAATTAAACGTGGAAACATTCATCTTGGACTTTGATGAAAACCTTTACGGTCGCAAAATCAAAGTGGAGTTTGTGAAACGGTTGCGAGATGAATTGAAATTCGATAGTAAAGATGCCCTCATCGAGCAGATGCATCGTGATATTGAGATTGCAAACACGTATTTTCAGTTTACAAGTTAGAGGGTATGTGATATGATATTAAAGGTTAACCTTAAGCTTTGTTAATCGTTCACCGGCGTTATACAAGGCTTAGTGGTGATAAATAAGCGACCATCGCTGTGATGGACGCAAAATAATTTAAAGAGGTGTAATATGATTACTAAAGAAGCAAAAACTAAAGTTATGACAGAATACGCAACACACGAAGGCGACACTGGTTCTCCAGAAGTTCAAGTTGCAGTATTAACACACAGAATCAACGAGTTAAATGATCACTTAAAGACTCATAAAAAAGACCACCATTCAAGAAGAGGACTTCTTAAGATGGTAGGTAAGAGAAGAAACTTACTAGGTTACCTAAAGAACAAAGATCTTCAAAGATACAGAGATCTTATCGCTAAATTAGGCTTAAGAAAGTAAGCAAAACTTAAACAACTACGAGCGGGTGAAACTACCCGCTCAATTTGTATTTAATGAAGGGTGGATCTACCCGACAAAATACAGAAGGAACTAAAGGAAAACTACTTGAACCACGAATCGGTAATTTTAGAATTTATGGACTTTGTCCTACTTTTTGTGTTTTCACTGGTTCTGTAGCTGTCTTTGTGACAGGGATAGAAAATCAGTGGTAATAGAAAAAGTAGGATAAATTCTAAAATACCAAATAATATTATGGAGGTATTTACATGGAAAGAATCGCAAAAACATTTTCAATGGAACTAGGTGGAAGAACCTTAGAAGTTGAAACAGGAAGATTAGCTAATTTAGCTGGTGGATCTGCACTTATGAAATACGGTGATACAAACGTATTAGTAACTGCAACAGCATCAAGACACGCAAGAGAGGGCATTGACTTTTTCCCACTAAGTGTTGATTATGAAGAAAAAATGTATGCAGTAGGAAAAATTCCTGGTGGATTTATTAAAAGAGAAGGAAGACCTTCTGAAAAGGCGACATTAACAGCACGTTTAATTGACCGTCCAATCAGACCATTATTCCCAGATAACTTCAAAAATGAAGTGCAAGTTGTTGCATCGATTTTATGTATCGAGCAAGATAATGCACCTGATACACTTGCAATGATCGGTTCATCTGTAGCATTATGTATTTCGGATATTCCTTTCAATGGCCCAACTGCAGCTGTAAACGTAGGTCTTGTAAATGGTGAATACATCATCAACCCTACGGTTGAGCAAAGAGAAAATTCTGACCTTACATTAATCGTAGCAGGTACTGACGATGCAGTTGTAATGGTAGAAGCAGGCGCTAACATCTTAACTGAAGAAGTTATGTTAGAAGCAATCATGTTCGGTCATGATGAAATCAAAAAAATCTGTGCATTCATTACTGAAATTGCTAAAGAAATTGGCAAAGAAAAGATGGAAGTTCCAGTATTAGAAACAAACGAAGAAAGAGATGCTGCATTAACAGCATTCTTAGAAGAACGTTTAAATACAGCAGTAAGAATCGTTGACAAGCATGACCGTAACAATGCGATTGCAGATATCAAAGAAGATATGCATGCACAACTTGACGAAGTATACCCTGATGATATTAACTTCATGAACGGTTTCTTCAAGTCAGTTGAAAAGCGTCTTGTAAGAAAGATGATTACACATGAAGGTGTACGTCCAGATGCAAGAACAATTGATCAAGTTAGAGACATTAGTTGTGAAGTTGGTGTATTACCAAGAACACATGGTACTGGATTATTCAATAGAGGTTTAACTCAAGCGCTTACAGTTACAACTCTTGGTGCTTTAAGTGAAGCACAAAGAATTGACGGTTTAGGCACTGAAGAGACTAAGCGTTACATGCATCATTACAATTTCCCAGCTTACTCAGTTGGTGAAACTGGATTCAACAGAGGCCCTAACAGAAGAGCGATTGGTCATGGTGCGTTAGGTGAAAGAGCTTTATTACCAGTTCTTCCATCAGTAGAAGAATTCCCATATGCACTTCGTTTAGTATCAGAAGTATTAACATGTAACGGATCTTCTTCACAAGCAAGTATTTGTGGATCGTCATTATCATTACTTGATGCTGGTGTACCTTTAAAGGCGCCTGTAGCTGGTATTGCAATGGGTCTTATCCAAGAAGATGATCAAATTGCTATCTTAAGTGATATCCAAGGTATGGAAGATGCACTTGGTGATATGGACTTTAAAGTGGCTGGTACTGCAGAAGGTATCACAGCACTTCAAATGGACATCAAGATTGACGGATTAAGCAGAGAAATTCTTGAAAATGCTATGCGTCAAGCAAAAGAGGGTAGATTACACATTCTTGGTAAGATGAATGAAGTAATTTCTGAGCCTAAATCAGAAATGTCTCAGTACGCACCACGTGTTTACAATATCAAGATTCACCCAGACAAGATCAGAGACGTTATTGGACCAGGTGGAAAGGTTATTACTAGAATTACGTCTGAGTGTGACGTTAAGATTGACATCACTGATGACGGTATGGTATTAATCACTGCTAACGACGGTATTGGTGGAGAGAAAGCCCTTAAAGAAGTTCAAATGATCGTTAAAGACATTGAAAAAGGCGAAATCTACACAGGTAAAATCGTTAGAATTACAAGCTTTGGTTGTTTCGTAGAGTTACTTCCAGGTAAAGATGGTTTATGTCATATTTCTAAGTTAACAAAAGAGCGTCTTGCAAAAGTAGAAGACAAGTTCAAGGTTGGCGACGAAATCGTTGTTAAGGTAATGGAAATTGATGACAAAGGAAGAGTGAATCTTTCAAGAGTTGCATTACTTGGTGATGACAAAGAAGAAAATAACGATAAGAAGTAATTGATTATTTACACCCTACGAAGGAAACTTCGTAGGGTGTTTTATTTTTTTGTGCTACTAGGCTATGACAAATAAAAATAAGGACTTAGGAGACAACGATAATAAAATCTGCAATTGTGATGAATCTAAAGGAATCGGGGTCTTCAGAAGCGAATTCTTATATATGGACCGACCTGACTTTCCAAGTGAGGAGGAAGAGTTTCAGGTCTGTAAAAAAGTTGTGGAATCTTTTGAGGACAATATAGAATTAATCCTAAAGGAAGTGCGCTATGATAAAAAAAATATTTGAACTAGGACTGGTCAATGGGATGCATGCAAGACCTGCAGGATTGTTGGTGAAGGGCATCGGCCCACTGGACTGTTCTGTAGATTTGGTGGTAGAGGAGAAGACCGTCAATGGCAAAAGCATTATGGCGATTATGTCCGCAGGCTTTAGAGCGGGTGTCGCGATGGAGATCATTTGTGAAGGGCCTGATGAAGAGAAAGCGATGGCTCTTGTAACAGATCTATTTGATGTTAATTTCAATGAATAAAAGGAGAAACCCTTTAAATAAAGGAGGCTTATAATGAAAAAGATTATTAACTTGCCAGAGAATATTGTCGAGGAAATGTTACAAGGCATGGTCGCTGCGCATCCGGAATACGTAAAGCGTGCCGAAGGATTTACAGTTTTGACGAGAGCGTCGGCTCCTTCTAAGAAAGTAGCTCTTGTTAGCGGTGGCGGGAGTGGTCATGAACCATCTCATGGCGGTTTTGTCGGTAAAGGCATGTTGGACGGCGCTGTTGCTGGTGAAGTCTTTACCTCGCCGACACCTGACCAAGTCCTTGGAGCGATCAAAGCCGTTGATGGTGGTGAAGGAGTCTTGTTGGTCATCAAGAACTATACCGGGGATGTCATGAATTTCGAAATGGCTACTGAAATGGCTGAAATGGAAGGCATCAAAGTGGATCAAGTCGTAGTCAATGATGATGTTGCAGTAGAAAATTCAACGTACACCAGTGGACGTCGGGGTGTTGCTGGAACCGTATTTGTTCATAAGATTGCTGGGGCGGCGGCAGAAGCGGGTAAGTCTCTTGAAGAAGTAAAGGCCGTTGCAGAAAAGGTTATAGCAAATACAAGAACAATGGGCATGAGCTTAAATCCTTGTATTGTACCTGCGGCTGGGAAAACGAGTTTTGAACTAGGCGAGGATGAAGTGGAAATGGGTCTTGGCATTCATGGGGAGCCTGGCACCCACAAGGAAAAAATATCCAATGCCGACACAATCGTGGATCATTTGTTGAAAAAAATTCTAGGGGACATAGATTTTTCTGGTGAGGTTGCGGTTCTTGTCAATGGACTGGGCGGAACACCTTTAATGGAACTGTATATAGCCAATAGAAGGGTTGCAGAGGTTCTTAAAGAGAAAAACATCACAGTTACTAAGACGATTGTAGGCAACTTCATGACATCACTTGAAATGCCAGGGTTTTCGATCAGCTTAATTAAGTTAGATGAGGAATTAAAAGGGTATCTAGATGCTGTAGCGGATACACCCGCATTTAAACAATTATAAAAGAAGGTGACTATATGGAAATGGGCAAAAGAATAATGATTGCAGCGTTAAAGCGGTCTGCAAGAGATATAATTGATGCGAAGGAATTGTTGGATGATCTGGATAGACCGATTGGCGATTCTGATCACGGTGTCAATATGGCAAGGGGCTTTTCGCTGGTACTTGATAAATTCGATGAGTTTGAAGAAAAATCAATTTCAGATATATTAAATGGCATAGCGATGACGCTGATATCCAATGTTGGTGGTGCTTCTGGACCCCTTTATGGGACTGCATTTATGAAAGCGGCCCATGCGGTAAAAGGCAAGGAAACACTTGTATCGTCAGATTTTGTTGCGATTTACGAACACGCGATCGAAGGGATTAAGATGCGCGGCAAATCGGACAGAGGATGTAAGACGATGCTGGATGCCATTATACCGGCATATGAAGCATTTAAGTCTGCGATGGAAAGCGGTAGCAGTCTTACTATAGCGGCAGAAGTGGCGGCAATGGCAGCTGAAGAAGGCGTGGAATATACAAAAACGATTATTGCGACGAAGGGCCGTGCGTCATATTTAGGCGAACGTAGTATTGGTCATCAGGATCCAGGGGCCACTTCAAGCACAATTATAATAAAAGCATTTGCTGACGAGTTGGCTCAGCAATAACGGAGGCATACTATGGTAGGAATTGTTGTTGTTTCTCACAGCTATCAGCTGGCTGAGGAAACAATAAAATTATCACTTCAAATGGCTCAGTCCGAATTAACCGTCATTAATGCCGGTGGGACTGGAGATGGTAGCTTTGGAACGGATCCGATGAAAATCATGGATGGCATTCAACAGGCCGAGTCAGGTGATGGCGTGTTGATGCTCTTGGACATTGGCAGTGCTGTGATGAGTGCTGAAATGGCTATAGAGATGTCCGGTGTCGATCCCACACAGGTTGTTATGGCCAATGCGGCTTTGGTAGAGGGCTGTATTGCTGCAATAACAACAGCTTCTATCGGCATGACTTTAGCTGAGGTGCAAAAGTCGGCAGAAGAGGCCTTGTTGTATCCAAAAGTGACAACAGAATAATATAATCAAGTTGAAGGACTGTTTGCATGTAAAAGCAAACAGTCCTTTTTAGCGTCGACCGTCAAATAGTTTAGAAATTCTTTAGAAAGTTAATAAATAGTTAAGGGTAGTTAGAAATCTAACCACTTGACAATTAGTTAGATTTCTAATAAAATAATAGTAAGAAAACTAACTAATGTAAAGAAAATTCAACTAGGAGGCACAATGAAAAAATCAGAAGAAATGGGTAAGGAACCCATCAGTAAATTACTAATAAAATATTCCATGCCGGCTGTCATTGCAATGATGGTCAACGCAATTTATAACATTGTCGACAGAATGTTTATCGGTCAATATGCAGGGGAGAATGCGTTAGCAGGTCTTACGATTATATTTCCGATCATGATGATCATATTCGCTTTTGCCGGCCTTATCGGTGCAGGATCAGCCGCGCTTATGTCCGTCAAACTTGGCGAAAAAAATCATGAAGGCGCCCAAAAGGTTTTTGGAAATGGTCTCGCCATGGCGGTAATGCTTGTTATCGTAGTGGTGATTTTTGGTCAACTTTATAAAGTACCATTGTTAACCTTTTTTGGCGGTACTGAGGAGGTTATGGTTTACGCTTTGCCTTATCTGAGTATTATATTATTTGGAACGGTTTTTCAGTTGACGGGATTTGTCCTTAATTCAGCTATTCGAGCAGAAGGCCAACCCATGTTGTCGATGATTGCCATGATGTCATCAGCGCTTACGAATATCGTATTGGATTACCTTTTTATCGCACGGTTGAATTTAGGGGTAGAAGGTGCAGCTTATGCGACGATTATCGGACAATTTATAGGATTTGTCATTTTGGTTCAGTTTTATGTAAGAGGCAAAAGTCAATTGGGCTTAAAAACATCTGATTTTATGTTGGAGCGCTCGACTGTAACAGGGATTTTGACCATTGGATTCGCCTCGTTTATATCCACAGTAGGAACCAGCATTGCCATGACCTTTATGAACAGAAGTTTAAGTCTCTATGGGGGGACGGCTGCCATAGCGGCTTTAGGGGTCATCAACAGTCTTTATACACTATTCATTATGCCGGTCATGGGCCTTCAGCAAGGAATGCAGCCGATTGTTGGTTATAACTATGGGGCTAAATTGACTAAGAGAATGCATCAGGCCCTAAAATACTCAGTCAGCCTGTCGGTGATATTCTCGACACTTGTCTTTGCTGTTTTACAGTGGCAACCGGAGGTTTTTATCAGTCTGTTTATGGACAGTGGATCAAGTCTTGTCACCACAACCGTTGAAGGATTGAAAATCTTTATCGCCATGTTGCCGTTACTCAGCATCAACTTCTTGGGCATCGCCTATTTACAGTCCACTGAAAAAGGCAAAAGTTCCATGTGGTTAAGTTTGTTAAGACAATTTATCTTATTGATTCCACTCTTGTTTATACTGCCAAATTTCTTCGGATTAACTGGGGTATGGCTAGCGACACCAGTAGCGGACGGCATAGCCATTATCATTACAGCTGTTGTGGTGTTAAAGAATATGAAAAGCGAAGGCGGTCATGAGCTCGCTTATACCTATTAAGACCTCAAGTAGGCTAAAGAATCCCTTTTTAAAAAATAGACGTGATTTTTACATGGAGACATGGTAGGCTAGTAATAGTAATGAACGAGGAGGCAATATGTTAAAATACGATGAACAAATGTCACTACTGATGGCGTTTCATAGAGATTTTATGAAGTTGTTTTTTAAGAATTTCGATCAATTGGTTGAGGACAATAACCTGATGGACTATAAACTGAACCACTCACATTATAAGACTTTGATGATCTTATTGTTCCATGGACCTATGAATATGACCCATGTCAGTGACCGGTTGCTTTTGAAAAAGGGATCTTTTACAACTGTGGCTAGCAAGCTCATTGAGATTGGCTATATCCTCAAGGAACAATGTGAAGAGGACAAGAGGAGTCAGTACATCCGCTTGACTGAGGAGGGCACGCGTTTTGCAAAGGCCTTCAACGAAGCCCATCATTCCTATATGGCTTCACAATTCGACGCCTTGGATGAAGAGGAGTTTCAACAATACTTCGAAATGATTACAAAGCTTAGAGAGTTGAACGATAAAATGATTGCAAAAAATAAATAGATGAGATGATTTTTCATTTGATGTGTCAATATGTTACAATAGGGTAGAATAAATATACGGATATGTACAAGGAGGCAGACAAAATGAAAAAACAACTATTAGCAGGTATTCTATGTGTACTATTATTATTGGCAGTAGGCTGTTCAACACCTGCAGAACCAACCGTAGAAGCACCGGCGGAGGAAACGACAGAAGTGGCACCTGAGGCAACTGAGGAACCAACTGAAGAAGCAAAGGTGGAAAAAGAAACAATGCATATCGGGACCTTAAAAGGGCCTACTGGTATGGGAATGAGTTACTTGATGGAAGAGGATACTCTTGAAGCAAGTGGCATTGATTATGAATTTGATATTGTTGGCGCACCGGATCAATTAATTGGAAAAATTGTAAAAGGTGAAGTGGATATTGCGGCGGTTCCAACAAACTTAGCGGCTGTCTTAAATGTAAAAACAGAAGGTAAGATTCAGTTACTTGGCGTCAACACACTTGGCGTATTATACGTCCTTGAAAACGGTGACACGATTCAATCGATTGAGGATCTTAAAGGCGTTGAAATGGGTGCTTCAGGTAAAGGGGCAACACCAGAATACGTGTTGAACTATCTATTGGCTGAAAATGGATTAAGCGTTGATGAAGACCTTACAGTTGATTATGCGTTCGAACATAGTGAACTGGCAACATCAGTGGCTGCCGGCGATACAAAAGTGGCTATTTTACCACAACCATTTGTGACATCAGTTATGTTAGGGAATCCAGATGTGCGTATCGCACTTGATTTAAATGATGCATGGGCAAACGCAAATGAAGCGGTATCGACACTACCGATGGGCGCAATTATTGTAAACAGGGCCTATGCGGAAGAAAATCCAGAAGCGGTTGCGCAGTTTATGGAAGAATATAAGATTTCAGTGGATTATGTCAATGAGAATCCTGTGGAAGCAGGGGTCTTAATCGAGAAATATGGCATTCTACCGAAAGCAGCCCTAGCGACAAAGGCAATTCCAAATTGCAGCATCACACTAATCCCAGCCTATGAAGCAAAAGCGGATGTGATGGCCTTCTATGAAATTTTAAAATCGTTCAATCCAAAAGCAGTTGGTGGTCAATTACCATCAGATGAGTTTTTTTATTAAACATTGAGTAAAATATCTAAGACTCACTTTTCAGGAAATCCTGAAAAGTGAGTCTTTTGTTTTTGCCTTTACCTGAGGTGCAGAAGAGGGCATCCGACCTTGATCGTCGGCCGCTAATCAATTGAGACTTTACAAATCAAGGAATGAGGCGTACAATTAGATTATAAGTAAGTGAGTGCTTACTCACTTTTATAGAGGTGATGGTATGAACACATCATTGAGAAAGAAGGCTGTTATGAAAAAAACAAAGAAGGAAAAAACTCAGGAGCGGATTCTCGAAACCGCTGCAGATATATTCATCAAAGAAGGATACGCTGCATCAAGGACAAGTGAAATCGCTACTGTTTCGGAAGTTTCCGAAGCGACGGTGTTTAAGTATTTTAAATCCAAGCAGGGCTTGTTGGATGCAGTAGTGTCCAAGTTCGTTGAGAATATGAATAAAAAAATTGTCATCGATCCCCTATACAGGATTTTCGAGGAACAGAAGGATGCGTCTCCGGAAGTGATGTTCAAGGCTTTATTTGCCAATAGAATAGAGCTGCTGCACGGCTTTAACAGGTATGCTATCGTCACGTTGATGGAATCGAGGTTCAACGCCCATATCAGAGAAACCATCAAGACACAGATTTTTCCGGAAATAATGGCACTGGCAGAGAATATTGTCGGGCATTATAAAGAAACGGGTATATTTAGAGAAGATGTTGATGCATGGGTACTGATGAGGACAATGATGGCAGGCGTTGTCGCCATGCTGGTCACAACGGAACTTTTAGGCGTTGAGAGCAAAGGCGGCTCCATGGACAGCGAACTGGAAATGATTATGAGCATTACCTTGAGAGGGGCAATGACTCAGGACGGACTACAAAACTTAAGAGGTGAGTCAGATGAGTAAAACGAAAATTAAAATAATCCCATTTTTAATCATATTGGCAGGATTAATCAATTATTTCTATCAAACACAACAAATTACTGAACATGAGTTGCGGTATACAGGCAGTGTGGAAGGAACGGAAATCAAGATTACTACAGAAGTGGCTGGAGAGATTATCGGGGTGCGATATGAAGAAGGGGAAATGATTGAGTTTGACAATATCCTGTTTGGCGTAGACGTTACAGACTATGATATCCAGTTGCAACAATTGAAACTGCAGCAGGAAATTGCAGTGCTCAATTATAATCAACTCCTTGAAGGGGCAACGGATGAGGAAATCAGTGTGGCGACACAGTCTATGCGCAGTGTCGAAAAACAGTACAGTGGTGCAAAACTGAATTACAATCACTTAAAAGACTCGCATGAGGACGTGGTTGTACTTTATGGTAGCGGCGCTGTATCCAAATCAGCCCTGGACACCTCAAAGCTTGCAGTAGACCAGGCCTATACGACGATGAAAAGTATTCAGGCCCAGGTTGCTACGGCACAGGCGTCTCTTGATAAAGTCCTTGCCGGGGCGAAAGACGAAGCCATCGCCATTGCAAAAGCAGAAATCTATCTTCGGAAGCTGGAAATCGAGAACCTTGAAAACACCATTGCAAAAGGGGTGAAAACGTCACCGACCTCTGGGGTGATTCAGACTGTGAATTACAATGTGGGGGAATATGTCATGCCCGGCAAAACAGTAATGTCCATCATTAACTTGGATACGTTGACCATTGATGTGTATATCAGAGAACGTAATTTACATCAGGTGAATATTGGAGACAAAGTACACATCACAGAAGGCTTTTTAGAAGGCAAAGAAGTTATGGGTGAAGTCGTGGCCATTTCCTCTAAGGCGGAGTTTACACCGAAGAATGTTGAATCAAAGGAAAGCAAGCAGGAAATGGTGTTTAAGACAAGGGTCAGAGTCACTAAGGGTCAAGAGTTTCTGAAGCCAGGTATGTTTGTCGATGTTGATATTCAACCTGCAGTAGAGTAGGTGATCTAATGTCAGATTATATGATTGTAATAGAAGGACTACAAAAGAATTTCGGCAAGACAGAGGCAGTCAAAGACGTGACTCTTAAGATTGAACGTGGAAAGATATATGGGCTTCTAGGGCCAAACGGCGCTGGAAAATCCACGACCATCCGTATGATTTGTGGAGTGATTTCACCCTCTGGCGGCAAGGCCCAAGTCAATGGCCATGACGTCTATACGGAATCAGAACAAATAAAGGATTCCATCGGTTACATGTCACAGAAATTCAGTATTTATGAGGATTTGACCGTTTACGAAAACATGCGTTTTTTTGCAGGCATCTACAGTGTCAATGGTGCTGACAGAAAGAAACGTATACAAGAATTGATTGACATGGCTGATTTAAAAGAAAAAAGAGATGTTCAGGCCAAGTTTCTCTCGGGTGGTTGGAAACAGCGATTGGCTTTATGTTGTGCGCTGATTCACAAGCCTGAAATATTGATTTTGGATGAACCGACTGCCGGTGTGGATCCGGTGTCTAGACGGGTATTCTGGAAAATGATTTACAGCTTATCTGCACAAGGCATTACGATTTTAGTGACGACTCACTACATGGATGAGGCGGAAAGTTGTGATGAAATCGCTTTTATATTCGAGGGTAAGACCATCGAGTGGGGCACTCCACAAGAATTGATCGAGAAAAATGATTGTGACAATTTAGAAGATGTCTTTATCAGTTATGTTGAAAACTTGACTGGTGAAAAAGTGGTTTCAAAATTTGACAAGGTCAGCTTCCTTAACGACGGGGAGGTGCGCTCA
>Ga0070725_10000528_pt1 | contig 25788 bp, 24 predicted proteins | sample tdDd002_FD_69781 | JGI IMG/M metagenome (GOLD analysis project Ga0070725, IMG submission 69781) | Marine sediment microbial communities from the Atlantic coast under amendment with organic carbon and nitrate - tdDd00.2 | ecosystem: Environmental > Aquatic > Marine > Coastal > Sediment | place... | reverse complement strand
GACTGCTGGATGGTGAAAAGATTTATACCTTTAAATACCACGATGACATGTGGTATACCACTTTAAATACTAAATCGGCTGTCAGTGCAAAAGATTCAACCTCATCAAAATCAAGTAACAAGCTTGACTTAAACAAAAAAGTCGACTTAATAAAGAAGGATGAGTTAGGCAAAAAAGATGAAAATACTGATAAAAACCCAGTAAGCAATGAGCAAAATTATGTTTTTTATTTAAGGATATTATTAAATATGGATCTAGGGCATTCAAAACAACATATATTAAGATCGTTAGATCTTATCGAGCTTAATCAGTCAAAAACGGACGGAAATCAAGTTTCTGTTGATGAATACTGGACTAAGTTTAAAATTAACTTGGACTGGGAATCGGAGAACGTAAGCCATGAAGTATCTTATTAACAAGACTAAAGAAAGAATAGGTTCAAACAGAGGGTCGTTAACCATTGAAGCTATAGTTTGTGTGACCACACTGTTAATATTGATTTTTCTAATGATCTCTTCTATTAAGGCGCTTCATACATATGAAACCATTGATTATTGTATTAATGAAGCGGCCAAAAGAGCTTCTGTGCATGAAGGGTATGTGTTGTTATCAAGTTCTGATGGACTGGCAGAACAGGTTGCTCGACCTTTAATCGTAAAAGATCTGATTTTAAGTGAAATGAAATCTGCTCTTATAGATGTGGCAGATGAACGAAAAATCTATAGGCCCACAAGTTTTAAGGTAGAAGAACTATCAGATTTTGAACTAGAATCATCAGCAGCAACGTACCTTGTCTCTTACACAATAGCAATGCCTGGAAAGTCCAAGGGGCTTAATTTTGGGCATCAAGTAAGAATTAGGGCAATGTGGCATTTTGAAAACGCATCACATGATGTTGACGAACAAATCAACGCGCCGGTTTATACATCCAAACGTGGCCGTGAGGAAAAAATATACCATACCGATGCAAGTTGCTGGACCTTAAAGGCAAGTTGGAAAACACCGGATTCAGTCCAAACTGTGCGTTTAGAAACCTTAGATGGATATAGGCCTTGTAAGATCTGTGAAAAAAACCATGAAAATATTAATTAATCGACATATTCGTAGTAATCTCTACGCCTTCAGATCTGTATTAGATATAATACAATTGAGCATATAATATTCATTGAGGGATTATGGAGGCATATTATGGATTCAAGATTAAAACAACTGGCTGAAAATCTAGTAAGTTATTCTATTAAACTTAAGCAAGGTGAAAATGTGTTAATCAACTGTGTTGGTGACGCACCGAAACCTCTAGTAAAAGCAATCATTAAAGAAGTACATAAAGCGGGCGGCAATCCGTTTGTAGACATAATTGACCCAAGTATTGAACGTGAAATGACTATGGGTGCATCTGAAGACCAATTAAGCTTAAGACGTGAACGTGATTTAGAGTTCATGAAAAAGATGGATGCATATATCGGGATTCGAGGAGCGAATAACGTTACTGAAATGGCAGATGTTTCAGGTGAAAAAATGCAAGCATACATGAGTCAATTTGCTTCGCCTGTAGCGGATGAACGTGTAGATAATACAAAATGGGTTGTTCTAAGATACCCTAACAATGCAATGGCACAGCTTGCAAACACGAGTTTAGAATCTTTCGAAGACTTCTATTTCCAAGTTTGTAATCTTGACTATAAGAAGATGTCTAATGCAATGGATGGACTTGTTGATTTGATGAATAAAACGGACAAAGTTCACATTAAAGGCGAAGGCACAGACCTAACATTTTCTATTAAGGGTCTTAACGGAATCAAGTGTGATGGCGAACTGAATATTCCTGATGGTGAAGTTTTTACTGCACCAGTTAAAGATTCAGTTAATGGTGTTCTTACATACAACACACCAGCAGTTTACCAAGGTTTCACATACGAGAACATCGTGTTAGAATTTGAAAATGGTAAAATTGTAAAAGCAACAGCTAACGACACTGACCGCATTAACAAAGTCTTTGATACAGATGAAGGTGCGCGTTACATTGGTGAGTTCGCAATTGGAGTGAACCCGTATATCTTAAAGCCAATGAAAGATACACTCTTCGATGAAAAAATTATGGGAAGTTTCCACTTCACACCTGGTGCTGCATATGAGGAAACGAACAATGGTAATGATTCAAGTGTTCACTGGGATCTCGTTTGTATTCAGACACCTGAATACGGCGGTGGTGAAATTTACTTTGATGACGTTCTAATCCGTAAAGATGGAATGTTTGTATTACCAGAACTTGAAGCATTAAATCCAGAGAATCTTAAGTAATAGGATGCTAAGACCTTGCTACTTTATTGGCAAGGTCTTTTTAATGCACATAGGACTAGGCATTATGTGGTCAAATCTTTACGACTTAAGATTTAACATATGTTAGAATAGACTGACAATAGACAAGTTTTTAGAGTTTGGAGTGGTGGTATGTCGAATCTTAGAGAAATGTTTTTTATATTTCTCAGAATTGGTGCACTAACATTAGGTGGGGGCTATGTAATGGTTCCGATTATGGAAGATGAAATTGTGCATAAACGCAAGTGGATAGATGAAAAAGAGTTCATCGACATCCTAGCGGTGGCACAGTCGTTTCCAGGTGCAATAGCAATAAATACATCCATATATGTTGGTTACAAGCTTAAAAAACATGTGGGTGCAATTGTAGCGTGTTTGGGACTCATTATTCCACCCCTTGTTATTATTTCAGGTGCAGCTGCATTAATATTAGAATATGGCCAAGAACCTCTAGTACAGTCTTTATTTAAAGGTATCAGACCTGCCGTAGCTGGCTTAATTGCCGCGGCTGTGCTCCGTCTTTCCAAAAACTTAGACAAAAATGTTTTTAATGGCATATTGGCTGTGGCTTCATTTGTGATAGTTGGTATAGTTGGACTACATCCAGTTGCGGTGATTGTTTCGTCGGGGTGTATTGGATACGCTATGATGCGCTGGGTTAAGGGGGATGAAAAATGATGGAGTTAATTCGAATTTTTCTAACCTTTTTCAAAATAGGTGCTTTTAGTTTTGGTGGTGGTTATGCTGTACTTGCTTTTATTGAAAAGGAAATTGTTTCAGGTAAAGGCTGGTTGACTGCGGAAGAATTTATTGATGTTGTTGCAATTTCACAAATAACACCAGGTCCAATAGCTGTGAACTCTTCAACGTATGCGGGATTTAAAGTTGCGGGGGTTGCGGGTGCATTAGCAGGAACAATTGGTGTGACTATGGTCTCTTTTATTTTGATTGTAACGGTTGCATCTAAACTGGAAAATATGAAAGACACATCTGCGGTGCAGTGGGTATTTATAGGTTTAAGACCAGCAGTAATTGGACTTATTGGTTCTGCAGCCTATACCATTGCAAAATCAGCCATTGTAGATGTAAAAGGTATTTTAGTAGCATTATTCGCTTTTCTATCTATTGCAAAGATGAAATGGCATCCCATACTTGTAATTGCATTATCTGGGGTTCTCGGGATTGTACTTTATGGAGTTTAAAAAAGTAAACTTGGGCGTTAAATAGTAAAGGAGGCTGAGACAATGAAGAAAGTTATAATTCCAATTCTGTTAGTCATAATTATTGCACTCAGCGGGACATCAATATATTTTTATAATATGTACAAGGAAAGTCAAACTTACTTGGTTGAAGATTATTATCGTGACTTAAAAATTGTAAATGGAACACGTATAAGTGATGAAATTTTTAAAGAGCAAAATGGTCAGTGGTGGATAAAAGCAGATGCTGCAATGAAGTATATAGACCCTGATATGTATTACTCGGGTAGTGGTAAACGTGTTTATATGTCCCTAGATAACATGGATCTAATGCTTGAAAGCAGAGAGTTAACTTCTTACATGACAAGTAACTTAGGGAAAATTAACATCCCTGTCAGGTCCATTGAAGGCATACGTTACTTAAGTTTAGATCAACTGGAAAAACTTTATGCCGTGCGTCATCATTTTTACTCAGACAAAAATACACATTTAATGGTGAGTACGGCTGCTGATATTCAGTCTGGGATTGCTGCGCGCAGTACTGAAGTGCTTGCAGGTCCTGAAAAAGGAAGATTACCAGTAGGTCAGCTTAATAAAGGTGAACTTGTAAACATTCTATCCACTCAAGACGACTATAAGTTAGTCATGTCTTCGTCGGGCATATATGGATATGTACCAGATTCAGTCCTTCCATCTGTTGAAACGGTTGAACTTAAAAATGGACCTGTTCGTGAAAGACAGCAAAAAGAACTGTTAGAACGGACACGACTCGTTTGGGAACAGATTCACTCTTATGAGTATTTCACTGGTGAAATGGCATATGGTCCAGAGAGCGGATTAGATGTTTTATCACCAACGTGGTTTAGTTTAAATGTAGATGGGATTGTACTGAATATTGCAGACCAGGCCTATGTAGATGCCGCTCATGATAAGGGACTTAAGGTATGGGCTCTGTTAAGTAATAGTTTTGACCCAGACTGGACACACGATATGCTGTCTGACAAGGCCCTTCGCAAAAGCGTAATAAGCCAAATGATAGCTTACAGTGCAGTTTATAACCTCGACGGTATCAATATTGATTTTGAAAATGTTTATTTGAAAGACAAAGACTTGTTTACAGAGTTTGTAGCAGAACTTTCAGAAATGCTCCACCAGCAAGGTATGGTAGTCAGTATTGATGTCACAGTTCCTTGGGGCAGTGAAAGATATTCTCTGTTCGCAGATAGACCAGCCTTGGCAAAGTCAGTGGACTACGTTATGTTAATGGCCTATGATGAACACTGGGCCTCAATTCAGTCGCCGGGATCTGTTGCATCTAGAGATTGGATTGAAAAAGGTATTATAGAAAGTCTTGAACTTATCCCAAAAGATAAACTGATTTTGGGTCTGCCATTCTATTCTAGGGTATGGAGTCAAATAGGAAATGGAAAAGTCAGCTCAAAAGCACTTGGTTTTAATGGGCAAAAAAGATGGTTAGAAGAAACAGGTGCCTCAGTTGTCTTTGATGAAAGTACAGGGCAAAACTATGCTGAGACAAGTGTAGATGGTGTAAAAAAGAAAATCTGGTTGGAAGATGAAACCTCTCTAAAAATGCGCATTGATATGGCAAAAAAGTATGACTTGCCAGGTGTAGCGGGGTGGAGTTTACTCTTTACAACAGATGACGTTTGGGAACAAATAGAGGACACGTATCCAGCAAAAGGAGGATTATAATGACCTTCTATGAAAGATTAAGTAAGTACTATGACGTTGTATTTAAAATGGGTGCTGCGCAAATGGAGTTGATCCAGTCTAGCGTTTTACCTGGTAAACGTATTTTGGACATAGGTTGTGGAACCGGTACATATTCAATCCCCCTTGCAAAACTGGGGTATCAGATGGTTGCCTTAGATTATGACCAGAGTATGGTGGACAAGCTACGCACAAAAGCCGATGCTTTAGATCTGCAAATCGAAAGTTTTGCTCGAGATATGATGGGTTTAGATGACTTGATTGAAGATGCCTATGATGGGATTTTGTGTATTGGTAATACATTACCTCACTTAAAGGACATGGATGAAGTTGAAACCTTTTTAAAGATGGTGAATAAGAAGTTAGCAGATGATGGTGTATTCATTATCCAGACAGTAAACTATGACCGTGTATATAAACACAATGTGACAAAACTACCATTGATAGAAAGACCTGAAAACGGGGTTGTATTTGACCGTTCTTACGAAATGTTAGATGAAGGTAAGATTAAGTTTATAGGTAAACTCTCTATGCCGGATGGTACAGAATCAGAGTCATCTACAACACTCCTAGGGATTCGAGTTAACATGATTAAGACTGCACTTAAAAACGCAGGATACACGAATGTTGAGACCTTTGGTAGCTTCAAACAAGAAGCTTGGACAGATGAAACCTTTGCTACAGTGATTGTTGCTAGAAAATAATAATACATGTCGGATCGTATAGATAAGGCTGTAAAAATAAACCACCCAGTCCTGTTAAAACTTTTAGCGGGACTGGGTGGTTTTTTATGATTTCATCTAACCTAATTATCTTAAAGAGAGTAAGTCTCTTGCTTCATCAGGCGTAGCAATTTCACGGCCTGTAGCGTGAGCTATCTTAACAATACGCTCAACTAATGCTTCATTACTAGCTAATTCTTTTCCTTGTAAGAAAATCACATCTTCAAGGCCGGTACGAACGTGTCCACCCATTGCAATAGCCATTGTAGCCATTTGAACGTGGGAACGACCAATACCTGAAACGGTCCAAGTTGAGTCCTCTGGTAAACCGTCAACAAGATACATTAAGTTTTTAGGTGTACCGGGTAATGACCCAGGAACGTTCATAACTAAGTTAAAGTGCAAAGGTCCTTTTAAGACGCCTTTTTTCTTCAAATAAAGCGCATTGTGTAACATAGCCCCATCAAATACCTCAATTTCAGGTTTTATATTATGTGAGTCCATACGCTCAGCAAGGGCTTGTATGAGTTCAGGGCTATTGGCATTTACACTGGTTGGAAAGTTTGAAGACCCAGTTGATAAACTTGCCATCTCCACATTTAGATCAAGCATTTGACCGCGCCAATCAGCTGAGTTTGCTGATCCGCCACGTGCTCCAGTTGAGACTTGCCTGATTATATTAACATTCGTCGCGTCCAACCGATCTAGAACTTCCTTGAACAGCGACCGGTCGCTTGTCGGCTTCAAGTTCTCGTCTCGAACGTGGATATGTGCGATAGAAGCGCCTAGATTGGCGCAGCTCTGGATGTTTTGCACGATTTCCTCTGACGTAAGGGGGACATGCGGGGTCATTTCCTTTGTCGGTACATTGCCTGTTGGCGCCAGGGTTATGATCAACTTGTTCATGGTACATTCTCCTTCCGCTTTTAAGAGTGCTTAATACTCTATCTATGCCTTTAGTGAGTCGTTCCACTAGTAAATCCACTTCAAACCGCGTTATGTTAATTGGGGGTGCGAGTAGTATATGGTCTCCCTTGTATCCGATGAAGCAGCCTCCACCTGGATAGACAACAAGACCTTCATCAAGACAGGCTTCCATTATTAGACCCTGGAGGCGTTCGTCTTGTTCAAATGGTTTTTTAGTTTTTTGGTCAGATACAAATTCAATACCAATCATGAGTCCAAGACCGCGGATATCACCAACGATAGGATACTCATATAGGTTCTGGAGTTTTTGCATCAAATACTTTCCTTGAGCTTCAGCATTTTCAACCCAGTTTTCACGTTCAATAACTCTCAGAACTTTTTCTGCAACTGCACATGAAAGTGGATTCCCTGCATAGGTATGACCGTGAACGAAATGTCCTGACCCATTAATCATAATAGTATCAAAGATCTCATCGTTAACTAGGGCTGCACCGATGGGGGTGTATCCGCTACTCATGCCTTTTGCTACAGTAAGAATATCTGGAACAACATCAAAATGCTCTACGGCAAACTTCTTACCCGTTCTACCAAACCCAGACATTACTTCATCAACGATTAATAAAATATCGTAGCGAGTACAGATATCCCGAACCATTTTAAAGTATATTGGATCTGGATAAATCCCAGGTGCAGCAGAACCGACGATGGGTTCTGTTATAAAGGCAGCAACATTTTCAGGTCCCTGTCTAAGGATTTCTTCTTCTAAGGCCTCAGCAGCAAGGACGCTTGTATCATGAAGTGTTACAGCATGCCAAGGGTTTCTATAATGATAATACTGTGGAATTTTAGGGAAGTTGATAAGTATAGGATCATACATTTTTCGACGACCCGTTATACCGGTCATAGACAAAGCACCTATTGTATTGCCATGGAAAGAATTCCATTTTGATATGACCTTCCATTTTGAAGATCCTTTACCATCGCGCTCAACAAAGTATTGCCTTGCCATTTTAACTGCTGTTTCAGTGGCTTCTGAACCACCGGATACGAAATAAACATGGTTGAGGCCGTCTGGGGCCCACTGTACTACACGTTCTGCACAACGTTCAATAGGATCAACTGTCCATCGTGAAAGGTGCGTGTAAGCGATAGTTTTCATTTGTTCAGCAGCGAAATCGGCGATTTCTTCATTTCCGTGGCCTATGTTAGCCACAGCTGAGCCTGAACATCCATCAATGTAATCTTTACCATTCTCATCGAATAGGTAGATTCCCTTACCATGAGACACTTTTGGATAGTGCCAATTTTGATTTCTGTAAAAAACATGGTTTTGGGGTGCGTTATTACCGCTCATGATTTTCCTCCTAGGTACGTTTGCGGTTGATTGTCATATGTATACCCCTTTTTTCCAAAAGCAGTATGCTCTCAATAAAAAAATCCAGTACAAAAAAGCCTTGCGCTTTTTCATACTGGATTTTATCTGCTAGGTCAAGATGGGTTACATCATTACCGCAAACAAAGCAGTGTTTGCATGGTACTACGACTTATTCATTTTCTCACATCGCCAATGCTGGTAGCGTTCGACAGTTTGTTTAACTGCAACACAAATAGCTTTTTGAGAATGGCCGTGATATCGGAAGCTTATTGCATCGATTAGATCCTGTATAGGGTCGTCATGTAGGTTGAATCCTACAATAACATCCTTCAGGAACATCTTTGCCTCTTCAGTCAAAAGGGTGCATGACAAATCTGCCACGAGACCCGTTTTGTGGTTGATTACAAGTCCGACACCAACCATTTCCATAAGTTGTCCAGCAGCCATATTACTTGGCAGCTTTGCGTAAGAAATGAAGTAAACCGTTTCACTATCATAGTGTTTCATGGGTTCACTCACTCCATTTCTACCACCGATTATACACGAAAATATTTGATTTTCAATAATAATTTTGAATTTTATGTTAAAATTTTAATGAGATTCTTTGACGCAGGAAAAATGTCGAACATTTACCTGTTTTCAAGGAATGTTGTGAGGATCGGGGGAAGAAAATGTTTAAGAGAGATAGGGGAACGGAAGTGCTGTTTATAGCAGCTGCAACCGCTCTTATGGGCCAGGTCTACATCCATCCATTCAATTCTACTTTTAGAATTTCGCTAGGGATTGTAGCAATGACGCTGCTCATATTAAAGTTCGAAAAAGTGCCAATAAACATTACTGGTATTATGTCAGGTTTTGCCATTTTCGGTTTTAGAGTTTTTCTTCAGTATGTTTCGACAGCTGGAGATATTGGTCCCATAATGGTTGAACATATGCCAGCAGCTATATTCTACATGATGGTTGGTATTATGTACTCACAACTTAAAATTAGAAGTTATAGGGATTTTCCAGTACAACTCATATTTATGGTGAGTATTTCAGATATCATGGCAAATCTAATGGAAGTTGTAATTAGACAAGAGTTTGACGCAACTTCTGCAGACGTAGTCCTACTAGGCCTATTTTTAGCTGGGTTTGTACGTGCCATGCTGATTCTCATACTTTATTCTGGCTTAAGGTTCTATAGTGTTTTATTGCTTCGTGAGGAACAAAATGAGAAGTATAAAGAACTCTTATTAATGAGTGCTAAAATGAAAGCAGAAATATTCTTCCTTAATAAATCTATGGGGGATATTGAGTCTGCAATGAACAGAAGTTACTCAATTTACTCTGAGTTAAAAAATGACTCAGTTGAAGTGAATGAAAACTATGTGAGTCGACTTAAAAGTAGATTACTCAATTTATCAAAGGACATCCATGAAATAAAAAAAGATTCACAACGTGTCATCTCAGGAATGGAAAGTCTGCTCCCTGATTATAGAAATAAAGAAAACATGTTGATCGGTGAGATTCTAGAAATCATACAAGAAAACACTAAACGTTATGTACAAGTTCTTCAAAAGGATATAGAAATTGTATTAGACATTGACCATGACCTTGTCATCAATGACTATTACTCATTAATAAGTGTTCTAAATAACTTAATTAACAACGCAATAGAATCAATGAATAAAACAGGGTATATTCATATTGCTGAACGTGTTGAAGGGCCAAATATGGTTTTTGATGTTACGGACAACGGCAGTGGAATTAAGCCCAAAGACCTTCAGGCTATTTTTAAGCCTGGATTCTCAACAAAGTTTGATAAAAAAACAGGGCGTATGTCTACCGGGATTGGTCTAACACATGTTAAGGAACTCGTTGAATCCTATTATAAAGGGCAGATATATGTTGAATCTGAACTTGAAAAAGGGACTGTATTTAAGGTGTATATCCCGTTAAAATCTATTAGACATAAACTCATTGAGGGGGAGTTATAAATGAAACCAAGAATATATTTGGTGGATGATGATATTAGTGTACGGACTATTTTATCTAATATTATTGAGGATTATGAATTGGGCGTTTTGATTGGTGAAGCAGAAGATGGGGAGCAAGCAGTGGGGGATATTGCTAAACTTCGTCCGGATATTGTGTATGTTGACCTACTGCTACCAAGTATTGATGGTATTGAGATTATACGTAAAGTAAGGACTGGAAATGATGACGTTCAGTTCATTATGATTTCGGAGGTAACTTCACAGGATATGATTAGTGAAGCTTATAAGTCTGGGATCGAGTTTTATATTAACAAACCTATAAATGTGGTTGAAGTGGTGAGTATTACTAAAAAAGCGATTGAAAACCAGCGTATTAGGCGTACACTTAGTCAAATCAATCAAACATTAAGCGCAGCTGCTGGTTTAACTAGTACGAACACAAGTAATGAAAGCACTGTTGCAGGTAAAGAAACTCCTAGACAGGTGGCACAACGTCTGTTTACAGATATAGGTATCAGTAGTGAAGCTGGGTCCTCTGACTTGTTAAACATGGTTGATATGTTGATGGAAGATCAGGCTATTCAAGGAAGTAGTAGGATAACCATAAATATGTCTAAACTGTATGAAAAGTTGAGTAAGTATTACATGCAAGAAGGTGTGAAAAAATCTATTTCAACTAAAGCCATAGAACAACGTGTTAGACGTTCTATTCACAGTGGACTACAAAACATAGCTAACTTGGGCATTGAGGACTTTGGCAGTTTAAAGTTCGAAAAGTATTCCAATACCCTTTATGATTTTAAAGATGTAAAAGCTGAAATGGATTATATAAGAGGACGTTCAAAGTACCACGGCAAAGTCAGTGCAAAAGGCTTTTTAGAAGGCGTTATGAACATTATTCAAAAATAACAAGGGACGAGTGGAATGAAAAAAGAAACATTATCCAGGTTTTTTATGGGCTTAATATTCGGCGGTATGGCTGGAATTATAGTCTTTGCAGTAGACCTGCCACCAGCGTTAACTTCTTTGTTACACACGACGTCTGGTATAGGTATTGCATGTTTTAACTTAATGATAGAAATTTTAATATGGCCTTTAGCATGTTTGGCATTTGTAGATGCTTTTAGGTTGATGTGGAGTATGATCAGAGGTCATTACGAAGGCAGTGACTCGGTCAGAACTTATATTGCGACCACAGCTATGGCTGTCGTCTTAGCCTTGTTTTTAGGACAAGTTATTTTTACTGGCGCAAAACAAGTTATGGAGTTTGCCCCATGGATAAGTGAACGGAGCAATGTTTTACTCTTTAATGATCTAAACAAAATATTCTATGCTGTTAGACTTGAGGTGGTTTGTGGCATTTCTGCCCTTGTAGGTGTAATACTTGCAGAGTGGGATAAATACAAAGGCATCCAGCAACCATTAAAAGAAGATCTTTTTAAAGTGCTTTACAACAAACTGATCCAGTTTATCTACAAACTTTATTTTGCACTGCCTTTTATGATCTTTATGGTTGCATTTGAGATAACCTCTCGTACTGGACCGGCTGTCTTTAAGTTTGTCCTTTTATACGTGGTGCTTGTATTTGTAATTGTCGCGGTACATGTGTTAATGATCTACAGTGGAACAATAATTCTAAAATTAAGGCTGTCGCCTTTAACTTTCTTTAGGAAATGTCTGCCCTTGATTAGGGTTGCTGGATGGACCATCAATAGCAGGGAAACAGAACCAATTACTATACAAACAGCAACAAATAAATTGGGCGTTCCCGATAGTATTGCAAAAAAAGTTGTCTTAGGGGGTACAACCCTTAATATGGATGGAACAGCAATCATGCAAACCATCGCAATATTGCTGACGGCTGGTATTTATGGGATTACATTTGATGCATTTAGCCTTTGGATGTTAGCTTTTATTCTAATTATAATTGCTATGGTTACAACGGCTGGAACGCTCACAGGTATGTTCACACTAGGTATTGTCTTCCATGTGTTCGGCGTACCACTTGAAATGTTGGCTATTATTATTTCTATTAGCCATGTTGTAAGTGTAGCAGTAACGCCAGTAAACATATTAGGGGATTTGGTTGTAGCAATGATTGTTGCTGATGACTTTGATCGGCTGCACAGAGATATTTATAACAAGTAAAAATGCATTAATTAAGTCAGTTTGCAAGTTGGGTATCGTATTCTTGCAAACTGGCTTTTTTCATGCAAAAATAGTTAAAAGTATGCATTGTACGGTAAAATCGAACAAATAATTACCGAAAGCCATGATTTTACTTGCTTTTACGAAGGTTGATTTGCAAAACGCGCCTAAAAGATACACAATGTTCGTGTTTTTCCTCGGATTGTACCTACAAAAAAACATTGAAAACCCCTTGTAAATTGCATGAAATAGAACTATAATATTCATATAGAGAAAAATTGTATACGATTATTCAAAAATGGAGGTATGGAGATGGACAAGAATGTACAGAACAACTACGTTAAGGTAGGCGCTTGCAAGAGATGTGAAGAAGAGAAGAAAGTAAATCGTTTTGGTCTTTGTAAAACTTGTAATCAAGAAGTAGATCGCGAATATGCTATGCTATACGGTTTCAAAACAATGGAATACTAATATTTACCAAAGGATGAAAACCAATGGATAGTCATCAAACATGAACGACGTTACCCCAATAAATTAGGTAACGTCGTTTTCGCGTTTATTTTTAATACATATCTTTAAAATCCTTACTCCTTTATATGAATTTATCTACTCATAATTTGAAATATTTCATAAAAATTAGGAAAGTAGCCAACATACCTTGTCCGAACCTGAGTCTAAGTCTATAATGTGTATAGAAATAGATCATAAGCTCAAATGCTTTTAATAAATTTGGATTTAAATCGAGTTAATATTGAAAGGGTTGTAAATATGGATGTAAAAAGAGAATCAACTGGCTTGCAACTTGAAGGTCAGGATATTGAACGTATTACTATAAAAAACTCAAATGGAATGAGTCTGTCCCTCTTGTCGGTTGGATGTGTTATTGAATCACTCTTTGTACCAGATCAAGATGGAAAACTTGAAAATATAGTTCACAATTATGAAAAAGTGGAGACTTATATTGAGAATCCCGACTACTTCGGTGCGGTCGTGGGTCGTTCTGCAGGGCGTATATCAGGTGGACAGTTTACTTTTGAAGAAACAACATACACTTTGGAGCAGAATGAAAATGAAAACAACTTACACTCTGGTGCTGTTGGCTTCCATAACCGGAACTGGAAAGTTAACGTAAATGCAGGAGAGGATAAAGTCACAGTTGTGTTTTCGCTTGTAGATGAAGATGGTATGGGTGGATTTCCGGGGAATGTCGAAATGAAAGTTTCTTATACACTAGACGAAGATAATTGTTTAGAGCTTCTATATGAAGGCATCACGGACAAGGCAACAATCATAAACATGACCAACCACACATACTTTAACTTAAGTGGAGATATGAATAGGCAAATATATAACCATAGACTTAGACTTGATGCGCAACAGTTTGCACCTATCCAGGAGAATAAATGTCCTGTGGGACTACTTGCAGGTGTGGATGGAACGGCATTTGATTTCAGAGATGAAAAAAGTTTAGGACAAGATATTGGTGCCAACGAAACACAGATTAAAAGAGCAGGCGGATTTGATCATCCATTTGTGTTAGAGAAATCAGATGTTCCACAAGCTTATTTGGTTCATCCATTATCAGGACGTACATTAAGTGTTTGGACAGACCAAGAAGCTATTGTTCTGTATTCAGGAAACCATTTAGACCATAAGGCTATTTGTTTAGAAACGCAAAATCTTCCAGATGCAGTGAATAAAAAGGGCTTTGACTTTGACTTTATTACACCAGAGAACCCATATAAAGCATGTACAAGATTCCAGTTTGGACTTGTTAAGTAAGGTTCAAATCATAAAACATATAAGAATATTATTAGTCCACAGGTTAAAATTCTAATCTGTGGATTTTTTATGTACAAGGCAAAAGTTATACAAAAAAAGAGCTGCAAAGCAGCTCTTTTAATAAGAATCAACATTTAGATTATAGGTGATACTTTTTAAGTTCAGTTTTTAGGTTTACAGATAGTTTTTCAAGTTCCACAATGTAATCTGCGAAATCTTGTAACTGGTGTGTAAACTGCTGAACATTGGCACTCATTTCCTGGCTAGATGCAGAGTTTTCTTCTGCGATAGCTGCTAATGTGTGCATGTTTTCGAAAACTTCACTAACCTTTTGTGTTTCGCTTTGAAGTCTTAGTGAAAGTTCAACAATACCTTCTGCAACATCTGAAATTTGGTCTGTTGCAGCGCGGTTGTTCTCAGCAACTGTATGCAGTTTCTGGTTTCCTTCTTCAAGGGCAACAAACTGGTCAGCAACTTCAGTAACCATTCTATTCACTTCTTCAGTAAATAAGTTCAGGTTAGAGTTGATCGTATTTACAGCGTCTTTTGAGTCTTCAGCGAGTTTTCTTACTTCTTCAGCAACAACTGCAAAACCACGACCATGTTCACCTGCACGTGCAGCCTCAATGGATGCATTCAGTGCTAATAGGTTTGTTTGCTCTGCAATCGATTCTACAGTAGAAACGATGGTGATAATATCTTGAACCTTAGTCGATAGGTCTTGACCAAGATCGTTAACGCCTGCAAATTTTTCACGGATATCATTTAAGTTTACTGCAACTTCTTGAAGTTCTTTGAAAGATTCTTCAATATTGTTAACTGCAGATTCTAAACTGTCTTTTCTTTCAATTTCTTCTTCAGATAAAGAGTTTAGAGTTTCAATATTACCGCTAAGGATGCTAACTGACTTTTCGGTTTCAGTAGCCTGGTGAATAGCACCTTCGGCAACTTCTTGAACATTCGTAGAAATGATATCTGAAACCTCAGTCATACTTTCGGAAACATCTTTAAATTTTTGGTTGAAGTTGTGAATATCATCAACGCCACCTTTAAAGAGGATAAAATCTTCTCTAAGTGTATCTTTCACACTATTAATATGGTCAAAGATTTCTTCGTATTTATCACCTGTAGAGATAACGGTATCACTGTCAAACTTAAGTTGCTTCATTTGGTCTAACTCGTCAATGGTTGCTAGGGTTGGTGACCAAACTATACGAGCAGTCGCAATACCAATACCCAGTGTTACAGCACCAGAAATACCACCAATCAACCAATCGCCAGTGCTAAAACCAGTAACGAGGGTTGCAGCAAGAGCTGGAGGAAAAGCAATCTTAGCAGGGATGTAACGCATAAATCCAAGAGATAAGATTTTTGTAGTGTTGTATTTTTTATAAACTTTTGTACCTTTTTCAACTTTAATGATCATAACCATTTGGTGACGACCATCAGAAAGAACGGACTTATCGATGACTTCAACATCCATCTTTTCGTTGAAGTACTCAGCTGAACCTTCTAAAAGACCATGCAGATAATCGAACAGACCTCTTGAAGACTGGTATGTCAGCTTAAAGGTAGTGTTATCGATTTCTTCAGGAATCAGTCTAGGTGGTTTTGCACCTTTTATCATTTTTGTCAGTTGGGCATGGACACTATCCATCATCATTAGAAATGCTTTTAAGCTCGATCTTTCAAAGAATGATGGGAACCATTTATTAAAGCTGATTACGTTATTCTTGCCCAGTGTTCTCCAAACTTGTTCGCTTGAAACGCCGACTTGAGTGCCTACATTATTCATTACTTTGAATATTGTTTGATCATCAATATCGTCAAGAGGGGAGATCATTTTATCAGCTGACCAACCTACAGATGACATGGCTTCTACCTTAACATTTTGTCCCCATACGTTTTCGATGGTATTTAACCATATCGCTACTACGGAACCTTTCATAAAAACCCTCCTCGTAAAATATACTCTATTAGTGATAGTATAGCAGAAGAATCGCTAGAATTGCACATTTATACGTTAAATTTTCATTTTGAATTACTTTATATAAAGATGTTTCCACAATTCAGTTTAATAAATACCCAATATGACAAGGGTTTACCCAATCGAGCTAAGATAATGTACTTATTCAATATAAAACATTTAGGGGATACGATATTGGAAGTTGGGCTCTTAAAGTTAGTTAAGTAGGCTGTATTTTCCAGGGTCTTTTAGTCCGCATAGTGCTTTAGCTTACTTGAATTAAACTAAAAAAAGCCTGATACCACATTGGTATCAGGCTTCGCTCGTTTAATTATTTAGATTCAATGTATGTTTCATATTCGTTACGAATAGATTCAATTACATTGTGTACCGTAGAGATTTCTGTTAACTTTGATGCATTTTGACCTACAAAGACAAGGCCGTTTTCTGTGTCACCTTCAACCGATGCAACAAGTGCGTCTGTAATACAGTATGGCGTTGTTGCTGGGTTACATCCTTTAAGGCAAAGGTAACATCTAGTAACTTTGTGAGCTCCTTCTTTAGCAAGTTCAGTAAACTTGTTTTTAACAGCACGACCAGGTAGGCCTACTGGGCTTACAATAATCTCAATGTCATCTTCTGTTGCGTCAATATAAGCTTGTTTGAAAGCATCAGAAGCATCACATTCTTCTGTTGTTACAAAACGTGTAGCCATTTGTACGCCTGCAGCTCCAGCTTCCATCATCTCTGCCATGTCAGCACCTGAGAAAACACCGCCCGCTGCAATAACTGCAACTTTTCTGTCGTATTTTTCTTCAAATGGCTTTAGGGCTTCAACAACTTCTGTAACAAGGTCTTTAAGGTTAGGCCAGTTGCCGTCTTTTAAGTCGTCTGGGTGGAAACCAAGGTGACCACCAGCAAGAGGACCTTCAACAATCACTGCATCTGGAAGGTAGTCATACTTTCTGTCCCAAATTTTTGCGATTGTCGCAGCAGCTTTACCTGAAGAAACAATTGGAGCAATTTTTGTTGAAGTACCTTTAACAAGACTTGGTAAAGTTTTAGGGAGTCCAGCACCAGAAATAACTAGATCCACTTTTTCTTTAACAGCAGCCATAACTAGATCTGTATAGTTTTTAGAAGCAGCTAAGAAGTTGACACCGATTGCACCATTTGGAGCCAATTCACGCGCTTTTCTAATTTCTTTGATTAAACCCTGCACATTGGCAGCGTTGTTATCTGTTCTAAAGTTTTCTTCTTGATATCCTGGCTGAGCACCAGAAATAATACCAATACCACCTTCGTTAGCAACTGCTGCTGCTAGCTTTGACATGGAAACGCCGATTCCCATTCCCCCTTGAATAATTGGGAGTTTGACTTCCAAGTCACGGATTTTTAGTGTAGGAAACATTCTATTCACACTCCTGACTATGTCTCATAATTGAGTTGTTAGCACGATTAATTCAATTCTATTCAACATTGTATATCAAAGTAGAAGTACAAGTCAACACTAGATATTAACACCAGATACTAAAAAATCAACATAACTTGAAATTTAATGATGATATGATAAAATGACCTTGGATGGTATCCTTGGGGAGCCATACCATGTGCTGAAACAAATGTAATTTTGAAAATCCCATATGCTTTGACATGACAGAGTCATGTCTTATTCTGCTCGGAGCCTATGGACAGAGACAGACCCATGACGACGAAAGTCGTCTACTTCTGAATGCCTGCCCTGTTGCAGGTTTTTGTTATGTATGGGAGGGATTAAAATGAGGATTGGCTTTATCGGAGCTGGAAAAGTCGGAAATGCTTTTGGTGCTTATTTGAAACAACATGGCGCAACACTTTCTGGTTATTACAGCATTCATTCTGAGTCGGCCGAAAAAGCTGCAAGCCTGACTAAAAGCGGGTATTACAGCCAGATGCTCGAGCTGGTTGAAGCAAGTGACATGGTCTTTGTGACAACGCCGGATTCTGTTATAGAACAGGTGGCATGTGACCTTGCAAAACGAGTACGAGAAATGGATTCAAAAAGTCCGAGTGACTTTATGAACCAAAAGACATTTGTTCATATGAGCGGTGCACATTCTAGTGCGCGTTTAGAGGTGTTACAGCAATTTGGTGCTGAAATAGGTTCACTTCATCCAATACAATCTATAGCAGATGTAGAGACGGCGGTGAATCAGTTACAGACCACTGTATTTTCAATAGAAGGTACAGAAGGTGCGGTGATGCTGTTAAGTGGTCTTATGAAACAAATGAACAACACGTATTTTACTATTAAAAGTGAGCAGAAAACCTTATACCATATGGCGGCTTGTACGGTTTCGAATTATTTAGTAACTCTAGTGGATGCTGGACTTGCTATGTACGAAGCGATTGGTATTGACAGAGAAGTCGGTTATAAGGCACTATATCCTTTAATACGTGGAACAGTTGAAAATCTAAAGCACATGGATACCAAGGAAGCCCTTACGGGACCCATCGCACGTGGTGATATAAACACGGTGAAAGCACATCTAGATGCAGTATCAGATGAAAAAATTGAAGCATTCTATCGTTATCTTGGACAGGCAACTGTGGAGATGGCAAGAGAAAAATCTGGTACAGATCAAGAAAAGCTAGGGAAACTGGAAGAGTTGTTAAATGATGAGGTGAAATCATGAACAAGGGCAAATTTACGGTATCTTCTTTTATTGAATCAAAAGAAAAGGGTACAAAAATCTCAATGTTGACTGCATATGATTATTCTACTGCAAAGCTTCTAGATGAAGCGGGTGTAGATACGATCTTAGTTGGCGATTCATTAGGTATGGTTATGTTAGGGTATGAAGATACACTGAGTGTAACAATGGATGACATGATACACCACACTAAAGCAGTGGCACGTGGTACTAAAAATGCATTTGTAATTGGCGATATGCCATTTATGTCTTATCATGTGACTGTTGAAGATGCAGTGCGTAATGCTGGACGTTTTATTAAAGAAGCAAGGGCTGATGCAATTAAACTTGAAGGTGGCGAAGATGTTGTTGATAAAATTAGAGCCATCGTAAAAGCACAGATTCCTGTTGTAGGGCATTTAGGTCTTACACCACAGTCTGTAAACATGTTTGGTGGCTTTAAAGTTCAGGGCAAAAGTGAAGCGCAGGCTAAAAAGCTGATTGATGAAGCTCTACTTTTACAAGAAGCAGGGTGTTGTGCGATCGTGTTAGAATGTGTGCCAGCCAAACTGGCTAAGATTGTTAGCGAAAAACTTGTTATTCCTACGATTGGAATTGGTGCAGGTGCAGATTGTGACGGTCAGGTCCTTGTTATTCAAGATATGTTAGGTATGTACTCAGATTTTGTACCGAAATTTGTAAAGAAATTTGCTGATGTAGGTTCTCTTATGAAGGAAGCTGTTGAGAACTATAAAAAAGAAGTTCAAGAACAAACTTTCCCAGAAGACAAACATACATTTAAAATAAAAGACGAAGTATTAGATAAGTTATATTAATGCATAAATGATGATTCAAACAGATTCAGGAGGCCCTTTATGGAGCTATATACAAGTGGCAAGGCACTTAGAGATCTTCTTAAAAGTTTAAAAAAGCAAGGTAAAAGTGTTGGTTTTGTCCCAACTATGGGATTTCTTCACCAAGGCCATAAGTCTCTTATGGAAAGAGGCAGAAGAGAAAATGATATTCTTGTAGCGAGTGTCTTTGTAAATCCAACTCAGTTTGGACCAGGTGAAGACCTAGAAGCTTATCCAAGAGACATTGAGAGAGACAAAGAAATCATGGAAGACGCTGGAGTGGACTATGTGTTTTTCCCAACGGTAGATGAAATGTATCCTTCAGGTTATAACACGTATGTGGATGTAGAAGGACCACTAACTACTGGTATGGAAGGCGCAAGCCGTGCAGGTCATTTCCGTGGTGTTGCAACGGTTGTCTCTAAACTCTTTAACCTATGTGTCCCAGATAGAGCTTACTTTGGGATGAAAGATGCTCAACAAGTATCGGTTATTCAACGTATGGTTGAAGATATGAATATTGACACTGAAGTGATCCCTTGTCCAATCGTTCGCGAAGATGATGGTTTAGCCTTAAGTTCTAGAAACACATACTTAGACGAACAAGAAAGAAAAGATGCCCTTGTATTGTCACGTTCTTTGGGACGTGCTCGTGAAATGTTAGATGAAGGTGTACGCGATGCACATTTGATTCATGACGAAATGAAACAAATGATTGACGAGATCGAGTATGCTAAAATAGACTATATTCAGATTGTAAATGCAAGAACACTCGAACCCCTACATTTGGTTTCGGGAGATGTTCTAATTGCTCTAGCCGTATGGGTGGGCAAACCGAAACTACTAGACAACATCAGGTTGGAGGTTGAATAAATGTTAGTAAATATGTTTAAAGGTAAAATTCATAGAGCTGTCATTACAGAAGCAAATTTAAATTATGTAGGTTCTATTACAATCGATAAAACCCTAATGGACGCAGCAGGTATTCTGCCTGGGGAACGTGTTCAAATAGTTGACAATAACAACGGATCAAGACTTGAAACTTACGTAATTGAAGGTGAAGCTGATAGTGGTGTAATTTGTTTAAATGGTGCAGCTGCTAGAATGGTTCAACCTGGCGATGTTTGCATTATTATTGCATACTGCTGGATCGAGCAAGAAAAAGCTCTAGATTTTGAGCCTAAAGTAGTGTTTTGTGATGAAGACAACAAAATTGTTGAACTTGCTTCATCTGAAACACATGGTGACATTAAGTAATTTCAATTGTTTGTTTAACACCCAGTTCTCTTGGACTGGGTGTTTTTTTATGTATCATAGGGTATAAAGTAAGGAAGGGTGGACATTATTGATACGGGTTGAGGTGAACATATGATAAAGTATCCTATTAGAAAAAAACTAATACTTGTTATAGCAGGCCTTGTAATACTAACCAATTTGATCACTGCATATTTTTCATATGTTGTTGCAAAAGAAGAGTTAACAGCATCTGGCGAATTACAAATGAAAAATGGCGTGAAAATGATTCAAGAAACCATAAAAATTGCCAAGATTAACATTGAAAATGGTGAAGTGACATTAGATGAAGCACAAGAATCAATCAAACGTTATTTGTTAGGGCCCAAAGACGAGTTTGGCAATAGACCTATAAATAGGAATATAGATTTGGGTGTTAATGGCTATTTTTTTATTCTCGATCCTGATGCTAACGAAATTGCCCATCCTACATTAGAAGGGCAAAACACATGGAATACCTTAGACATGAGTGGAGAGGACTTTTATGTAGCCCGTGAAATAATATATAAAGCCTTAGATGATGGGGGATATACGTATTACTACTGGAAACTCCCTTATAGTGAAGATGTTGCAGAAAAAGTAGCATATGCTGAATACGACGAAGAATGGAATTGGGTCATTGTTTCATCCATATACATGGAAGATTTCTATAAAGGTGCAAACCGCATATTTGAAATTATGTTACTTGTAAATGTGTGTGTGTTTATATTGGTATCTGTTGTGACTTACATCTTTTCAAAACACATTTCGCAACCTTTATCAAAAATTACACAAGCTGTACATGAAGTGGCTGAAGGCAATGTTAACATTCCTGAACTTAGAATTTCAAATAATGATGAAACAGGTGAGTTGTATAAGAGTTTTCGTTTGATGGTGGACAATCTGAAAGCTGAAATGCAGAGGAACGAAGAATACCAAAATCAGTTGTCCAGATTAAATGTGGAGTTAGAAGAAATCGTTGAAGACCGTACCCTTGAGTTACAGAGTAAAAATGACATACTGAGAAAAACACTAAAAGACAAAGAAGCAACCACAGGCCGGTTAGAAAAGTTAAATCTAGATTTAGAAGAAGCGCTTATAGAACTTCAAAGTACTCAAGATGAGTTGGTAGAATCTAAGAAAATGAGTTCTTTAGCAGGACTGGTTACTGGTGTTGCACATGAGTTAAATACACCTTTAGGTATTGTTATAACAACCATGTCATACATTAAAAGTTTACATGAGAAACTCAACAAACAGTTTGAAGAACGTTCACTTGGACTTTCAAACATGAAGTCGTATTTGGAAGGTATTGACGACAGCGTGGAAATAATTGAAGAGAATTTAAATAGAACCGTTCAAATGGTAGATGTTTTTAAGCAGATTTCAGTGGATCAACAAATCATGAGTAGAGAAAAAATTGATGTGTCTGGTTGGGTTGAGAACACAGTACATTTGATGCAGCAAGAGTTTAAAAAAAGTTCTGTTAAGATTAAACTTGATATTGAATCAACGCCTGCAATTACCACTTATCCAGCAGCTTTAGACAATGTTGTGGTGCAACTTATTCGAAATGCAATGTATCATGCATATGAACCAGATGTATCTGGGTGTATTCAGGTACGTATTCATGGGGATGAACATCTTGCTACGGTAGTAATTGAAGACGATGGCTGTGGCATTCCACCGGACGAACTCATCCATATTTTCGATCCGTTTTTTACTACAAATAGGGGTGCGGGTAGAAGCGGGCTGGGTTTGCACATTGCGTATAATATGGTGACCAGCAAACTTGCTGGCAAAATTACAGCGGATTCTATTGTAGGTGAAGGGACAAAAGTAGTATTAAAGATCCCAGATTTAAATGTAAACTAAGTTAAAATGAAGGACTTGTGTCTAATTGGATATGAGTCCTTTTTTTTGTTACATAAGATAAACTTGGATAGTATGATGACCTGTAAACGCATGCTCTAGTTGATAAAGTATAAAATTTTTTTAATACCCTGCCTAAAAGTATGGAAAATCTCTATTGTACTTAAGGCAAATGCGGGTATAATAAATAATGAGTAAGTACTCACTCATTTCTTTTAAGTCTAATGTGGATGAACTTAGAAGTAATGGCTGAGACATTAGGAGGCTTTCATATGTCAAAACAAACAACAAAAGATAAAATTATACTAGCTGCAATACAAAAATTCTCTATTCATGGGTATTCAGGTGCATCTACATCGCAAATTGCTAAAGAGGCAGGCTGTGCTGAAGGTACGATATTCAGGTATTTTCCAAAGAAAATTGATTTGCTTAAACATGTAGCACAGGTCTTTATAAAACAGTTTGCAACTGGGGCAGCAACTAAATCACTTAAAGAAATAATAAAACGTGCAGACGAGTTAACAGCAGAAGACTTAGTTGCTGAAATTTTGAGAGATAGAATAGGTCTTATTCGAGACAATTTTGAAATTTTAAAGATTGTCGTTTATGAAATCAACTTTCACGAAGAAGTAAGGACTGTATTTATTGAAGAGTTTCAATCAAATCTGAGAAGTGTCGGGTATGAAATCTCAGAATTACTTGCTGAAAAAATGGGCTGTGAATCCCTTGACCTTTCTCTCATTCTTAGGACAGTTCTTGGGCAATTTGCTTCTATTTTCATTCAAATTCATATCCTTGAGGAAGTTGTTGCAGAAAACAAACATGACCAGTTAGATGACTTGGTTGAAGTCTCAGCTAAAGTAATTGTAAGTGGACTGAGAGGTGTTGCCAAATGTTAAAACTTAAATGGAACTTTGTAGCCTTAGTCTGTATGACCCTACTTCTAGGTGCTTGTCATGCTGAACCAGTTAACTACTATACGGGTACTGTTGAAAGTGACCGCTATACTGCAATGACAACCCATTCTGGTGAAATTACAGAAATTCTTGTTGACGAAGGGGATCTTGTCAAAACAGGAGACATGATTGCATCTCTTGATACGGAGTCACTAGATATTGAAATTCAAAGACTGAGTGCATTATTAGCGGGTGCGCAAGCCGATTTGGCAAAAGTATTAAAGGGTGCGCGAGAAGAAGAAGTGAATCAAATTTATAGACAAATCGAGCAGCAAAAAGACCAAATTGAAATTTTCCAGGACCAGCTGAACCATGCATTTGACAGCTACAATACAGTTAAAACCTTGGTAGATAGTGGTGCAGCACCTAAAAAAGACCTGGATGATGCTCAGCTTATAAAAGATAATGCTGTTACAAAACGTGATCAAGCCAAGGCGCAAAAGGGCCTATTGGAAGAACAGTTAAGTTTAATTCTACAAGGGGCAACTGAAGAAGAAATGCTGTCAGCTCAAAGTCGAGTAGATAGCGCAAAATGGGCAGTTGCATCCATTGAAAAGAAAAAGAAAGATGCCAAAATTTTAGCCAACCATGATGGTGTGGTGGAATCTTTATACTTTAATGAAGGAGAGCAATACACAGCCTTGTCAAAAATGGCTCAGATTATTGACCTTGAGTTAATAAAAGTCAGGATTTATATTGAAGAAAAAAACTTGAATCAAGTACAGGTAGGTGACAAAGTTACCGTAAAAGTAGATTATGACACGTCTTTAAATCTTGAAGGGGTCGTGGAGTTTATGTCATCAAGTGGTGAGTTCACTCCTAAGAATCTCGAGTCCAAAGAAAATAGACAAGAAGTCGTGTATGAAACAAGGATTCGTATTAACAATGCAGATAGATTGCTAAAACCAGGTATGTTGGTAGATATATATTTAGGGGATGATGTAAATGAATAAAACCCCAGAAACAGACTACTTAATTCAACTACGAGACCTTCATAAATCCTTCGGCAATATTGTTGCAGTAGACGGCATCAGTCTAGATATTCCTAAAGGAAAGATATTTGGCATATTGGGTCCAAATGGAGCAGGTAAGTCTACGCTTATCCGTATGTTATGTGGTGTTTTGAGACCCACATCTGGCACAGGTACAGTCTTTGGTTATGATATTGTAAAAGACTCTGAAACCATTAAATTGAATATTGGATACATGTCACAAAAGTTTAGTTTATATGAGGATTTGACGGTTTATGAAAATCTGAAATTCTATACAGAAATATATGATGTAAACAGGAAACATGTTGAAGAGCGCATTGACCAGATAATTAGTATGGCCGGTTTAGCAGGGCGAAAAAACCAAATCACTGGAACCTTGTCAGGGGGTTGGAAACAAAGGCTAGCCTTGGGTTGTACCTTGATTCATAAACCGAAACTCCTGATTTTAGATGAACCAACAGCAGGTGTTGACCCGGTTTCAAGAAGGGTCTTTTGGGAAATAATATACAGGTTGTCACGCCAAGGTATAAGTGTATTAGTGACAACACACTACATGGATGAAGCAAGCAGTTGTGATGAAGTCGCATTTGTGTTTCAGGGAAAAGTGATTGGACAGGGGACACCAGAGGACATTATAAAAGAGAATGATGTGGATTCCCTAGAGGATGTGTTTATTCAGTTTGAAGAAGAAATTACAGGTCAAAAAGTAATGAGCTCATATGATGAGTTAAAGTTCCTTTTAAGAAGCGAGACGTCAGATGACGTCCAAGTGGGAGAGGGGGACAAATAATGCGTATAACTCGAACCATATCCATTATGAAAAAAGAGTTTATTCATATAAAAAGAGATGTTCCCAGTCTTATTATTGCCTTGTTAATGCCCGTAATTTTTACCCTATTGTTTGGATACGCTGTTAATACAGATGTTGAGACAGTCGATATGGTAATTCTTGATATGGATAAATCCTATCAAAGTCATGAACTTATTGACAAGTTTGAAGCAACAAGGTATTTTAAGCCGAC
>Ga0070725_10000527_pt1 | contig 25852 bp, 26 predicted proteins | sample tdDd002_FD_69781 | JGI IMG/M metagenome (GOLD analysis project Ga0070725, IMG submission 69781) | Marine sediment microbial communities from the Atlantic coast under amendment with organic carbon and nitrate - tdDd00.2 | ecosystem: Environmental > Aquatic > Marine > Coastal > Sediment | place... | reverse complement strand
TATTAATGCAACCAGCCGTAAGGAGGTTCAAGCATGACCACGAGCGCAATCATCATGATGGTATTAGGCCTTGGTATCACTTGGGGCGGAGCTGCTATCTGCATCAAGCGCGCAATGAACAAGCAATAGCGCCAAGCGATAGTCAAGCCAATTAGTAAAATGCCAGCATGTTAGCTGGCATTTTTTATTATCGATTAGAATGAATAACGTACACCAAGTGATGCATCAATATCGAGTTTAACCTCTTTACGTAGATTAAGGCCCGGGACGACTTGTGCGTAAGCGTCCCAGTTGCTCGAGAAATTCCAATCAAGGCCCAATGGCACCCGTAACCCAGCGTTATCTTTCCAGCCAATCCAGGCACCCGCGCCAGCATACCAAGTAAACGGAACATCGCTGTCAAACGAGCCTTTATTAAATAGGTAATCAGCAGAAACGCCATCATTGCCAATCGCAAAGTTGTAGGTATCTTGATATTGGCCTACAACGCTCAATCCCTGATCTAAACCTAAGCCTAGTTTCAAATCACCGCTCTGCTTTTCTTCTGCAATCGTGTTGGCGCTTAACGCTAATACACCAACAAGTGCCAAGCTTTTCAATGCTCGAGTTCCCATTTACCCTTCCTTAAAAAGTGTCTAATTGATGTACTCAGCCTCTGAATGCTTCCAGTGCCCGTGCAACAAAACGACAAATAACCGTCTAAGGGCGCTTTTTCTCAAATCGTCACTAAATAGTAAATAAGCACTGCGTCAAAGTTATGTCAAAAGAATAACTCGCCAATGCTAACCATTGAAAACACAAACGAAAAAAGGAGGCCGAAGCCTCCTTTAATAGGGATGTAATTATCTGAGATTATGCGTGGTTACGAATCCACTCATCCATGTCTGTTTTTAGGTTATCAGACTTGGTACCGAAGATAGCTTGAACACCACCTGCGACAACAACAACACCTGCTGCGCCAAGTTGTTTCAGTTTATCTTGGTCAACCGCTTCTGTATCAGCCACAGCAACACGTAGACGAGTGATACATGCATCTAGGCCTGTGATGTTAGCTTTGCCACCAAATGCCGCTACAAGCTCACCAGCAAGCTCTGTGCCTGTTGCAACTGTTGCCTCATCTTCAGACTCATCTTCACGGCCTGGAGTTTTAAGGTCCATAACACGGATAACAGTACGGAACACTACGTAGTAGATAGCTGCGTACGCTAGACCGAATGCGATGAACATGAACAGTTTTTGTGAGTTACCAGATAGAACAACGAAGTCAATCAAACCGTGTGAGAACGACGTACCGTGAACCATACCTAGTGTATTTGTTAGTACGAATGCAGAACCCGCTAGTAGTGCGTGGATACCGTAAAGTACTGGCGCTACGAATAGGAATGAGAACTCGATTGGCTCTGTGATACCCGTTAGGAATGAAGTAAGCGCAGCAGATACCATGATACCCATTACTTTCGCGCGGTTCTCTGGCTTAGCAGAGTGTGCGATTGCAATAGCAGCTGCAGGTAGACCCCACATCTTGAACATGTATGCACCAGCTAGCTGACCGAAACCGTTGCCTGCTGCACGAGAAGCTGCGTCAGCTTCTAGGTAACAAGTTAGGATACCAGTACGAGCTTCGCCCGCCGCGTTCACACAGCTACCCGCTTCGAAGAAGAATGGTACGTTCCATACGTGGTGAAGACCAAATGGAATTAGAGAACGTTCAACGATACCGTAGATACCAAACGCAACTTGTGGGTTTTGGTGTGCAGCCCACTCAGAGAATGCTGCAATACCGCCACCAATTGGTTGCCAAATAAACGCTAGTACAACACCTAGAATGATAGTTGCAAAACCTGTAATGATCGGCACTGCGCGTTTACCAGCAAAGAAGCCTAGGTAATCTGGAAGTTGGATGCGGAAGAAACGGTTGAATGCCCAAGCCGCTACGCCACCGGCGATGATACCACCAAGTACACCTGTATCTAGCTTATCAACACCAAGTACGCCAGCCATAACACCTAGCGTCGCCGCCATGATGCCGTAACCAACGATTGCAGCAAGACCTGCTACACCGTCGTTATTGGTAAAGCCTAGTGCAACACCTACTGCAAATAGTAGTGGCATTTGGCCAAATACTGAACCACCGGCTTGCGCCATTAGGTTTGAAACGATTTCTGGCAGCCAACTAAAGTTTGCTGCACCGACACCAAGTAAAATACCTGCAACTGGTAATACTGATACTGGTAGCATCAGCGCCTTACCAACTTTTTGCAGGTTAGCAAAAAGGTTCTTAAACATATTCATGCTCCTGAATGATTATTAGTATTTTTGAAATCTGACGGCACACCCCCGCAGCCTTGTCACTATATACTGCTCATTAGTTATTCGTACCATTGAGTAGTTTAGTAAACGTGTCAGATTTCAAAGGATTTAATTCCTGAAAAGAATTATATTTTCCGCCTCAAAATATATCGTGATACAACTCACCATTCCTAGCCAACTCTGAAAATTAGTTTCAAAACAAGTTCTAGATCACAGTCGCAAATCTGCGATGAAATGGATTGCAATAGCGTAACATAATGAATAGTAAGAAATATATTCAGTAAAGAGCTATTTTGTACGTGTGATCGAAATTCAACCCATTGTTATTTTATGTAACAAAATTACATTTGGGCCATTTTGCGCCCTTTTTACTCAACATATTTAGTTAACATTGGTTTTAATTCGATTATCGAATAAAAAAGGGAGCAAATGCTCCCTTTTAAGACGTATGTCACTTTTTACTACAAAAAAAGATCTTGGAAGTTTTGGCTTGTGTGCTGTGCAACCGTTCCCAGCGACTCGCCCTTTAATTGCGCAATGTATTGTGCAACCTCTACCACATAAGCCGGTTGATTTTCTTTACCGCGATGCGGCACGGGCGCTAAATACGGCGAATCTGTTTCAATAAGTAGCCTTTCAAGTGGCAATGCTTTAACCACTTCTTTCAGTTCTGCCGCGGCTCTAAAAGTGACGATTCCTGAAATCGAGATATAAAAACCCAGCTCCATCGCCGCTTTTGCAAAAGGCAAATCCTCCGTAAAGCAGTGGATCACCCCGCTACAGCGCTCGGCATGTCCTTGCTTTAAAATATCTAACGTCTCTTGCTGAGCATTGCGAGTATGGATGATCAGTGGCTTATCGACGTTCACCGCTAACGCGACTTGTTGCTCAAACCGTGTTCTCTGAAGCGCCGCCGTTTCTGGCTTATAGTGAAAATCGAGCCCAGTTTCACCAATCGCCACCACTTTAGGGTGATTGGCGTACTCGGTTAGCTTGGCTAAATCAAACGGGCTTTCCACATCAAGAGGGTGCACCCCGCACGATGCGTAAACCTCGTCAAAGCCATTGATTAGCTCTATCATCTTAGGGAAGCTATCTAATGTCACGCCAACAGAAAGCAGCTTGTTGACTTTCGCGGCGCGCGCTTTAGTAACAACATCTTCAATTCCTTGATGTAAGTCCTCGTAGTCCAACTTGTCTAAGTGGCAATGTGAATCAACAAACATTTCTTTTACCATGTAAATCGAGTAGCCAGTTGGCTACCAGTAGTTCAGTGTTTAGGCCCGTAAATTGATTAAGTTGTTCAATCATACGGTTAAGTTCGCCTGCTTTTTGATAAGCGACATCATAACTGATAAGCCTAGTTAGATTAGTCATTGTTGCATCAACAGCTAAGCCAAAATGCTGCTTTTGCACTTGAACCAACAAGTAGCTCAACCAGCCCAAACGCACCGTACAGTCATCTTTTAAGAGGCTCCATAAGCTCGATACCGAAAGCACGGGCTTACTTAGCTCACTAGCAAAAGCTTGGCGCAGGGCCTCATAAGAGGTGTGGTGACCATCTTGATAGAATGCCAGTGTCGTAAGGGGAGCATCGTGGCATAAGCTCAACGCTTCCTCGCTTACACTTACGTCGGTTTGCATATTTAGCCAAGCGATAGTGTCTTGCCGCTTTGGCAACGCAACGTTCCAGAGCTGACAACGGCTGGTAATCGTTGGCAACAAATGGTGTTTGCTTCGAGTTACCAATATAAACACGCAGCTCGCACTCGGTGACTCAAGCGTTTTTAGTAGAGCGTTCGATGCGGATTCATTCATTGCATCCGCGGGATCAATCACAATCAAACGACGCCCGGCTAATTGCGAAGACTCTTGCGCCCAGTGATTACACTGACGGATCTGATCCACGGTGATCGCTTTACCAGCCTTCTCAGGGATCACCCAATGAATATCTGGATGACTTCCTGACTTAGACAGCTCGCAACTATGGCAAAAGCCACACGCTTCATCATTTGAATTTGAGCACACCAAAGCGCGAGCAAACTCGTTCACGACAGACGCAACCCCCAACCCACTAGGGGCGTTTACCAGCATCGCACCTGTCAGTCGGTCATGGTTGAGCAGTTGCTGCCAACTTTGCCAGACAGGTAATAACCAAGGATACTCTACAGACATGCCTTAACCTTGTTTCGCTAACCAATCTTTCAGTGCAGTAACAATATCAGCGGTCACCTGCTCAATATTTTGCTCGGCATTAATGATGACGGTGTTATTGCTCTCTTCCGCAAGCTCTAAATAACGGCTTCGTGTTCGCTCAAAAAAGCTAATATCCATCTTTTCGATTCTGTCTAACTCACCACGACCACGAGCGCGCTCAAGGCCAACACGTGGGTCTAAGTCTAGGTACAGTACTAAATCAGGAGAAAAGCTGCCCAATGCAAGCTCTTTTAACGAAGACATGGTTTCTCGAGCGATCTGACGTCCACCACCTTGATAAGCCTGAGAAGAAAAGTCATGGCGATCTCCTACCACCCAAGTCCCCGAGTTGAGCGCAGGCTTAATCACCGTTTCCACTAACTGCACGCGCGCCGCATAAAGCAACATTAGCTCAGAAATATCTTGTAGCTCTTCACCATCATGCTCTTCTTTCACTAACGCGCGCATTTTTTCCGCTAATTGGGTTCCGCCAGGCTCACGTGTATTAATTACATCTTTTACACCGCCTTGAGACAAGGTCTCTAGCACCGCTTTAATAGCGGTACTTTTACCAGCCCCTTCTAGGCCTTCTATTACGATAAATTTGGCTTGGGTCATTTTTTACTTCTTAATACTTTCAGGTACGCTCGCACGGCGCGGTTATGTTCAGCCAAAGACTTTGAGAACACGTGTCCTCCATGGCCGCTAGCTACAAAATAGAGATAATTGCTTTTTTCTGGATTTAACGCCGCTTTGATAGAGGCTTCACCCGCCATCGCAATCGGTGTCGGCGGCAAACCATTAATGGTGTATGTGTTATAAGGGGTTGGAGTACGCAGGTCTTTCTTACGAATATTACCTTGGTATTTGTCTCCCATCCCATAGATAACCGTTGGATCGGTTTGCAAGCGCATGCGCTTATTCAAACGATTCACAAATACCGAAGCAACTCGCTCTCGCTCCTCATCAATTGCGGTCTCTTTTTCAATAATGGACGCTAATATCAAGGCTTCATAAGGCGTTTTCAATGGTAATGCTTGTTGGCGCTCAGCCCACGCTTCATCCAAGACTCGATTTAGATCCCGATTCGCCCACTTTAAAATGTCTAAATCGCTGGTGCCCGCCGGGTAGTGATAGGTCTCTGCCAAAAACAGCCCTTCCAGTTTTTCTTGCTTAATGCCAAGCGCTTCGGCGATTTGTGCTTCAGAAAAGCCATCTAACTGGTGAGTAATGTGATCCGCTTGTTTAAGTAGGGCTAACCACTCGGTAAACTGACTCCCTTCAATAAACGTGATCGCGAACTGGTGCTCTTTGCCTTCCGCCAATGCCTGTAACGCTTGGGCTAAATTTAGCCCCACGGGCAATTCGAACGTGCCCGCCTTGACTTTAACCAGCTCCGGATGCAGTTTGGGTACTAAGCGCGAATACGAGCTAGGTTGAACCCAACCTTGCGTTTCTAACTGAGCCAGCAAACGAGAAAAGCTTGTGCCTGGTTTTACTGTTATCAATGAAGGCGTAGCGAACTCGACCGGTTGATTGACATAACTCTCAACTTGTTGGTGAACATAAAAGGCACCGCCAACCGCTAATACCATAACAACAGCAATCAACAGCAGTAATTTCTTAATCACGAATTTAGTCTCTCCTGAATCGTTCGTGTAAACTCGCCTATCGTCCATGACTGGCTACCGATAGCGGTAACAGGCACGACTTGAAGCAGCGAATTAGTGATAAATAGTTCTTTTGCCGCCAACACATCATCTAAGCTGGCATAAGAAAGGACGCAGCTCTGGCCAAGTTGGTGAAAGCGTTCCAATACGCAGCGTCTCATGACACCGGCAACCCCTGCTTTGTCGAGCTTTGGGCTGTGCCATTGGTTATTCGCGTCTCGCCAAAACAAATTAGCAACACTGGTTTCAACCACATGGCCGTCAATATCTAACACCAGCGCATCTTGCCAACCTTTCCGCTCAAGTTCAGCCTTGATGAGCACTTGTTCGAGGCGGTTATTGTGTTTATGACCCGCTAACATTGGCGAATGACCAAGCGAAGTTTGACTAACGCCTAACTGCACGCCGTCTTCTTGCCACGCTAGGTAATGATTAGGGTAACCAAATGCGCTGACGGTAACGCACGGCTCGCCAACACCCGAAACGCCATAACCTCTCCCACCAACTCCACGACTAATATGAATTTTGGCCCCGTAACGTAACGCACCCTGTTGTTGAGCACGGCCAACATCCTTAACCCAGCGATACACTAATTCCCAGTCGGGCTCGGCAATACCTAACACCGAGAGGCAAGCACTCAATCGTTCGCGGTGATACGGCCAATGTTGCGGCTCGCCTTCTATTAGTAATAGCGTGCTGAAACAGCCATCCCCATACTGAAAGCTTCGATCCGACAGCGACACTGAGTTAGCGGGTTTTCCGTTGACCAAAAACATAATGCCCCTTTAAACAAAAAAACGGCTCAATGCTAAGCATTGAACCGCTTTAAAACAAGCTTTACTGTACCACTGGTTCGAATCTTTTTGAATTCGATTAGATCTTTTTAAAGATCAGTGAACCGTTGGTACCGCCGAAGCCAAATGAGTTACACAGAGCGTACTCCATGTTTTCAACTTTACGCGCCGTATTTGGAACTAGGTCGATGCCTTCTGTTCCTTCGTCTGGGTTGTTCAAGTTGATAGTTGGCGGAACGATTTGATCAACCAAACTCATCGCCGTAATGATAGCTTCTGCAGAACCGGCCGCACCGAGTAGGTGTCCAGTCATCGACTTAGTAGAAGAAACCAGCACTTGCGCTGCGCCCTTCTCGCCTAACGCACGCTTAATGCCTTTAAGCTCTGCAATATCACCCGCTGGCGTTGAGGTGCCGTGGGCGTTAACGTAACCGATTTGTTCACCGATTACACCCGCATCACGCATCGCCGCTTCCATAGCAAGCGCGCCACCTGAACCGTCTTCGCTTGGAGACGTCATGTGGTACGCGTCACCGCTCATACCGAAGCCGACAAGCTCACAGTAGATTTTTGCGCCGCGCGCTTTCGCGTGTTCGTACTCTTCCAGTACCATGACGCCTGCACCATCACCCAGAACAAAGCCATCACGGTCTTTATCCCAAGGACGAGAAGCACCTTGTGGATCGTCGTTACGAGTAGAAAGTGCTTTCGCCGCACCAAAACCACCCATACCTAGAGGCGTAGATGCTTTTTCAGCACCGCCTGCAACCATCACTTCCGCATCACCGTAGGCGATCATACGTGCTGCGTGGCCAATATTATGTAGGCCAGTGGTACACGCCGTTGAAATCGCAATATTAGGGCCGCGTAGGCCTTTCATGATCGAAAGGTGACCTGCAATCATATTTACGATAGTCGACGGAACGAAAAATGGGCTGATTTTGCGTGGGCCTTTGTTCACTAGTGCGTTATGACCAGTTTCAATTAAGCCTAAGCCACCAATACCAGAACCAATCGCAACGCCAATGCGCTGACCGAGTTCTTCGGTAATAGTTAAGCCTGAATCATCGAGTGCTTGCATACCCGCTGCAATGCCGTACTGGATAAACAAATCCATTTTACGCGCATCTTTTTTGGACATGTACTCTTCGCAGTTGAAGTCTTTAACAAGACCTGCGAAACGAGTTGAGAATTCTGTGGTGTCAAAGTGATCGATATTTACGATACCGCTTTGACCTTCTAGCAGGGCTTTCCAAGATGATTCTACGTTGTTACCTACCGGTGACAACATACCCATGCCAGTGACAACTACACGACGCTTGGACACGATCTAGTTCTCCGGGATTGAATTGTTATAATTGAAAGGATAGAGGGTCGTTAATAAAAACTCAGGCGGTCAAGATGACCGCCTGGAAGTGCAAATTACTGAGCGCTAGTCACGTAGTCAATTGCAGCTTGAACAGTAGTGATTTTCTCAGCTTCTTCGTCAGGAATCTCAGTATCGAATTCTTCTTCCAAAGCCATTACTAGTTCAACAGTGTCTAGAGAATCAGCACCTAGGTCATCAACGAAAGAAGCTTCGTTTTTAACTTCTGCTTCATCTACACCTAGCTGTTCAACAATGATTTTCTTTACGCGTTCTTCGAGGTTGCTCATTTTTTCTTTTCCTTTACAGACTTCGCTTTATGCGATGTTTTCCGTAGTTTATTCAAACTTTTAAAAGTTGCAAGGGAGTCCTTGCTGGTCAAACCACAATTTGTGCGATTTTTACCGAAAATCGGCACGTTTTTGACCTAAATCATGCATAAATAACTTACGCACAACTTAAACCATGTACATGCCGCCGTTTACATGCAGGGTTTCACCCGTAATGTAAGCCGCTTCTGGCGACGCAAGAAACGCTACAGCCGCAGCAATTTCACGCGGATCACCTAGGCGACCAGCAGGCACTTGCGATAGTGTAGCAGCACGCTGCTCATCATTCAGTGCTTTTGTCATATCAGTTTCGATAAAACCTGGTGCAACTGTGTTCACGGTCACACCACGAGAAGCCACTTCACGAGCCATCGACTTAGTAAAACCAATTACGCCAGCTTTAGCTGCTGCGTAATTAGTTTGACCTGCGTTACCCATAGTACCGACTACAGAACCAACGTTAATGATACGACCACAACGTTTTTTCATCATGCCGCGTAAGACAGCTTTCGACAAACGGAAGATAGATGTCAGGTTAGTATCCATGATATCTGTCCACTCGTCGTCTTTCATACGCATCAGTAGATTATCACGAGTAATGCCTGCATTGTTAATCAAAATGTCTAATGCGCCAAATTCTTCGTTAATTGTCTTTAAAACAGACTCAATCGAAGCAGGATCGGTTACGTTTAGCGCAAGACCCTTGCCATTTTCGCCAAGGTACTCACTGATAGCTGCCGCACCGTTCTCACTGGTTGCAGTACCGATTACCGTTGCGCCGCGCTCTACTAGCGTTTCAGCAATCGAACGACCGATACCACGACTTGCACCCGTTACCAGGGCAATTTTGCCTTCTAGATTCATGTTCTTTCTCTCTAATTAAATAGGGACAAATTACTTAGCCGCTTCTAAACTTGCTGCGTCATTCACTGCCGCCGCGCTAAGTGTTTTTACAATTCGTTTTGTTAAGCCAGTCAGTACTTTGCCAGGGCCAAGTTCAAATAGCTTCTCAACACCCTGCTCGCTCATTTTCTCTACGCCACTCGTCCAACGAACTGGGCAGTATAATTGGCGAACCAAAGCATCTTTAATTTTTGCAGGATCTGTTTCCATCTCAACATCGACGTTGTTGATCACAGGAACGATTGGTGCATTAAATTCAATATCTTCTAGCGCAATCGCCAGCTTCTCTGCTGCAGGCTTCATCAGCGCACAGTGAGAAGGAACCGATACCGGTAAAGGTAGTGCACGTTTAGCGCCCGCTTCTTTACACAACACACCCGCGCGCTCGACAGCAGCTTTATTACCTGCAATAACCACTTGGCCTGGTGAGTTAAAGTTAACTGGAGAAACCACTTCGCCTTGCGCCGCTTCTTCACACGCTTTAGCAATGGCATCATCAGCAAGGCCGATGATCGCATACATAGCACCAACGCCTGCAGGCACCGCTTCTTGCATCAATTGACCGCGAAGTTCAACCAGTTTGATCGCTTCTTTAAAGTCGATAACACCAGCGCAAACCAATGCAGAGTATTCGCCTAGGCTGTGGCCGGCTAATACTTCTGGTTGTGTTAAACCTTGCTCTTGCCATACGCGCCAAATCGCAACAGAAGAGGCCAAAAGCGCAGGTTGAGTACGGAAAGTTTGGTTTAAATCTTCGACAGGGCCATTTTGAACCAAAGCCCATAGATCATAGCCAAGCGCTTCAGAAGCCTCAGCAAAAGTATTTTTAACCACTTCGTGTTGCTCGCCAAGTTCGGCCAGCATGCCAAGGGCTTGTGAGCCTTGGCCAGGGAATACAACAGCAAACTTGCTCATCGTTTTTTCCTTAAAGCAATGCAATAGATAATAGAGCCAAGCTGCAAACGCAACCTAGCGGAATAAATTAGAATCGAACTAACGCCGATCCCCAAGTAAAGCCACCACCAAATGCTTCTAACAAGCAGGTATGACCGCGCTGAATACGTCCGTCACGCACCGCTTCATCAAGCGCTGTTGGTACGGTCGCAGCAGAGGTATTACCGTGGCGATCTAAGGTGATCACGACTTGATCAAGCGACATCGATAATTTTTTCGCTGTCGCACTAATAATGCGCATATTGGCTTGGTGCGGTACTAACCAATCGAGTTCCGACTTATCCATATTGTTAGCAGCAAGCGTATCTTTCACCAAACGAGAAAGCTGAGTCACAGCAACTTTGAATACTTCATTGCCGGCCATGTGTAGCCACTTGTCCGCTTCAAAATCGTCTCGACTTGCAACCGGTAAGCTTAGCAGTTCGCCAAATCGACCATCAGAATGCAAATGGGTCGAGATAATGCCAGGCTCTTCACTTTGCCCTAACACCACTGCGCCCGCAGCATCACCAAATAAAATAATGGTTGAGCGGTCGGTTGGATCGCAGGCTTTTGATAACGCGTCTGCCCCTACCACCAGTACGTTTTTGCACATACCAGATTTAATATGCTGATCCGCCACCGAAAGTGCATAGACAAAGCCCGAGCAAGCGGCTGCAATATCAAAAGCAGGGCAACCTTGGATCTCAAGCATACCTTGCACTTGGCAAGCGGCCGAAGGAAAGGTGTGACTGTTACTGGTGGTTGCAACAATAATCAAGTCGATATCATGTTTATCAATACCCGCCATTTCGATAGCGTTCACTGAAGCATGGTATGCCATATCGGCAACAGATTCGTCTTCTGCTGCGATACGTCGCTCTTTGATACCAGTGCGAGTGACAATCCACTCATCGTTGGTCTCTACCATTTTTTCAAGATCAGCGTTAGTACGCACTTGAGTCGGCAGGTAGCTGCCTGTACCTAAAATTTTGCTATACATCATGAAGACTAATAATGCCTCTCGAGTAAAACTGCTTCCAAACGATCGCTTATCCGGTTGGGAACCTGTCGCTTGACCTCGTGTACTGCCTCACCAATCGCGTTGACGAGGGCTGATACATCAGCACTTCCATGGCTTTTAATGACAATGCCGCGCAATCCTAGCAAACTTGCGCCATTATACTGGTCGGGGTTCAAGGATTTTAGTTCATTTAACAACCCAGAGAACAGCTTTCTTGCTATCCAAGCTTTAAGGCCTGAACGAGTCAGTTGTTTTTTCAATTTATTTAAAAACAGGTGAGCAACACCTTCGGTCGTTTTTAAACACACGTTACCAACAAAACCATCGCAAACCACAACGTCAGCTGCATCATGCAATAGTTGGTCCCCTTCGACATAGCCAGTGTAATGAACTTCATCAGACGCACTAAGAAGCTCAGCGCAACGTTTAACTAAGTCATTACCTTTAATGTCTTCTTCGCCGATGTTCAATATCCCGACGCGAGGAACTCGGCCTAAATGTTCTTGCGCCAACGCGCTGCCCATAACCGCAAACTGGAATAAAGTATCTGCATCGCAAGATACGTTTGCCCCCAGATCGAGCATCCACGTTTTATTGCCACTGACGGTAGGCAGTGCCGAAACTAACGCGGGCCTTTCTATTCCAGGAAGCAGTTTAAGCCGAAAACGAGACAAAGCCATCAAAGCACCAGTATTACCACCGCTGACACAGGCGTCGGCATGGCCTTCTGCGACAGAATCAATGGCTAAACGCATCGAACTGCCATTGCTATTACGCAATGCTTGGGATGGGCGTTCCGAGTTTGAAATCGTACGGTCGCTATGCTTTATGCTAAGACGAGAATTAGGGATATACCCTATTCGAGAAAGTTGAGACGTGATCGTATCGCGATCACCAATTAAGATCACTTTTAGCGCTGGGAAATGCGACAATGCCTGCACGGCGGCAGGCACTGTTACGCGAGGACCGTGGTCCCCGCCCATTGCATCAAGTGCAACGGTAATATTTTGCAAAGGGTCAACCTTACTTGTTGATAACCTTTTTGCCACGGTAGTAACCGTCAGCAGTCACGTTGTGACGTAGGTGAGTTTCACCTGAAGTTGCGTCTACAGATACTGCAGCTGTAGTTAGCGCATCGTGTGAACGACGCATGCCACGCATTGAACGTGATTTCTTGCTCTTTTGTACGGCCATTGACCCTACTCCTATGTTATTACTTAATCGTTAAATATTAACGTTTTAAGTTTTTTAAAACATCAAATGGATTTGGTTTGTCTTCCACAATTTCTTCTGGAATCTCGCCAAACACCAAATTGTCTGATTTAACGCTACAATCCGCTTCATCATGCATTGCGACTTGAGGCAAATTAAGAATGAACTCGTCTTCAACTAGCTGTATTAAGTCGACTTCACCGTACTCGTTCAGATCTACCAAATCGTACTCTTCCGGTGCGTCCTCTTCACTTTTCTCACTGTAATAAGGAGTGTAAGTAAAGTTGACTTCACACTCATGTGCGAAAACTTCATTACAACGTTGACACTCTAAATCGACTTCGATGTTAGCTTTACCAGAGATAACAACGAGTCGCTGTTCATCTAGCCCAAAGGACAATGATACTTCTGCGTCGCGTTTTACGCCTTCGGTTGTCTCGGCTAAGCGCTTAAGCAGACTAGGTTGGATGATGCCATCGTAATCTAATCGTTTTTGAGCGGTTTTCGCTGGATCTACCGTGCGTGGAATTTTTACCTTTTGCATAGGGCGCGAATATTATCGTCCAAATCACCGATAGTCAAAGAAAAAGGCGAAAAAGTTACGTTTTTTTCAATAAGCCTAAGTCATATCGGTTAACTTGGTTTATTGTAGCGATATTGTTTGCCAAATTTAACTCGATAATGACTACTCAATCCCTCATTTTAGCGTCCACTTCGCCCTTTCGCCAACAGTTACTCAGTAAGCTCTGCCTACCCTTTGAGGTCGCCTCGCCAGATTGCGATGAGACGCCAATTCCAGGAGAAACCCCTACCCAATTAGTCCTTAGGTTGGCTGAACAAAAAGCACGCTCATGCCCCCTTAAAAGCCCCGCTCTGGTCATTGGCTCTGATCAAGTTTGCGTCATTAACGATCAAATTGTCGGAAAGCCGCATAATCGCGACAATGCCATCAAACAACTGCTGGCCCAAAGCGGAAAAAGCATCACTTTTTACACCGGTATCGCACTCTATAACTCCGATACCAACCAATGTGATACCCAACTCGATACCTTCACCGTCCACTTTCGTGAACTCACTCAGTCTATGGTGGAAAACTACGTCGACAAAGAGCAACCTTTCTACTGTGCTGGTAGCTTTAAATGCGAAGGACTTGGGATTGCACTGTTCAAAAGGCTTGAAGGAAAAGATCCTAATGCCTTGGTTGGCTTACCGTTGATTACGCTGGTGGAGATGCTTGAGAGGCAAGGGGTTGAGGTGATTTGATGGGTTATAGGTTATAGGTTATAGGTTACAGGTTACAGGAAAAGCCTAGAAGCTAGAGGCTAGAGGCTAGAGGCTAGAAACGATAAGAGCAAAAGAGTCTCGCCGCTCTTTTGCTCTTTCTGTATTCTCATGAGCAAAGCGAATTCTGTATTCGCTCTTTTCTCACTTCGCTTTTAGCGCTTAGCCTTTCGCACTTTCCTTCCTCAACCCGGCGAGTGCTTTTTCTAGCCTTGCTTCCATCGGGGCAGAAATGTCCATTTTCTCACCGCTACCTGGGTGTTCAAACTTAATATTGGCAGCGTGAAGGAATAAGCGATCAAGCCCAACCTTCCCGGTGTAAGCGTCAAAGCGGCGGTCACCATAACGGTCATCCCATGCAATGGGGTGGCCGGTGTATTGAGTATGCACACGGATCTGGTGAGTACGGCCAGTTATCGGGCTCGCTTGGATTAAAGTCGCATCGGCAAACTTTTCTAATACCTTAAAGCGGGTTTCCGAAGGTTTGCCATTCGGGTTCACTCGAACAATGCTGTTTACTTCGTTTTTAAGCAAAGGCGCGGTAACGACTTTGCAACTCGCTTTCCAATGGCCCATAACCAAAGCAAAGTAATACTTCTGCACCGTCTTTTCACGAAACTGCGCTTGTAAATGACGCAATGCCGAACGCTTTTTAGCAACCAATAAAATACCAGAGGTATCACGGTCAATACGGTGAACCAACTCCAAGAAGCGGGCATCTGGGCGCAATGCACGCAGCGCTTCAATCGCACCAAACTTTAAACCACTGCCACCATGCACCGCCGTTCCAGACGGCTTATTGAGAATGAGCATATGATCATCTTCATAAATAATATGCTGCTCTAACTCGGCGACTTTATTAAGCTTAGTGCTAACTGGTGCCGGTGATGCCTCGGCGTCTTCGGTCGTTTTCACTGGTGGAATACGAACCACGTCGCCGGCTTTAAGCTTATACTCTGCTTTAATACGCTTCTTGTTCACCCGTACTTCGCCTTTACGCAAAATACGATAAATCATGCTTTTGGGGATATTTTTAAGCTGATTACGCAAAAAGTTATCAATTCTTTGCCCAGCCATGTCCTCGTCGATGTCGACGAATTTGACACTAGTTTTGATCTCATTCATGGGCGGCATTCTAGCATTGAACTTGATGACTACCAATTGGATTCAACCGGATTTCATCATTATTTATTGCCGGTTGCCGCCAAGGAAAACTGCATAATTAAGCCAGTGAAAAAGGTTGTGAATAACTGGTGGGTTACTTTTTGTACAAACTCAAGCCGCTAGCCTAGAAGCCCTTAAAATTAGGGCGGTTGAGAGCAAATAACGCAATCAACATCTCTTTTTTTACGTACAAAATGATAAAGCAGATTGCCGTGTTTTCTCTGCACTGCTATAGTTCACAGCTGCAATGGTGAGATTGATTATATTTCATACTATTTGAATCAATCTTTCCGCTATGTACTAGCAATGAGAGTAGAAGACTTCATAATCCTTATGCAGCAATGGGCGTAAGACATAAAGTTCTGAAGTGTCATTTGTCGCTCTACTCACCTTACCAATGATGAGTTTTACCGCCCAAGTACGCGGGTCACATCGCTAAATGATGATGTGGCAACTGAGTGTCCGCGAGCATCCCTTCCAGCCGAGAGGTTGCAATCGATTAACCACGGGATCAGACACCATAGGTAAAGACGCTAGGCGACAAGTTGACTAAAGAAAATAACGAAAAAGACAACGAGACTTTTTAACAATGAAAAGAATGCTAATTAACGCAACTCAAAAAGAAGAGTTGCGTGTCGCTTTAGTTGATGGACAGCGCTTATTCGACCTAGATATCGAAAGCCCGGGCCATGAATCTAAAAAAGCGAACATCTACAAAGGACGTATCACTCGAATTGAACCAAGCCTAGAAGCTGCATTTGTAGACTACGGCGCTGAGAGACACGGTTTCCTTCCACTTAAAGAAATTGCCAAAGATTACTTCCCTGAAGGTTATACCTATCAAGGCCGTCCTAGCATTAAAGAAGTGCTAAAAGAAGGCCAAGAAGTAATTGTTCAAGTTGAGAAAGAAGAACGTGGCAGCAAAGGCGCTGCACTTACCACGTTCATCTCTCTTGCGGGCAGCTACCTAGTTCTGATGCCGAATAACCCTCGTGCTGGCGGTATTTCACGCCGTATCGAAGGCGATGAGCGCACTCAACTTAAAGCCGCATTAAGCACGTTAGAACTGCCTCAAGGCATGGGTCTTATCGTACGTACTGCTGGTGTAGGGAAAAGTGCAGAAGAGCTTGAGTGGGATTTAAATGTTCTACTGAACCATTGGAACGCGATCAAAGACGCGTCTAATGACAACCCGGCACCATTTTTGATCCACCAAGAAAGTAACGTAATTGTTCGTGCAATTCGTGACTACTTGCGCCGTGATATCGGTGAGATCTTAATTGATAGCAACACCATTTTTGAACGTGCTAAACAGCACATCCAACTTATTCGCCCAGACTTTTTACATCGCGTTAAAAAGTACGACGGCGAAGTGCCGCTATTTAGCCACTACCAGATTGAAAGCCAAATCGAATCGGCGTTCCAACGCGAAGTTCGTTTACCTTCTGGTGGTTCAATTGTTATCGACCCAACCGAAGCACTGACTTCTATTGATATCAACTCCTCTCGTGCAACGAAAGGTGGCGATATTGAAGAAACCGCGCTTAACACCAACCTAGAAGCGGCAGACGAAATTGCTCGTCAACTACGCCTACGCGACTTAGGTGGTTTGGTGGTTATCGATTTCATTGATATGACCCCCGTTCGTCACCAACGCGAAGTAGAAAGCCGTTTACGTGAAGCCGTTCGTATGGACCGTGCACGCGTTCAAATTGGCCGTATTTCTCGCTTTGGCCTATTAGAAATGTCGCGTCAGCGTCTAAGCCCATCACTAGCTGAAGCTAGCCACCACATCTGTCCACGTTGTACCGGTACTGGTGTTGTGCGTGACAACGAATCACTGGCGCTTTCTGTTCTTCGTCTTATCGAAGAAGAAGCACTAAAAGACAACAGCGTTCAAGTATTGGCTGTAGTGCCGGTCGCTATCGCTTCATACTTACTCAATGAAAAGCGCCGCTCAGTCAACCATATCGAAAAGTCACAAAAAGTGAAAATCACCATTGTGCCAAACTCAGATATGGAAACGCCGCATTTCGAAGTGATCCGTATTCGTGACGGTGAAGAGCAAGACCTACTTTCTTACTTAGTGCCGAAGAAACTCGAAGCACTAAAAGAAGCAGAGAGCAAAGAACCTTCTGAAGCTGAAATCAAGCCTAAGAAACTTGAAGAGCCAGCACTAAAAGGCTTTGCCGCTCCGGCTCAATCGGCGCCAACGCCACAAGCACCAACGGCCGCTAAACCACAAGCTAAGGAAAGCGAAAGCCAACCTGGCCTAATTAGCCGTATGTTTAAAGCTTTAGGTAGCTTCTTGTTCGGTTCTGGTGAAGAAAGCAAGCCAGAAGAGAAGAAAGAAGAGAAGAGCGACAACCGCCGCAACAACCGTCCGCGTCGCGATCGTAAAGATCAACGTGATAATCGTCGCCGCAACTCTCGTGATGGTAACCGCCCACAACGTAACAAACGTCGTGATGAAGAGCCAAAACAAGAGCGCGAAAAAGACACTAAGCAAAAGGCAGCAGACGGCCGCAAGCAAAATCGCAAGCCTAAGCAAGAGCGCAAAGCGAAAGATACAGCTAAGAGCAACAAGCTAGCAGAACAAGGTAAACAACTTGCCGCTGACGCTCAAGCTAACGCACCAATTGCTGATGCCCCGGCGAAGAAAGAGAAAAAAGCCGAGCAAGTTAAAGAGCGTCGCCAACGTCGTAAGTTGAACAAACAAGTTCGAGTGAAAGAGCAGCAAGCAGCTGAAGCCGCGAAAGCGAATCAAGAACTGCAAACTGCCACTGAGCAAGAAGTTCAACAGCCTCAAGCAAAAGCAGAAGGCGAAGAGACTAAGCAACGTCGCAACCGCCGCTCACCTCGTCACCTTCGTGCGAGTGGCCAACGCCGTCGTCGCGGTCGTGACCGCAGACCAAACCCATTCCGCCTACGTAAAGGTGGGGTAGCCTCTCCAGAGATGGCGATGGGTAAAGTGATGCCAAAATACGACTTGTACAAGCCGAAGAAACGTCAGCAAGTTGAATCGGCAGAAACTGCGCAAATCACCGCGCCTCAAGGCGGCTATGCTTGCCCTGAGATGTCGATGGGCAAAGTAATTATCTTACGTGAAACGGCACCAGTGAAAACTGCAGCTATCACCGAAGAGAAAGCGCCAGCGGTTGAGAAACCTGCCGTTGAAACGCCTGTAGCAGAAACACCAGTTGTAGCCGAAGCAGCAACGACTGCTGTGGTTGAAGTGCCTGCTGTAGAAGCTCCAACGGTTGAAACCGAAATCGTTGCTGCACCTGTGGTTGAAAAAGCGCCGCAAACTGAGCAGCCTAAAGCCCAAGCAACACCAGTGGTTAGCGCCGCGCCGACACCAAAGACGCCTCACACCGTGAAGTCTCAAGTCTCTGCGCCAATGGCTAGCGCCCCTGGTAACCAAGAGCTAAAAGAGATTGAAGTGATTGCTGCACCGTTCCGCACCGAGCGATTCAAGCCAACCGGAGCTGGTAGCCAAGCGGCAACAAGCCAATCTTCTTCAGCGATGTCGAAAACATTATAATCAGTACCATTTGAACTGCTTATAACGAGTAACAATCAAAAGGCCGCCCACTTGGGTGGCCTTTTTCTTTCCTGTCAAACCCTACACACTGCAACTGATTTTCAACAATAAACGAAAACGTCTTAATATAAATCAATTGTTCATAGAACAATCACCTCATCAATATTGAACTTCGTCACGCTTTTCGGTAGGATGCGCGCACTCATATATCGATTATTGAGCTGCTCTTTTACATTCAACATTTGACTCAGCAACATATTCGATGAAATCCACCATTAGCTAATTGACTGAGCAAAAATGTTCGAATTTCCACAGTTTTCTAAACACTCTGTAAAAAATGACGTGCTATCAGGCTTAACTGTTGCACTGGCACTTGTTCCTGAAGCCGTCGCATTTGCTTTTGTTGCAGGTGTTGACCCTATGGTTGGCCTATACGCCGCCTTTATCGTTGGCCTGATCACATCGATTTTCGGTGGTCGCCCAGGTATGATTTCTGGTGCAACGGGTGCAATGGCAGTCGTAATGACCAGCCTAGTACTGACTCACGGCGTACAATATCTTTTTGCTGCAGTATTACTCGCTGGTATTTTGCAAATCACGGCAGGTGTCTTCAAACTCGGAAAGTTCATCCGTATGGTCCCTCATCCGGTCATGATCGGTTTTGTAAACGGTTTGGCCATTGTGATCTTTCTTGCTCAGCTCGGTCAATTTAAAGCGCCAGACTTAACGGGTGCATTAACTTGGTTACCACAAGACCAAATGATGCTGATGCTTGGCCTCGTATTGCTAACTATGGTTATCATTCACTTTTTGCCAAAAATCACCACCGCAGTGCCTTCATCATTGGTGGCCATTTTTACTGTGACGGCGTTAGTGCAAGGTTTAGACCTAGATACGCGTACTGTTGTTGACTTCTTACGCACCATGTCTGGTGACGAAGCGGCGACGCTTGCGGGCTCACTACCTACCTTCTCGATTCCAAACGTACCGTTCTCAATTGAAACGCTACAAATCATTCTGCCTTATGCTGTCATCCTAGCTGCAATCGGCCTAATTGAGTCGTTGTTAACCCTAACGGTAATTGACGAAATGACGAACACTCGTGGTCAAAGTAACCGCGAATGTGTTGGCCAAGGTATGGCAAACATCACCTGTTCTGTATTTGGTGCTATGGGTGGCTGTGCGATGATCGGTCAATCAATGATCAACGTGAACTCAGGCGGTCGTGGCCGTCTATCAGGTATCGTTGCTGCATTGATGCTGCTGTTCTTTATTCTATTCGGTTCTGCATTGATCGAAATGATCCCGCTCGCTGCGCTGGTTGGTGTGATGTTCATGGTGGTAATTGGAACCTTCGAATGGGCAACCTTTAAACTTGCTCGCCGCGTACCAAAACAAGACTTCTTTGTTATTGTCTTGGTAACCGTGGTAACCGTGCTGACTGACCTTGCTGTTGCCGTTATGGTCGGCGTTATCGCATCGGCGCTTATGTTTGCTTGGCAGCACGCGAAACACATTTACGCATCAAGCCACATCAACGCAGAAGGCTCAAAAGAGTACCACATCAATGGCCCTGTGTTCTTCGGTTCAACGGCTAACTTCCTAGAACTGTTTGACGCGAAAAACGATCCGGAAGATGTGATTGTCGATTTTGCTAAATCTCGTATCGCTGACCACTCCGCGATTGAAGCGATTGAAACCATTGCTGAGCGCTACAGCGCGGTAGGCAAAACGCTGCACTTGCGCCACTTGAGCCAAGACTGCCGCGCGCTACTGCACAAAGCGGGTAGCTTAGTAGAAATCAACGTTAAAGAAGATCCAAGCTATAAAGTCGCGACCGATGTTCTAGCGGGCTAAAATTTGTAAGACCAAAAACTAAACCGACGCTTGTGAGCGTCGGTTTTTTTTGAGAGCAGGAAAAGATAGGATGGAGGGGGAAGGCGAAAGCTCGCGTCGCGGTCAGCTATCGATTTACGCCCCTTAATCCTTCTTCCTTCCCTCTTCTCCTTGCTTTAGCCTTTCCAACACCCCATCACTGGCGTCTTCAATCAGATCCAACACCAGCTCAAAGCCATTATCACCGCCATAATAAGGATCAGGCACCTCATCATATTCTGATGAAGCGAAACTCAGAAACAGCGCGAGTTTATAATGCAGGTGGGAAGGACAAATACGGCGTAAATCAAACAAGTTGCTGCTATCTGCGGCTAAAACAAGGTCAAAAGTTTCGAAATCCTCTCGCGTGACTTGCCTCGCTCGAATGCCTTTAAACGAATACCCTCGCCTCTCTCCCGCGGTGCGGGCACGGCGATCCGGCGTTTCGCCGACGTGATAAGCGTCTGTGCCTGCAGAGTCCACCAACAGCGCCACTCCGCGCTGATCCGCCTTGTGCCTAAGTACCGCCTCTCCGGTTGGAGAGCGGCAGATATTCCCCAGACATACTACCAATACACTTGCTTTCGAATTTTGCACTTGTTTTTCCTATGGTTTTTCGGCACCTATAGATAAGCTATCATAGTGTTAGATAAAATTTGAGCCTAGGGACTGCCAATGTCATCACAATCCAATAAAGACGAGCGTTATCAAGCACGCCAAAAACGAGTAAAAGACAAAGTCGATGAGCGTATTGCCGCAGCGCAACAAGTTAAAGGTCTACTGCTGGTGATCACGGGTAACGGTAAAGGCAAAAGCACCTCTGGCTTTGGCACCATTTGCCGAGCAGTGGGCCACGGTCTTAATTGTTCGGTCGCGCAATTTATTAAAGGAACCTGGGATAACGGCGAAAAGAACCTACTCGAAAAACTCGGGGTGGAGTTTCAAGTCATGGGCACCGGCTTTACTTGGGAAACTCAAAATAAACAAAAAGACACCCAAGCGGCGCAACAGGTATGGCAAGAGTGCAAACGCATGTTGCAAGATGAATCACTGGATGTGATTTTATTCGATGAGCTCACTTATATGGTCAATTACGGCTACATTGAACTCGCAGAGCTAATTACGGCGCTCAACAACCGCCCAGCAATGCAGTCGGTTATCATCACTGGCCGCGGCGCCCATCGCGAATTGACAGAATTGGCCGACACGGTTTCAGAGGTACGTAACGTAAAACACGCCTTTGAAAATGGCGTAAAAGCACTGAAAGGCGTGGATTGGTAACCTAGCCGCTTACTTAAGGTCGATTAAGCGCAAATAGGCTCAGCACCGGGCTGTGATCAGAGCCTTTAAAATTGAGCAGTGCCTGGCGCGAACAGAGCTCACGCTGATCCCCCCCCTCGACCTTTAACCATAAATGATCGATGCCTATCATTGTTGAAGCGGGCGTCTCTATGCTCGCCCCCCAATTCGGCCAACTCGCCACTGGCCGCGTACTGAACCCAGGAAAAAGCTGACCAAACCGCTCACTTGCCGCGGATAAATTAAAATCCCCCACCACCAGCGTGATTGGCAGCGCTGAATACGACGTTAGATCAGAGATCGCTTGGATCAACACATTCCGTTCTTGCCATAACCGCTCACTGCGAGGCGATGGCGGATGAGCGACAAACAAATCAATATCTAGGCCAGATTTTGGCTGCCAAACGCCACGAATGATTTTATGGCCATCAGGGGTATTATGAACCTGCATACCGTATAGCATTTCTTTACTCAGGATCATTTGGCTACTTGGGTAACCAATGTTTCTCTGACCACCAAATTGAAAAGGAAACTCTCTGTCTAGTACCCGAAATTGCTCACCATGAGCCGGTGAAACTTCTTGTAATACGACTAAATCCACCGGCTGGCTACGAATGTAGCGAATGAATTCCGTCAAATCCGGATTTTCATAGCGCAAATTGTATTGAATGACACGCAACGGCTGACGGCATTGCTCCAAGTCCCCCGCGTGGGCAGGCAGCATTTGAACTCCCCAAACACACATGAGCCCAAGTGAAAACAAAGTCGACGGTAAATGGCGAGCAAATAGAAACACAACGGATAAACACAAATAATAGAGCAAAATGAAAACCGGCACCGCGGTCAAGTTTTCAATCCACCATATTTCTGTCGTATAGGTGAAGGTAAACCAAACGAGGGAAGGCAATACAATAAGTATTCCTGATAGAACATGGTACTTTTGCATTCATCCTCCGATTAAATAGTCACTACCTTAAGACTAGCAAACCACAAAAAAACCTCCTCCCGACTTTACTCACATAATCCACAATAGACAGCGCATATAAACGCAATGAGCGCGATTGCAAAATGCATACTTTATTCCCACAACTGAGCTTGTAACTAAATAGTCTAACCAACACTCAGGCGGAAAAAGTTAGTCTAATCGACAGCCGTTACGCCACCTATACTCTAGATGGAAACGACAGTATCTAGGGGGATGTATGTTTAAAGCAGGATTTTTGTGGGCTGCTTTAGTGATAATTTTAAGCGCTTCCAGCAGCTGGGCCGGAAAACCAACCACTTCCGATGGTATTTACCTAGGAAACGGTTTTCCGAGTGGCGAACATTTCAATTTAATTTTGCACGGCAAAAAACAAGACCATCAATGTGAAACCCACATCAAACTGGTCGAAGTAACAGATCTAGATGAAAACGATCTCATTTTTCCAAGCTACGCCGTTGGGGATAAATTCCTCCCCGGTCAATGCCCTATTGAAGCAGGGATCGAGTATCGCTGTAGCTATGGCAATGTCATCAATATGCCGCGTGGTAGTGAACATAGCCAGATACTGATGGAGTCCGGCTCCAAAGGTCCGGCGAAGAAATCCGGTGGAACCGCGGATCTCGATAACACCACATTACAGGTAACCGATGCTTGTACAGGCTACAGTGCTAATGATCCTGCTGTAGTCAGAATTCCGGCTAATAAAAAAGGTTACGCTGTCTATGGCCGTGTCCTTGGTAAACCAAGCGATGACGGCGGCCCTGACTTCTCCGTCGATGGACGAAGTATCCCTATCATTGGCGACGAAGGTACGCCGGGGGATGTAACCGACGACGTTTGGTTAATTGGTGTGATTGATAATGATGGCATACTACTTCCCGGCACCTGTGACGATGGCGGGTGTGAAATGGATAGATGGGACCCAAATACCAAAGGAAAAGGCGCGAAGAACGCGACGGATCTAACTGGGTTGTTTACTTTTAGCGGCGAAGTCTGTTATTGGGATGACGATGATTCCTGCTTAGACGGTAATACCAACGTCTGCAGCGATAAAGACTTCTGCTGTTTAGATGTCACTGGCGATGGTTATGATCTCGGGGACATCGAATATAACGGCACAGTGTACGACTGTAACGTCGCAGATGACACGACGCTAGATGAGTTTGGCTTATGCCTTACTGATGGTGCGACCGTCGAAACACTCCACTGCCGAACTTATGTTGATAGCTGGATCTTCAATATCGAAGACTTCGTAAACGTATTATTCGACATCAACAATGATGCGTATAACGTCCAGATCCGACTCTATCCTTTGCCTCTTAAATAGCCACTCTAATAATAAGCCCGCGCAACGACAAACGCGGGCTTATCTATTGAAACATATCAAATTCACCCCCATCTAAACGCTAGTAGCGTGTCAACTCAGTGAAACGAATCGAATTGTCATTTAACCAGTAAGGAATACCATGCAAGCAGAAGTAAAGTGGGTCGAAGGGTTTAAGTTTTTAGGTCAATCTCAATCTGGGCATTCTATTGTGATGGACGGCAGTGGTGGCGCAACCGCCCCTAGCCCAATGGAAATGGTACTGATGGCCGCCGGGGGCTGCAGTTCTGTGGATGTGGTAGATGGTTTAAAAAGCGCGAACCAAAACGTAACCGGCTGCAATGCCAAACTGACGACCGAGCGACGTGAAACGGCGCCAAGAGTGTTTACCCAAATCAACATTCACTTTGAAGTATCGGGGGTTGACCTTGACCCTAGCGTAGTGGCTAAAGTGGCAGCAGATTCACTAGAGAAGTATTGCTCGGTCTGTCTGATGCTAGATAAAGGTGTCACCATGACCCATAGCTGGGAAATTGTTTAACCTTCTCACGCATTAATAAAAAAGGACAGTGTCATTACTGTCCTCTTGTCTGCCTTATCGTGGAGTCAGCTTAAGCCAGTTCCGCCAACACCACTTTTAATGAAGGCTTAATGTGGTGGCCAAGCGACTTAACATCATCGCAAGGCTCGACCAAATCTGGGATCTGATAGGTTGTCATATTGGCTGAAACCGCAGAGCGCACCCCATTATTCGAGTCTTCAAAGGCAAGACACGCTTCAGCTTCAATGCCTAAGCGGTTAGCCGCCAGCAAATAGATTTCAGGATGCGGTTTGCCCTGGCTCACTTCACAACCGGTGGTGAGCACGTCAAAATACTTATCTAACCCCGCTAAGCGCAATTTTGCCTCGGCGATTTCTTTGCGAGTCGACGTTGCGACGGCAGTCGGAATACTTTTGCTTCTCAACCACTCCAGTAGTTCCACTACCCCTTCTTTTATCGGAATAGCTTGGTGCTTCACCACGCTATCGTAGCGCTTACGCCACTCAGCGTTTAGGCTTGGGTAATCAAGCTCCGGGCCATATCCGTCACGGATCACTTGCTCGATCCCTGCCGCATTACGGCCAATGATCGACAAGTAAACCTCTTCTAAAAACGGCACATTACGCACTTCGCAGGCTTGTTTAAATATCTTCATACAGACTCGCTCAGTATCGAGCAGCAGCCCATCCATATCAAAAATTGCGGCTTGAAATGTCATCGTCACTTAATCACTTTCAACAAGGAAGATGCGCATTCTACACCAGTTCTTGGCCCTCGAAAGTTAAAGCTTGGTAAAGATTTATGACAGAAAACTCTGACACACACTCGCCTCCTCCACTTTCTCCGCTGATACCAACTTGCGATAAGGGTAAGCCAATTGGCCGTTATGTTTTCTGATCACAGCGCCAACGGCGACCAGCAATTGCTCCTGTTTAGCCAAGAATATCTCTCGGTCGGTGGTATCAATATAAACGTCAATTTCAATCTGTTGAGCCACTTCGGTAACCTCAACAAAATACGCGCGCTGCGGCTCTGGGTAGATGTCGACGTCATCTTTCAAGAGCTGCCTTGTTTCTGACAGGATTAACTGCAGTACCGCCTT
>Ga0070725_10000526_pt1 | contig 25856 bp, 20 predicted proteins | sample tdDd002_FD_69781 | JGI IMG/M metagenome (GOLD analysis project Ga0070725, IMG submission 69781) | Marine sediment microbial communities from the Atlantic coast under amendment with organic carbon and nitrate - tdDd00.2 | ecosystem: Environmental > Aquatic > Marine > Coastal > Sediment | place... | reverse complement strand
ATAAAATGGAGTTTAAAGGGAGTAGTAACCTCGCCCATATTAGGGAACTAAAAACAATAGTGGACGCAATCCGTAATTTTTAATAAATATGTTTAAGTGCATCAAAAAGAACAAAAAAACCCGCAAACTAGCGGGTTTTTTCTATTTCTATTCTTTTTTAAGAATTATAAGATTTAGTTGTATATGTTTTCCTCATTGGAGTATGAAAACAGTTGGTCTTTGTTTGGTAAAGGAATTTCAATTTTGAAATGTACACCTTCATGGGGTTCACTTTCAACGTCGATTTTTCCGTTGAGGGTTCTTGTTATTAGGTTGTAGACTATATTTAAACCGAGTCCTACACCGCCTTGGCCCCGCTTAGTTGTAAAGAAAGGTTCGAATATTTTCTCTAAATGATCACTTGAAATGCCATTGCCGTCATCTTGGTAGTGGATGGTGAGTATGCCTTCATTAATTGGTTCAACATTTAGAGTCATGTTTCCCTTTGTTCTACCATCAAATCCGTGGATGATTGAGTTCATAACAAGATTTGTGATAATTTGAGTTAAAATGCTCGGATAACTGCGGATTTCAATATCATCTGGACATGTAAGTTTTACGGAGTAGTCTGTGTGTTTTAGTTGAGGACTCAAACTTTGAATTATACCATCAAGGTACTCAAGTAAGTTAAACTGTCTAAGTTCTTCAGTAGATTGGTCAACAGCAATTTGCTTAAACTTATTTACAAGACCAGCTGCATTTTTTAAATTGGTTAATACAAGTTTGGTTGTATCTTCAAGACCGTTTAAAAATTCAGTTAGGTTCTTACGGGTTAAGTTTTGGTCATCCATGTTTTTCTTGATATCTAAACATTCTTTTTCAAGGTATGAAATTGTAGTAATACCAATCCCAAGAGGGGTGTTGATCTCATGTGAAACACCGGCGACCAGTCGACCAAGGGCAGCAAGTTTTTCTGATTCTATGAGTTGGTTTTGAGTGTCTCGCAAATTAATTAAAGAGTCTTCTAATAATAAGTTGGAGTCTTCCAGTTGAGACTGCTTCATTTGAAGTTTATACATTGATAACTCAAGTTCTCTATTGGTTTCATTAAGCAAGTAGGCACGTCGTTCTACCTTTGCTTCGAGTTTTTCGTTGAGTTCTGCTAACTTTTGTTCAGCAAGTTTTAAATCTGTAATGTCGATTGTGACACCTAACATACCCCATTCTTTAGATTTCCAGATGAAATACGGAATTTTCTTAAGTCGCATGGTGTGTGGTGTACCATCAGCATCAAACATTTGAATTTCTTCAATCATGACTGGTTCGTGGCTTTCAAATACCTCCTGTTCACCAATGAGAAACTGGTCAAGGAAATCAGTTGGATAATTGCTAAATAAAGTCGCATCATCCTGTCCGATGACAGCCAGTTCAGTGAAACCGTAGAAGTTTAAAAAGGATTCGTTAACCAGGACATATTTGCCGTTTTTCTCTTTAGCAAATATATGATAAGGCACCAGGTTTATGAGGTTACTAAGTTCCCTTTGAGTCATTTCGAGCTCTCTATTCATGGACGTGATTTGTTGGTTTTTAGTTAAAAGTTCTTCTTGTATACTCATTCTAAGATTAAGTTCAGTTTGTAGTTTTTCCGTTTGTAAGGCGACTTGACGTCTGAGGAGTCTGTTCCATAAGAAAAAAGCTCCCAAAATGAGTAGAACAACTAAAATACTTACAAGACCAGCAAAAATCAACTGATTGCTGATGTTGTTTTCCAGTCTATATGAAATCCAAGACGTTCGAATACGGTTTTTTTCCTCTTCAGGCATAGACTGAATGGCTTTGTTCATTATACTGACTAAGAGTGTATAATCATCGCGAGCTGCGAATGTCATTTTGTAAGAAAAAGCTACATTACCAGCTGACCTCAAATTAGTTATACCAAACTCAGTGGTGTAAAAACTGCCTTGACCTACATCAACTACCAGTGCATCTAAGGTTCCGAAGGACAGCTTTTTAAGCGCTTCTTCAATGGAGTCAAATTTTATAAGTTCAATGTCAGGGTACTTTATTTCTAAGTAGTCTTGAACTGCATAATCACGCATAACACCAACTTGAACGGTTTGGAGGTCGTCTTCAGTTAAAGAACCATTGAAGTCTTCACGGACAAGAATCGTATTGTCTAGATCTACATAAGAGTCAGAAAAGGTCATAAATTCAGCGCGTCGTGGATTCTTGGTTGCTGTAATCATATCGATTTCTTTATCTTCTATAGCCATAAGAATATCTGACCAGCTTTTAAGCTGAACAAGTTCTATGTTAATTGGATAGTTTGCTTCAATCCAGTTTATGTATTCAATAGCTATTCCATTTGCATCCCCAAGGGGATCAAAGTATTCTATAGGGGCAAAACCTGGGTCAGGTGCATAGTAAATGACCGGATGATTTTCTAGCCACTCAAGCTCCACATCGTTTAGTGGAATTAAGTTCTCAGCAGCTGAAAAGGAAATCTGGCTAGTTAGTAGAATTATGATGAGTATAAATATTGATAGAATTCTTTGTTTTGACATGAATGCCTCCGATCTATACATGTCTTATACCCTGTCGTGGGTTTTTAATTTAAAAAAATAAGAGAACACAGAGACGTTTTTTGCATCAAATATGAATAAATCTACGCGTTATTTGTGAATGTTTATAGAATTAGAATAAAGCACCATAAAGTGTGGTAATATATCTGATAGTTCGGGTTTTATACCCTTTTAAATATTGTTAAATACATCATTGATCATGTGAATGAACAAGGAGTGAAAATACTATGGCACAAATTAAAGTGGATTATTCAAAAACAGGATTAACACTGGAGCAAATTAAGGGACTTCAAGGACAGTTGTCAGGTGCGCATGAAATGTTACATGAAGGCACTGGCAAAGGAAATGACTTTGTAGGGTGGGTTGACCTTCCTGTAAATTATGACAAGGAAGAGTTTGACCGTATTAAGTCAGCAGCAAAGAAAATTCAAGACACTGCAGATGTTCTAATTGTAATTGGTATTGGTGGGTCATACCTTGGGGCACGTGCTGCCATTGAAGCTTTGACACATTCATTCTATAACAAACTGGGTAAAGAAGATCGTAAAACGCCTGAAGTATATTTTGCGGGTAACAGTATTAGCGGAAAGTATCTTGCTGATTTAATGGATGTAATTAAAGACAAAGATGTTTGTCTAAATGTTATTTCAAAATCAGGAACGACTACAGAACCAGCAATCGCTTTTAGAATTCTAAAAAGCTATGTTGAAGAGAAGTATGGCAAGGAAGAAGCAAAAAATAGAATTTTTGCTACAACGGATAAAGAAAAAGGCGCTCTACGTACTTTAGCAGACCAAGAGGGATATGAAACGTTTGTCATTCCTGACACCGTAGGTGGCAGATACTCAATTCTAACACCTGTTGGTTTATTACCTATTGCTGTTGCAGGGATTGATATTGATGCAATGATGCACGGTGCACTTGACGGATTTGAAGAGTACAAGAATACAAATGTTGAAGAAAATCCATGTTACCAGTATGCAGCTGCTAGAAATCTTCTATACACAAGTGGTAAGAAAATCGAAATTATGGTGAACTACGAACCCTCGCTAGCCTATATTTCAGAGTGGTGGAAACAACTGTATGGTGAGAGTGATGGCAAGGATGGTAAAGGTATTTTCCCTGCATCCGTTAACTTCTCAGCAGATTTACACTCTATGGGACAATACATTCAAGATGGTGAAAGACATCTGTTTGAAACAGTGCTTAAGATTGGTAAACCGGAAAGAGATGTCCAGGTACCATTTGACCCTGCAAACTTAGATAACCTGAATTACTTAAATGAAGAAACCATGGATTATGTAAATAAAAAAGCCTTCGAAGGGACTATTCTTGCACACGTTGATGGGGGTGTACCAAATATTGTTCTGGATATTCCAGAAATGAACCCATTCTACTATGGCAAGTTAATGTACTTCTTCGAAAAAGCATGTGGTATTGGTGGATATATGATCGACATTAATCCATTTGACCAGCCAGGTGTTGAAGCTTATAAGAAGAACATGTTTGCCCTGTTAGGTAAACCAGGATTTGAAGATTTAAGAGCTGAACTTCTAAAGCGCTTGTAATAAAGAAGGAGTCATATTGGGATGTATATTGGTATTGATCTAGGTGGCACAAATATCGCCGGTGGACTTGTGAATAAGGATGGATCTGTAGTTGAACTCAAATCCATACCAACAGGCAAAGAGCGCGGCTTTGAAGTAGTAACAAATGATATACTGGCTCTAATTAAGGAACTCAGCAGTGGTGCACCAGAAGCCGTTGAAGGTGTTGGGATTGGTGTACCAGGGGTCGTAGATAAAAACCTTTCTATGATTTACTACTGCACGAACTTAGGCTGGTATGACCAAAACTTAGGTAAAGCATTAAGTGATGCACTGGGTATCCCGGTCTTTATTGACAACGATGCAAACTTGGCAGCTCTTGCCGAAGTTGAAGCAGGAGCATTATCGTCAGTGAAGAATGCTGTAATGTTAACCCTTGGAACGGGTATTGGTGGAGGTGTGGCTGTAGATGGTCACATACTAAGAGGTTCACATGGACTAGGTTCAGAAATTGGACATATGATTATTGGCGAGAACTTCTATGACTGTAATTGTGGAAATAATGGTTGTTTTGAGACCTTCTCATCTGCGACTGCGGTAATCAAATATGCTGAAAAACTGGTTCAAGAAAAGACTTATCCTGATTCACCACTAAACTTAATTTACAAAGAAAAAGGTTTAACTGCTAAAGCTATTGTTGATGCAGCGAAATCTGGTGATCGACTAGGAAATGATGTGTTTGATAGATTGGTACGTTATCTTGCAATCGGTGTAACAAATATTATCAATTTGTATGACCCAGAAATGATTGCATTTGGTGGTGGACTTGCACATACAGGTGATTTCCTCATCGAAAAATTAAATGCTAAGGTGCAAAGCATGGCCTTTATAAAAAATTTCCCGAGTGCTAAGTTGATTCTTGCTGAACTTGGCAATGACGCTGGTGTAATTGGCGCTGCAATGTTAGCAAAAACTGAAATGAATTAATACAAGATGGGTCTATGTATCTTCAATTATTTGAAGCATCATAGACCCTCTTTGTTAGTAGCCCAATTTAGTATTTACATTTTAATAAAATGTAGTGGGGTGTTTTGCAGGTATGACCAATTGATTTATGAGTTGGATTCATATAATATGTAGGTCTGCAATACAAGCTTTAAATACGTGGGTTTATTTGCGTGTATTGTAAAACATATTAAATTAAGGAGGTTTCTATGAGAAAGGTATTGTCCACTCAAATCGGATTTTACACTTCGATTTTACTGGGATTAGCTTTATCAAGTGTAATAAACGTAGGTTTGATTCAATGGATGTCAACTACATTATCTATTGTTCAAGTCCTATGTATTACTCTGATAACAGCGTTTCCAATCTTAGTGTTATCATCAATGCGTCGTAAAGTGACAATGCATCAGATCCAAATGTGGTTAGATGAACTCGCTGAAGGAAACTACAGAATTAATTTGGATAGTTCAGTTAGAGATGGCTACTCAGACATTAAAACAAGCATAATGAAAGTAGCGGGCCATAGTGAGACTGTATTTGAAAAATTAATTATTACTTCAATTCAAACCAACAAATTAATTGATGAGTTGAAAGTGTTCATTGAAGAGAATGCTGGGAGAATGTTAGATGTGTCTTCTGCTTTAGAAGATTTAATGTATGATAACATTCAAAACACAGATCAAATCACAAACTCAAAGAGTAAACTGGATAGTGTAGGAGAGTATGTTGAGCATATTGAAGATGTAATGCAAAATGCCAAAGACTCTTCACAAGCATCGGTTGAGGTGTCTATTGCAGCTGAAGGTAGAATTGACGAAACGGTGTCTACTTTTAATGACGTTCAAATGTCAATTAATCACTTTAACAAAGTGGTGGAGGGGTTAGGAAACAGAACCCGTCAAATTGTCGAGATTTCTAATACGATTGAAAGCATTGCTGAACAAACCAATTTACTTGCCTTAAATGCTGCCATTGAATCAGCACGAGCAGGGGAAGCAGGTAGAGGTTTTGCAGTGGTTGCGGAAGAAATTCGTAAATTGAGTTTAAACACGTCAGATGCCCTTCATGAAATTCAGGCTATTGTTAAAGAAATTCTTGAAAGTGTTGACGACGCAATGGTTCAAATGGAGTCTAATCAAAAAGTGAGTTCAAATGCACTTGAAATGGCTAATGGAACCAAAGACTTGTTCGCCGACATAAAAGAAAATGCCAACGAAGCTGGGGGTAAGGTTCAAAATGCCTTTAATGTACTTCTTAACCTTGAGGATAACGTAAAAGGTGTCATTGAGTCGGTAACAACCATGGCAGACATGGCTCAAAGTACTGTTGTTAAGGCTGAATCTTCTAAAGGCAAAGCAGCTGCACTTGAAACAGATATAAAATTTTTATCGGGTTCTGTTGGAAAGTTAGACGAAAATGCTAAAGACTTTTATGAGTTTATTGCAGACAAGACAACGGATACGATTTTACGTTTACAAGTAGATGCCTTAGAGGGTTTGTATAGTGACAAAACAAGTGTTGAGGCTTGTAGAGCACTAGCGGATTCATTAAATATGGATCAGTATCAGTTTATTGATTCCAGTGGAAAAATTAAAATGGCAACAGATAAAGACAGTATTGGACTAGACTTGTTTGCTTTATATCCTCCGTATAAAGAGTTTTACCAGTCTGGTAAAGAAATTTATCACTTCACTCCAATTGTTGTGCGTTTAGATGGATACTATGCGCGTTTCTGTGCGAAAAAAGCTAAAGATGGATCAGGCCTAATTGTTGCCGAGTATTCATTTGGAATAAAAGAATCACAAGCATAAAATCTTAAAGATCAATCCAGTGTAACAATGATGAATGTTACATGGATTGGTCTTTTTTTATTTATAGATTAAATCTTTAAGAATATGCGTATGAAAGTAGTGTAGAGGTATTGTCACTTGAGAGCGGAGGAAAGACATGAGAAAAGGTGAGTTAAAGATTTTTGCCGGGAGCTCTGGGGGTCAGTTTGCACGTCGAATGAGTCGATATATGAATGTTGAGACAGGTAAAACCAGTGTATTCAGATTTTCGGAAGGGAACACCTTTGTTAAGGTGAATGAACCCATTAGAGAACAAGATTTTTTCTTGGTCCACCCCATTGCTCTAGATCCTAACAATGAGTTTATGGAACTGGTGTTTTGGATTGATGCGGCCAAACGTGCGAGTGCGAGGTCTGTAACCGTAATCATGCCTTATTTTTCATACGCTAAGGCTGATAAAAAAGACGAACCTCGTGTTTCCATTAGGGGACGGGTTTGTGCGGACATGTTAGAAAAAGTTGGGGCTGATAGAATCATAACGATGGATTTACATAGCCCACAGGTACAAGGATTTTTTACTAAACCCGTGGATCACTTATATGCTATGCCTTTATTGGTTCAGCGTATAGAACAATATAAACTGGATAACCTAGTTGTGGTTTCACCAGATGCAGGTTTTGTTGCCGATGCAAGAAAGTATGCCAATCGACTCGGTACGGGACTTGTAATTGGCAATAAGTTCAGGGCAAGCCATGATGAAAATGCAGAGATTATGGAAATAATCGGTGATGTTAAGGGGAAAAATTGTTTGTTAGTTGATGACTTTTCGATTTCTGGGGGTACTTTATGCCATTTAGCTGAAAGGTTGAAAGAACAAGGAGCCCTACGTATATTTGCATCTTTATCTCATATACTACTTAATGAAAAAGGCGTTAAGAGGATTGAAGACAGTCCAATTGAGAAACTTATAAGTACGGATTCTGTTTATAATGAAGCTGCCATGGCCAGTGAAACAATCGATTTAATATCGGTAGCACCTCTATTTGCAGAAGCCGTTCAACGGATCGTGGCAAGAGAATCTTTAGGAAATCTCTTTGATAAAATACCAGATTCAGTCTTTCGACAATCCCTTTTACTTGCTAATGAGGAGTAATAGAATATTTGATAGACGAGCAAACTATCATAATAAAACGTTTATGAGTAAATGCTTTAAAATAATATGTGATTGGAGAAGATCATCTTTTTTAATGCATGTACACTAGAAATACACAGTGTTAAAATTGTCCATGAAAAGAATATTCATGGAGGGAAAATCATGAGACCATTATCAGAAAAACATTCAGCTGTTCAGCCATCGGTTACACTGGCTATCACAGCAAAAGCTAAGAAAATGAAAGCAGAAGGTGTAGACGTTCTAAGTTTTGCTGCTGGCGAACCAGATTTTAAAACACCTGCACATATTCGTAAAGCTGCAATTGATGTAATTGAAGCTGGAAACACAGGATACACAGCTGCAAGTGGTATCCCAGAGTTAAAAAAAGCTATTTGCAACAAGCTAGAAAACGATAATGGCGTTAAATATAAGCCGGAAAATATCGTTGTATCAAGTGGTGCTAAACATTCCCTGTTTAACACACTACAAGTTATCTTAAATCCTGGTGATTCTGTACTGTTTGCAACACCTTTCTGGGTAAGTTACCCAGAACTGATCAAAATGGCAGGTGGAACACCAATCCAAGTTATGACTTCAGAAGTAGATGGATTTAAAGTAACACCTGAATCACTTGAAGTAGCTCGTACAGATTCAACTAAAGCAATTATCATTAACAGTCCTAACAATCCAACAGGAACGGTTTACACTGAAGATGAGCTAAAAGCGATTGCAGAGTGGGCTGTACAGAACAAGTTATACATCATTTCTGACGAAATATACGAAAAGCTTGTTTATGGTGCAACACACGTTTCTATGGCTTCATTTGGTGAAGCGGTTAAAAAGAGAACAATCATTGTAAACGGCATGTCAAAAGCATACGCTATGACAGGTTGGAGAATTGGTTACACTGCTTCTAACTTAGAAATTGCTAAAATGATGAACAATGTTCAGTCACATGCAACTTCTAACCCAAACACAGTTGCTCAATACGCTGCACTTGAAGCGATTCAAGGAGACCAAGAACCACTAGACGCTATGGTTACTGAGTTTGCTGCACGTAGAGACTTTATGGTTGACCGTGTAAACAGCATTGAAAAACTAAGCTGTAGAAGACCAGAAGGTGCTTTTTACGTTATGGTGAACATCGAAAAGGTAATCGGACAAACAATCAATAATGTTGAAATTAAAGATTCTATGTCCTTTGCTGAATATCTACTGGACCACTCACAGGTTGCTGTAATTCCTGGTGCTGGATTTGGTGTAGATAACTATGTGAGACTTTCATACGCTACTTCAATGGACAATATTATTAGAGGCCTTGATAGAATTGAAGCTGCAATTAAGTAAAGATTAGTATTAAAAGTTAAATTATAAAGAAAACCTACAAATCTATGGATGACTATTTAGTGAGAATAGTTATCCATAGATTTTTTCTATATATAAGTTTTTTCATTAAATGTATATAAAAGGAAATGATTGTTTCTTATTTCACATTGATGTATAATGTAATCACAATTGAAAAAATAATCATGATTACTTTTGTAAATTAAACTATACAGTTCACTTCAATAAAACTTATAAAACATCGATATTACTTATTATAGTTTATAGGATTAAACTGCACAAAATTAGTGAATATTCCCAAATAGGCAAGGGTTTCCACTTTGATTGTTTTTTCACGAACAAAGTTTTTCTAACCTCCCCTTTGAACCATTTTGATGTATGTGGGTATAATATATACACGAAATGTCAGAAAGTTTCGAAAATCCAGAAGGGGATGTGAGTCATGATGCAATTTGAGAATCTATTTGAGAAAGTAGAAGCAATCATCGACAAGTATGGGAGAGAGCGAGCAAATCTATTACCAATTTTGACTGACACGCAAGATTTAGTGGATCACAACTTCATTCCAGAAGAAGTGGCAGAGTTTATCGCCTGTAGTTTATGTATTCCTACAAGTCAGGTATATGAAGTGATAACCTTTTATGCTGTTTTAAGTGAAGTACCAAAAGGCAAACATATTGTCCAGGTATGTGACAGCACAGTCTGTCGTCTTAACAAAAACACATCATTAGTTGAAGCATTAGAAAAAGAACTGGGTGTTTCAGTGGGGAACACTCGACCAGATGGGGAAGTGACCCTTGAGTTTACTCCTTGTTTTGGAGCTTGCGACATATCACCTGCCATTCGAATTGATAAAAAGGTTTACGGCAACTTAACTGAAGAAAAATTAGTAAAAGTCATTAACGATAATATTGGAGGGATGCATTCATGAAACGAACTGCAAATCTAATTTCGGGAAACTTCAAGAAATATGATCCTCTCCAAATTGATTCATATATAGCAATTGACGGCTTTAAAGCCCTCAAAAAAGGATTTGAGCTTGGATCAGATGGCATTATTGATGAAATTAATGCATCTGGTCTGATGGGGCGTGGTGGTGCTGCTTACCCAACAGGTGTAAAACTCAAGCAGTCAAGGGATGTACCAGGGGATGTTAAATACTTAATTTGTAATGCGGATGAAGGGGAACCCGCTACATTTAAAGACAGGTACTTACTTGAGTACGACCCCTATTCCATCATTGAAGGCATGGTATTAACAGCATATACAGTTGGAGCAACCCATGGGTATATTTATGTACGTGAGGAGTATTCATACCTACACAACATGTTACGAAAAACTTTGGACCTAGCTAGGCAAGGTAATTTCCTAGGTGAAAATATACTTGGTAAAGGCTTCGATTTTGATATTGAGCTCTTTTCTGGTGCAGGTGCCTATATTTGCGGTGAAGGTAGCTCCCTAATTGAATCTATGGAAGGGAAGTCAGGAAGGCCAAGAATCAAACCACCTTATACCAAGGTGAGTGGCCTGTTTAGAGAACCAACCCTCGTCCATAATGTTGAAACATTAACAACAATAAAGACAATTTTATACCATGGTGCAGGCGTCTTTTCCAAATATGGAACAGAAGAGAGTAAAGGCACCAAGTTAATTAGTCTTTGTGGAAATGTAAACAATCCTGGTGTGTATGAAATTCCATTTGGCATCACAATCAGAGAAATAATAGAAGATCTTGGTGGTGGCGTTAAAGACAACCTAGATGTGAAATTCCTTCAACTCGGGGGCGCATCAGGTGCGATTATGCCAAAATCACTTATTGATATTCCTTATGCATATGAGTCCTTTAAAGAGAATGGTCTTGAAATTGGCTCAGGTGCAGTGCTTGTTGCAGATAGTACCAATCGAATTATCGACTTTTTAGATTCTGTTCAAACATTCTTCTTACATGAAAGTTGTGGTAAATGTACACCATGTAGAGAAGGCAACCGTCAATTGTCCAATATTATAGGACGTATGAAAGATGGTAGTGCTACAGATAACGATGTAGCCAGTGTTGAAAGAATCGCCAATATCATGAAGTATGCATCCTTTTGTGGTCTTGGCAAAACAGCACCAACAGCTGTTTTAACAGCAATTCGATACTTCTCAGATGAACTCTTCAGCAAGGGGGATGTATATGAAAGAATGTAATGTAATTATTGATAACAAGGAAATTACCATAGATAGCGGTATGACCATACTTGAAGCAGCTAAAGTAGCAAATATTAATATACCAACACTTTGTTACCACCCTGTTCAAGAGGTTAAAGCCAATTGTAGAATATGCCTAGTTCAAACAGGCAAAGACAAGTTGGTTACAGCTTGTTCAACCCCTGTATGGGACGGGATGAATGTAAAAACAAACTCAAGACTGGTCAGGGATACTCAAAAAGGCGTTTTAGAGTTAATTTTGGCAAACCACGACCAAGACTGCCTGCGTTGTGTTCGAAATGGCAAGTGTGAACTGCAAGACTTATGTGAGATGTTTAACATTTCAAGGTCAGATATTGAAGATGTAACTTTAGGGGATGTGACAGTAGATTCTCAGGCAATGGATGTATCCAATCCAAGTATTGTACGAGATTATTCCAAGTGTGTGAAATGTAATCGATGTGTTGAAACCTGTACTAAAGTACAAGACGCATCTGTACTTGCAGCTTCCCACCGATCTACAGACTATACAATCCAACCTGCTTTTGGCAAAACATTAGACCATACTTTATGCACGTATTGTGGTCAGTGTATAAATGTCTGTCCCGTGGGGGCTATATATGAGAAAGATTATATAGACCAAGTGTGGGACGCACTTGATGACCCTGATATGCATGTAATTGTTCAAATAGCTCCAGCCGTTCGCGTGGCATTAGGTGAAGAATTTGGCATGGAGGCAGGTACAAATGTAACCGGGAAGTTGGTAGCAGCACTTAGACGTATTGGTTTTGACAGAGTGTTTGATACAAACTTCACAGCCGATTTAACAATTATAGAAGAAGGATATGAACTGCTAGGGCGTGTTAAAAACAGTGGTACACTACCAATGGTGACGTCGTGTTCTCCGGGGTGGATAAACTATATGGAAGGATTTTATCCTGACTTAATAGACAACATGTCTACATGTAAATCGCCTCAACAAATGTTTGGTTCATTGTCTAAAACCTATTATTCAGATAAAGCTGAAATACATCCTTCAAAGATCTATACAGTTTCAATTATGCCGTGTACAGCTAAAAAGTTTGAAGCACAACGACCTGAGATGAATTCTTATGGTGCTATAGATGTGAATGCAGTTCTGACCACACGTGAACTTGCGCGTATGATAAAAATGTCTGGGGTAGATTTTACTTCTATTTCTGAAGAACAATATGATGATCCGTTTGGTATTACCACAGGTGCAGCCGTTATATTCGGTGCAACAGGTGGTGTTATGGAAGCAGCACTTAGAACGGTCTATGAAGTGGTTACAGGAGAAGAATTAGAAGCACTAGACTTTCATGAAGTTAGGGGTCTGGATGGAATAAAATCAGCAGACATAGACTTAGGTGGGACTGTTGTAAAAGTAGCAGTTGCCAATGGGTTAGCAAATGCAAGAAAGTTAATGGAAGAAATAAGACTAGGTAAATCAGAATATACATTTATTGAGATAATGGCGTGCCCTGGTGGATGTATTGGTGGTGGAGGGCAACCGATATCAAGAGATCCGGATATCCGTGCTAAGCGGATTAAAGGCATCTATGGTATTGATCGACACAAGGTTCTTAGGAAGTCCCATGAGAACCCAGCTGTTAAAAAGTTGTATGATGAGTTCTTAGGTCAACCTAATGGCCATAAGTCTCACGAACTGCTGCATACACATTACACGCCAAGACCAGGTAGTCGTATAAAAACAATGCAGTTTGAGTAAGACCCAATTATGTGTGATAGAACCCAAACAATAAATACTAAAAAAGTGCCCCGTTATTCATATGTGTGATGAATGACAAACCAGGGCATATCTGCTAGCGCAGTATATGCCCTGACCGTAAAGTTAAAATAAAAAAGAGTGTCTAGCGACACTCTTTTTTATGCTTTTTGTTGTTTAATCGTTTTTAGTCTTTGAGTTGATTTGAAAATCAAATCGGTCAAAGCTTCCATAGAAACACCGTAAATTGCCCCACACAGCAGACCTGCAATTGCTGTTGTATAGTTGCCGGCAAGACCATATGTTACAAAACAACCTATAAACGCTGTTGGTATAACGTTTAGTTTGTTGATTTGTGACTGCCAACACATCATGAACGAGATTGCGCCAGCTGTTACTGCTCCCATACCTGGAACTGGAATAAAGTTACAAATTAGAAGTGCAACAGTTGCCCACATTACTCCGGATAGATTACCAAAGACTGATTTTATAGCACCCTCAAGTTTTCCTCCAGCTACAAAGAAGCTACTGCATCCTGCAAAGCCTATCCAAGCTGGAATACCCAGGATTGTACTAATTTCGATCCAAGCGCCCGCAAGTAGACCTGCGGAGATGGACATTGACATGATATAGCTGATGGTGATCATCCTCCCTGTTCATAAAGATCATACAAGGTGTAAAAACACCTGATCATCGGGGGAGAGACTATAGTATAACATGCATGACTTATAAGGAGTAGGATTTGAAGAAGAGGCGGAATTGTTTGAATTATCAAATTGGAGATTGGGGGTTAATGGGGTATAGTATAGTTAGTATTTTTATGTAGATATGATGGAGACGAGTTGAGAACATGAAGAAAATGCTGTTAATGATACTTGGAACACTATGTTTGATTTTAGGAACGATCGGCGTATTTTTACCCGTTTTGCCTACAACTCCTTTTTTACTGGTGAGTTTGTGGGCTTATATGAGAAGTAGTGAAAAATTGTACAATTTTATTTTAACCAATAAGTATTTAAAACCATATGTTGAGGATTATGTGAGTGGTAATGGCATACCACGTCATGCTAAGATAAAGGCCATCGCCTTGATATGGCTTACAATAGGTATATCTGTCCTATTTGTAGTTGATAAACTGTTTGTTCGTGTTATGTTGCTTGTAACAGCTAGCCTTGTCAGTTTATATATTGGAACACACAAAGAACCTAAAGATAAGGTTGTTGAAGAAGAAACGTAAATAGAGTGTGTGGCAAAGGGGTTGTAAGGGATACAAAATAAGCAAAAATAAACAAAAGAAAAAGGATGAACCGGGGGGATTCATCCTTGGAATAATAGCATTATCAGTATGTGGCTTTCGCCAACCGAACATGCTGGGGGGATAGCAAGTTATACACTTGCTAAAAATAAAAAAGCTTAATTCATTGAGAGCATAGTGGAAAATTTATTTCGTGACCACCTTGATTATACGAGGTATGAAAAACAGAGTCAATGCACCTAAAAAACTAAGAAACGTTTTCACAAAATGAAGAAACGTTTTCACGAAAAAGTAGTCAAAATTTCCATGATGATCACAAAAAATTCAATGTTACTTATAGATGAAAATCGAGTTATTATTTTTCTTGAAAGTAAAAAATCTTGCAGACAAGGTGGAGGTAAAATGAAAGACTTTGAAATACATAAACAAACAGACATACCCTGTTGAGGACCCAAAACGATGTCTGCTCGTGAGCAGAAAGGGTTTTATGATGAGATCGACAGCATAGACCGAATCGAAATAGCATTGGTTGGCATACATTCTACAAGATTTGGTGAGGTCAAAGTAATTGCACCAGACCTGACATTTAAAGAAAAAATGATGAATTTTTTTGTTCAGCAGGGATTTAAACGAAATGACTATAAAGTGAGTCCAGGATTATATGTTCTTGGAGAGCCAAATGCGGATTCAGATGTATTTGTAACAGCAAACTACAAACTGAGTGTTGATGTGTTTAGGCAAAACTATAAAGGCAATTGTTGGCTTCTTGTTCTGGACACACATGGTATAAATGTTTGGTGTGCTGCTGGAAAAGGCACATTTGGAACAAACGAGCTCATACGAATGATTTCTAAATCAAGATTAAGCAGGTTAGTTAATCACAAAAGAATAATTGTGCCACAACTGGGTGCTCCAGGAGTGAGTGGTTATTTGGTGAGTAAAAAAACCGGGTTTAAAGTTATTTTTGGACCCGTCAGGGCTCAAGATTTAGGCCAGTTTATAAAAGGTGGGTACTTGTCTGAAGCAAAAATGCGTAAGGTAACATTTACATTAAAAGAAAGACTTATACTTACACCTCTTGAATGTATGCAGTCATTAAGATATGGTCTGGCATCTTTTGTTTTGTTCGCAGTGCTGGTGGTTCTAACATCAAACCTGACTCCTTTCGAAGGGGACATCGTTCGCCTATTATGGGTATTCATAGGGACAGTGATCGTTGGATCAGTTTTATTTCCAGTTGTGTTACCCTATTTGAAAGGCAGAGCATTTACCAAGAAGGCATTACCACTAACTTTGGTTTGGTTTATTAGTATTCAAATTTTCATGCAAGCAACACCCTATGAATTGCTTGCAAATATAGGGACTGGATTAAGTGCTGCTTCATTAGTGGAATTTTTTGCATTAAATTTCACAGGGGCAACACCAATAACATCCTACTCAGAAACTAAAGAAGAGACACTTAAAGTGATTCCTTGGATTATTGGAGTGTATATAGTAGGTATTATTGCTTTTACTCTTTCCATATGGCAGGTGATATAAATGAAAGTATTTATAAATAAGGATAAATGTATAGAGTGTGGCATATGTGAAACCGTATGTCCCCACGCTGTTTTTAGTATTAAAAGTGGTGTGATGTCAGTGGTTGATGAGCCGGCATGTATTGAATGTGGTGCTTGTGACATAAATTGTCCTGTTGGGGCCATTGGTGTTCACTCAGGAGTTGGCTGAGCGATAGCCATTATTAATGGTAAACTCACTGGAAGTGAGTCATGTGATTGTTAAATCAAAGAAGCGATATGTGTCACAACACAAGTCACAATACAAGTAACAATACAAGTAACAATACAAGTAACAATACAAGTCGCAACACAAGTTACAACACTTAATTGAACAAATAGTTGCATATTTATAAACACGTTATATAACAGACCCATGCAGTAAATGCAAAGTTATAGTTATACATAAAAAGCGGTGAAAACTTAATGTTTCACCGCTTTTAACTATTGAACTTATATAAATATCACTTACAAAATAAGTATCATAAATAAGTTGGTTGTTTAGTTGGGGTTACTCTTAACCTTCTCAGCCATTTCTTTGCCAAGCTCAACGAGCTTTTCAAATTCAGCTTGTTTTGGTGTATATTTAGACTCAATAGACTCACCAACACGTTCCCATTTCACTTTATCAGCAAAAGCGTCAATGGCTTTTACACCACCACCACTCCATGCCATATTGCCAAATACGCCAAGGTATCTATTCTTTAGCCCTGTATGATCTAGCTTATTTAGAACAGCTTCCATAGCAGGGAAGATGTGGGAGTTGTATGCACAAGAGCCTAAAATGACACCCTTGTATCTCCAAATATCACTCAAAATGTATGAAAGATGTGTTTTAGATGCATCGTAAACTCGTACGTTTCGAATACCTTGTTCTGAAATTATACGAGCAACATAATCCGCCATTTTTGCTGTATTGCCGTACATTGTCCCATATACAATAACTACACCTTCTTCAGCTTCATAGCGACTCCATTTATCATAGAAATTCACGATCGTTTCAGGTTTTGTTCTCCATATTGGACCATGGGTTGGAGCGATCATTTTTATTTCTAGAGCAGATAGTTTTTTTAGTGCTCTTTGAACGATCGGGCTATACTTAGCAACAATGTTTGAGTAGTAACGACGAATTTCATCTTCATAGAATTCTAAGTTTACTTCATCATCAAAAATACCACCATCAAGTGAGCCAAAACCACCAAAAGCATCCATTGAGAATAGGATTTTTTCAGTCATATCATAAGTCATCATAGTTTCTGGCCAGTGGATCATAGGTGTAATGTAGAAGGTAAGTTTGTGGTAACCTAAGTCAAGGACATCTCCTTCTTTTATTTCATAGAAGTTGTCGTTGATGTCGTAAAACCCACGAATAAAGTCAAATGTTTTGGCATTACCAACAATCTGACAGTCTGGATATTCAGCAATGACAGCTCTAATTGAACCAGAATGATCAGGTTCCATGTGGTTAACAATTAAGTAATCAACCTTTTTATCACCAATGATTTCTTTAATCTTAGCAAGGTACTGATCTGTTTTATTAAACTTCACTGTATCCATGATGGCAACTTTTTCGTCATTGATAAGGTATGAGTTGTATGTAACCCCTTTTTCAAGTGGCCAGAAATTTTCGAATAGGGTTGTTTCACGATCGTTAACACCGATCCAGTGTAATCTGTCCATAATTGGTACTCTGCAATCCATTAAGTCATCTCCTTATTCATCCTGAGTAGATATCCTCAACTGAGGTAAACATTACTTCAGCGATTTAATTGTCTCCCAAACTTCATATAAATAGGGTCTAGGTAATTGTATACCCACATTTTCCTATTAAATGCGTCTTGATATCTCGCAACTATTATAAACAAAATATTCGAAATTATCCATAAGGCTTGGGTCGCCTTTTAAGTGTAAAAATGAAAACCCTCTACTGTAGAGTTCACAAGTAGAGGGTTTAACGCATCAATTAGATTGTTTTGAGTGTGTAGTTATCTTACACACGCAGTATACGTGTTGAGTTTAAAACAGCAAGGATTGCAACGCCAACATCAGCAAAAATTGCCATCCACATGGTTGCCATACCAACTGCACCAAGTCCCATAACCAAAAGTTTAAGTCCAAGGGCAAATACGATGTTTTGAAGCACGATATTTCTAGTGAATCGAGAAATGTGGATTGCATCAGCAATCTTAGACGGTTCGTCTGTCATTAAAACAACATCTGCAGCTTCAATGGCGGCGTCAGAACCAAGTGCGCCCATAGCAATACCAACATCTGCTCTCGCTAGAACAGGGGCATCATTAACACCGTCGCCAACAAAGGCAAGTTTGCCGTCTGCTCCATGTTCCTTTTCAAGGGCTTCAACAGCTAGGACCTTGTCTTCTGGTAATAGCTCAGACTTGTATCCGTCTAAGTCTAAGGACTCAGCAGTTAACCTTGCTGCTGAATCGGTGTCACCCGTTAACATTTCTATGTGTTTAATATTTTGCTTTCGAAGTGCTGATAGGGTTTTATGCACGTCCGGTTTAGGTAAGTCTGCAATCTGAATCCAACCTTTATAAAGTCCATTTACAGCAATGTGAACGGCTGTTCCTAAACTGGACTTAGTTGGGTAATCAATTTGTTCTTTTTTCATGAGTCTAGCATTACCAGCTAAAATCTCAAACTCACCTGTTGTAGCACGTACACCATGACCAGCAATATCTTCATATTTTTCTATGGCAGACTCGTCGACTGTATTTTCTGCTTCTTTGATAATTGATTTAGCAATTGGATGATTAGAGTGGGCTTCAGCAAGTGCTGCCCAAGTTAGAAGTTGCTTCTTTGAAACACCTTCTACAGGGTAAAGTTCTTTAACTTGGAACTTGCCTTCAGTTAATGTACCTGTTTTGTCGAATACAACTGTTTTAACATTATATAAAGCATCAAGGTATTGTCCACCTTTAATTAGAATCCCTTTTTTAGATGCAGCCCCAATCCCTCCAAAGTAGCCTAGAGGAATAGATACAACCAGCGCACAAGGGCAAGAAACAACGAGGAAAATTAAGGCTCTTTGGATCCAGTCACTCCACATGCCACCAAAGAAGAGGGGAGGAATAGTTGCCAGAGCTGCAGCTGAAAACACAACCGCAGGTGTATAATATCTTGAAAACTTCGTTATAAATCGTTCAGTCTGAGATTTTTTTGCAGCTGAATGTTCAACAAGCTTCATAATACGGGCAACCGTTGAGTCTTTAAATGGTTTAGTAACTTCCATTGTTATGGAAGCATTTAAGTTTACAGTACCACTTAAAACCGCATCCCCATTTGCTACAGCACGAGGGATTGCTTCACCAGTAAGGGCAGATGTGTCAAGTGTACTTTCACCACTTAAAACAACACCATCTAGAGGAACTTTCTCACCTGGTTTAACAAGTAGTTTTTGACCGACCAATACACTTTCAGGACGTACTGTTTTAGTCTCTAATCCGTTAATAAGTGTAGCAGAGTCAGGTTTAATGTTAAGTAGACTCTTAATAGACTTTCTCGAATTATTAACAGCTCTATCCTGGAAAGCTTCACCTACTTCATAAAATAGCATTACCGCTGCAGCTTCTCGCCATTCTTGAAGGCCTAAAGCACCAACCGTTGCTATAGTCATTAAGAAGTTTTCATCAAATAGTTGTCCATTGCGAATCCCTTTGAAGGCTTTAATGATTACAGGATAACCTGCTATGATATAGGACAGAAGAATCGTTGCAACTAGAACATTTTCTGAAAAATTAAATACAAAACCTGAAGCAAACAGACCTAAAGATGAAACCAGCCTAAGAACTTGAGGATTGAATTTTGATTCTTCTTCTTCTTGAACAGCTTCATCGTCCAACTCTTCAGTTAATGCTGATACCATCACGTCAGGTTCATAATGATGTACAATATTACTTACCGTTTGACCCGCTTGAGTGGAGAATGACACGTCGTTTAGTTCAACAAAAATCTTTTTAGTCACAAAATCAAGTGTAGCAGACTTAAACTCAGGGATGTCTTGAAGTGCGTCATTAATTTTTCCAGCACAATGTGAACAGTTAAGACCATCAAGTGAGAACTCAAGTTCAGTTTCAACCTGCTCTTTAACTGGAATAACCTCAACATGGGGCTCGACCTTTTTTACCAAGGCTTCAGTATCTTTAAAAAGTTCTTCTTGCACAGCGTTTGGTTTAGCTAAAAGTGTCAGTTCTTTGTTTACAAAATTTAACTCGGCTTTTTCAACAGCATCATGTTTTTGCATTCCAGACTCTATTTTTTGAGCACAGGATGCACAACATAAACCATTTAGTGTAAATTGATATGTCATGTTTACCACCTCTAAATTGAAAAAATGTATAGGAATTGATTTAAATTAAATCTTTAACATATGAACGTGTGCTCATATGATCAATTATAATTTAACATAGATATATCACGAAATCAATAGAGTCACGAAAAATATTTTCGAGAAAATTTGATATAATTGATCCTGTATAAATAGGAGGATTTTCATGGATTTAAATAATGTATTAAAACATGTTATTGAGTGGGCTACAGAGGCTGGGCGCATACAAATGGACTACTTTAGAAAAGATACTTTAATTATAGAATCTAAATCTACGCAGGTTGATTTAGTAACTGAAGCGGATAAAAAATCTGAGACTTATATTTTGAAGGCAATAAAAAACACCTATCCGGACCATAGTATTTTGTCAGAAGAAACCGGTGTAACAGAGAATCATTCCGACTATGTTTGGGTAGTAGACCCCTTAGATGGAACAACAAATTTTGCTCAAGGGATTCCAGTGTTTGCTGTATCGATTGCATTAAAACACAAAGGCAAAAGTATTGTTGGGGTTGTGTTTAATCCTGTGATGAACGAACTTTTTTGCGCAACAAAAGGTGGCGGTGCATATAGAAACAATCAAAGGATTCAGGTCGGCAAAAAAACAGACTTAAAATCCTGTGTCTTAGCCAGTGGTTTTCCGTACTCCCGTGCTAAGTCAAGTGACAATAATGCTCTACATTTTGGACATATGGTTCCCAAGGTTAGGGGCTTAAGACGGTTGGGTGCGGCTGCATACGATTTAGCAAATGTGGCAGCTGGCGTAATGGATGGCTACTGGGAAATGGGCCTAGGAGACTGGGATATTGCAGCAGGGACTTTACTCGTTGAAGAAGCGGGTGGCGTGATATTAGAGTGGCAAGATAAAAAAAGTGTAGCTATAATTGCAGGAAACAAAAACATAGCAGAAAAAGTGAAGTTAGAATTGGCCTATGCAGAAGAGAAGAGGTGTAAGTTTGAAGACTTATAGGAAAGAACTTTGGTTTAATACCAGTGCCAGACGTGAGCTTATTAATATTACGCGCGATGTTGAAGCCTGTTTAGCTGAAAGTGGAATTAGGGAAGGTTTGTTACTATGTAATGCCATGCATATAACGTCTAGTGTTTTCATAAATGATGATGAATCTGGACTCCATAGAGATTTTGAAAGATGGCTTGAAAAACTGGCACCGGAAAAACCTTATAGCCAGTATGACCATAATGGGTATGAAGACAATGCAGATGCCCACTTGAAACGAACAATAATGGGCAGAGAAGTTGTGGTTGCAATTACAGAAGGTCAACTTGATTTTGGGCCTTGGGAGCAAATCTTTTATGGCGAGTTTGATGGAAAACGTAGAAAAAGACTACTTGTGAAAATTATTGGGGAATAATTTCATCTATTTATTAAGAGATTTGAGGGTATAGGATATAACGAGACAAATTAAATGGAGGAGGTTAATATGGACTGTAGATGGTTAATGGAAACAACAATACCTATACTTTTATTAAAACAAGAGTTCTCTTCGTGGACCATAGAATCGTGTAATACAGCCTTTTCTAGCCTCATTCATCTTGACCCTACTCAGATTTCTGGTAAAAGCATAGATGACGTGGCGAGCTACGGCGAACACTTGTCTTGGGTTAAGAGATACAATGATAAAGAATTGGCTTTAATACATATTGAAGATGCTTGGTATGAAATTGAAATACTAAAAAACGAAAACAGAGTGGCATTTATACACCATAATCTAACGTCACAGGTTGAAGTGGACAACAATAACAAACAACTACAAACGCGGTTAAATCAGATTCAACGGATTGCAAGTATAGGTGATTGGGAACATAATTTTTTAACTGGTGAAGAGTTTTGGTCAGATGAAGTCTATAGAATTATGGGATTTAGGGACAAAACCATCCAGCCTAATGTTGATACCTTTATGCGGTTTGTGCATCCGGATGATTTGGAAAAAGTAGAACACGCTCATAAAGCAGCTGATTCAGGTTCGTCATACGAAGTTGAGTACAGGATCATAACCATAGATGGGCATACAAAATGGATTATAACAAAAGGTAAAGTCGATATGGACACTAAAGGTGTTCCAACGCGTATTTATGGAACCATGCAAGACATAACGGAAAGAAAGAGACTTGAAAAAAGGATTGAACAGGCTTTTACAGTGGCTGAAGATGCATTCCAGTCTAAAAGTCAGTTCCTAGCCATGATTTCACATGAAGTTCGGACACCCATCAATGGCATTTTAGGCATGTCACAACTGCTTAAAAATACTTTTGTAGATGATGAGCAAACGGAGTATATTGAAGATATTATGTTCTCGGCAGATGCACTTCTAAATATTATTGAGGATATTTTAGAAATGTCTAAGATGGAATCTAATATGTTAGTTGCTGATAGTGAGGAGTTTGATCTACATCTGCTTATGCGAAATATTGTCAGAATGTATCAACTCAAAAAACTAGATAAACCCGTACGATTCATTCATAGAATAGATCCTAAAATACCTCAATATGTTTGGGGTGATGCAACGAAAATTCAGCAGATTTTAGTTAATATTCTCGGAAATGCTATAAAGTTTACCGAAGAAGGTCGTGTGGTCCTGACTGCACGGGTTATTGAAGACACTATTAACCAGAGTAAAATTGTATTTGAAATTGAGGATACAGGTATTGGTATATCGGAAAGTCAGCAGAAAGAGATATTTGCCCAGTTTAACCAAGGGGACCCGGACATTCAGAAAAAATATGGGGGTTCAGGGCTTGGACTCGCTATATCTAAAAACTACGCAGAGTTAATGGATGGATATATATTTGTAGATAGTGAAGTCGGAAGTGGTACAAAATTCACCTTCACACTTACCTTGGAAAAGTCAAAAGCCTTAGAAGTTGACAAGAATGTTTCAGTCCTGTACTCAAAAATGAAAGCAATGCATGTAAGAGTTCTTGTAGTAGAAGATGATGAGATTAATAGAAACTACTTTAGCGGTATTTTACAAAATCGTTGTGGTTTTAAAGTTGACTTTGCAGACGATTTAAATTCAGTTATTTCTGCACTGGAACACAATAAATATCAGTTTATTATTATGGACTCTCATTTAAAAGATGATAGTGGGATATTTATCACCAAAACCATTCGTGAAAGTATGAAGTTCGACGGTCTTGCTTTACCAATTATTGCTGTTACAGCAGATGTACGTGACGAGACAAGAACCGCACTTTTAAATGCTGGGGTAAGCTATTTCATAGAAAAACCAGTTGAGGAAAGTGTCTTTATGGAGATAATCCACCAAATCCTTGATATGAGCGCAGTTCGAAAGCGGTCAAAAACTAGGATTGGATACCGTTATATTAAGTCGGATCGATTGGGACTAAAACGTCTTGAAATAGGGAAAGATAGCTTTGAAAGTACCCTCATAGCAACGGTTCATAACAGTCAGGAAAAGATATCAAAAATACTTGCTGCTGCCGCTCCGTTAAACATTCTTGTTCTTAGCCACGAAATTGATGAAATAGACGATATCATATCTAGTTTCGGTTCAGATGACATTTGTGAAAGCCTTGAACTTATTAAGTCAGCTCTTCTAAACGATGATACAGCAGGGATGGAAGTGATTATTACAGACTTTATGGATGAGTACCAATGTTTTGTGGATGAATTACAGGATTTTATTAACGATTCAGCTATTGAAGCATAAGAATATTGATAAAGTATTAACGAAGCTTGCAATCTGAAAGTCGGTCATATATCATATTTATAAATTAATTTTGTGCCAAATGCAAATAGTAGGACGTCAATTAATCTCCCAAACGATTCTTATTTCATCCTACTAACGCTTTTTTATATAACGGCTTAACCGCCGTTATTTTTTTATGAAATGAAAGTGTGCACAATAAAACTTGCATACACTCTGTAGAATCTTGTCAAAAAAAGGTCAAATCACTTTGTAAACTTTCACTAAAGCAAAATGGACCGATTTTTGTTAATTATTGCGTTATCTGATACAATATCTGCGGACGGACAATAAAAAATGGACGAGGAGTGATTGGCTTGTTAAAGGCCTACAAAGGGCATGTCGTGTATACGGCAACACCCAAGGCATTTACTGTCATTGAAAACGGCTACATTGTTGTTGAAGATGATACAGTAAAAGCGGTAAGCCAGGAACTGCCAGAAGGCATCAATCAGGATCAAGTTGTTGATTACGGGGATCGACTTATTGTACCTGGTTTTGTTGACTTGCATTTCCATGCACCGCAATATCCGAATATAGGATTAGGGCTCGACAAAGAGCTTCTGCCATGGTTGGAGGATTACACATTCCCAACTGAGGCAAAATTTGCTGATTTAGGATTCGCTGACCGTGTTTACCGCATGGTGGTGAATGAACTATTGAAGCAAGGGACAACACGTGTTGTTCTTTTTGCAACCATTCACCTTGAAAGCACAAAGCAACTGGCTAAGATTTTGGACGAATCTGGCATTGGTGCTTACGTTGGCAAAGTGAATATGGATAGAAATTCATCTGAGATTCTAATTGAAACAACTGAACAGTCTTTGGCTGATACAGAAGCTTTTATTAAATCATTTGATGGTGTTTCTGACAGAGTAAAACCAATTATTACGCCGAGATTTGTACCAACGTGTACAAGTGAGTTAATGAATGGACTTGGTAAGTTAGCAGACCAGTATAATCTAAAAATACAATCACACATCAGTGAAAATCTTGGTGAAGTGGATTGGGTGTCTGAATTGCATCCAGAGTTTGATGATTATGCATCTGTTTATCAAGGACATGGCCTGTTGAATGACCAGACGGTAATGGCACACTGTGTTCATAACACTGATGCTGAAATTAGACGTATGGCTGAACAGGGAACATTCTCAGCACATTGCCCAAATGCAAACTATAATCTTTCAAGTGGTATTATGCCAGTTAGAAAATTCATGAATGCTGGGGTTCGTGTAGGTCTTGGAACGGATGTTGGTGCTGGTCATAAGGTTTCCATAGCTCAAGTTATGTCACAGGCTGTTCAAGGGTCGAAAATGACTTGGCAAATGAGAGATAATGCATTGGCTCCACTCACAACTTCTGAAGTTTTCTACTTAGGTACCAAAGGTGGCGGCGAGTTCTTCGGAAAAGTCGGCAGCTTTGAACCTGGATATAAGTTTGATGCACTTGTAATCGATGATGCTTCACTTCAAATTGAACTTGAAAGATCAATCGAAGAACGTGTTCAAAGATTTATATATTGTGGAGATGACAGAAACATTGTTGAACGTTTCATTGAAGGTCGTAAAATTGAAATATAGTTTATTAAATACCAGGGGACTTAAGACCCCTGGTATTTTTAATACATGTAAA